>Ga0181529_10002140_pt1 | contig 24158 bp, 21 predicted proteins | sample PEATcosm2014_Bin_36_FD_119763 | JGI IMG/M metagenome (GOLD analysis project Ga0181529, IMG submission 119763) | Peatland microbial communities from MTU Mesocosm Facility, Houghton, MI, USA - PEATcosm2014_Bin10_30_metaG | ecosystem: Environmental > Terrestrial > Soil > Wetlands > Peat | place... | reverse complement strand
TCTGCAGCGGCTTGGGCTGCAACTGCCGACCAACCTCGAAATGGCACGAGTGTAGTGAAGACTTCGCTATACTCGCGTTGCAGGGAAAGGACTTGCCCGTTCAAGTGCGGAAGTTGGGCTAGAGCCGGCTTATCTGTGCTCAGCATGGATTCCGAAGTCAACTTCGGCGAAGATGCGTTCCCATGGCGGTGCACCATGAAACAACAGGCCCTGATACAAGGCGTCCAACTTCGGAATCCAGGCTTATCGGTGTTCATCGGTGGCTTAGAACGGGTTTTGCACGCCCACCTGGCACTCGGCGCAGGGGCAGATGCGGCGGAAGTGATCCCAGGAGTAGATGCCGGCCTTGTGGCCGTCGCTCCAGTCGATGCGGATGGCGTAGTTGCCGACTGGTTCGGCGCCCAACATCCGCAGTGTCGGTTGGAACATCTGGAAAGGATTGGCGGCTTCCGCCTGGCGGGGCGGTGTGCCGTGCGCGCCGGTACAGCCGGCGCAGGGACACTTGTCGCGCAGGTAAGTCAGCCCATACTGGCTGTGATGGCCATCCTTCCAGTCGATCTTGATGCCGCCGGACTTGGAGATAGCGATGTGTTCGGGATCGGTAGAAAGGTTCATGTTTGATTGAATAGGCGCTCGACATCGAGCACGCCGGAGATGCGGCGCATGGCGGAAACCAGTTTTTCGAGTTGCTTCTTGTCGCGCACGTCCACCGTCATTTCCACCACGCCACCCACCTGATCGGTGAGGGATCTGGCTTCCAGGTTGCGGATGTTGGTGTTCTCGTCGGAAAGCACGCCGGTCAATTGATTGAGCAGGCCCGGCCGGTCGTCCGTGTGGACCACAATGCGCACAGGGAACGCGTCGTCGACCGCGCGTACCCATTCGACCTCGATCTTGCGCTCCACGTCGTACATCAGGTTCTGCACGTTGGGACAGGCGCGCGAATGCACGGCAACGCCCTTGCCGCGGGTCACGTATCCCACGATCGCCTCGCCGCGGATCGGGTTGCAGCACTTGGCGCGATAGACCAGCAGGTCGTCCATACCGCGGACCTTGATGACGGCGTCGCGATCCTGCGGGCGGCCTGGGCCGGCCGGTGCGCCGGCGGCGGCCGGTTCGATCTCGGGCACCGGGGCGGCGGCCGGTTCTTCGTCCACCTTATCCGGGGCTACCTTGCTCAGCACCTGGCGCGCCGAAAAGCGCCCGTAGCCGAGCGCGGCGTACAGGTCCTCGGTCTTGGAGTAACCGTAGCCGGCGGCCACCGCGTCCAGCGCGGCGCGCGCCACGCGGGACAATTGCACGCCCAGGCGGCGGGCTTCCTTTTCCAAATACTTCTCGCCGATTTCGATGGCCTTCACGCGCTCGCTGGCGTTGATGAGATGCTTGATTTTGTTGCGCGCGCGCGAGGTGCGCACGAAGGCCAGCCAGTCCTTGCTCGGCTGATGGCCGGGCTGGGTCATAATCTCGACGATGTCGCCGTTGCGCAACTGCGAGCGCAGCGGAACGATGCGGCCGTTGACCTTGGCGCCGACGCACGTGTTACCCACGCCAGTATGGATGGCGTACGCGAAATCGATCGGCGTGGCCTCGCGCGGCAGCACGATCACCTTACCCTTCGGGGTGAACGTGTACGCCTCTTCCGGGTACAGGTCCACCTTGAGCGTGGACATGAACTCGCCGGGGTCCTGCATTTCGCGCTGCCACTCCACCAGGTGGCGCAACCACGCGATGCGCTGGTCGTCGGGCGCGGGGCCTTTGCGGCCTTCCTTATACTTCCAGTGCGCGGCGATGCCTTCCTCGGCGATACGGTGCATTTCCTCGGTGCGTATCTGCACTTCGAAGGTTTGGCCCTGCGGCCCCACCACCGAGGTGTGCAGAGACTGGTACAGATTCGGCCGCGGGATGGCGATGAAATCCTTGATGCGGCCCGGAATCGGCCGCCAGTGGTTGTGGATCACGCCGAGCGCGGCGTAACAGTTCTTCACCGAATCGGTGAGAATGCGCAGCGCCATCAAATCGTAGACCTGATCGACCGTGATTTTCTGCCGGCGCAGCTTCATGAAGACGGAGTAGGGACGCTTGACGCGGCCCTCGATGCGCGCCGGAATGCCTTCGCGCCGCAGCTCGGCCTCCAGGGTCTGGCGGATTTCGTCGAGGAATTCCTGGTTGGAATGTCGCTTGCTCTCGATGGCGGCGACGATTTCGCGATAGGCGTCCGGCTCCAGGTACTGGAACGCGAGGTCCTCGAGCTCACCGCGCACCTTGCCCATTCCAAGGCGGTGGGCGATGGGCGCATAGATTTCGAGGGTCTCGCGGGCAATGCGCTGGCGGCGTTCCGGAGCCAGGTAGCCGAGCGTGCGCATGTTGTGAATGCGGTCCGCCAGCTTGACCATGATGACGCGTATATCCTCCACCATGGCCAGCAGCATCTTGCGGAAGCTTTCCGCTTGCCGGTCCTCGGCGGAAAAGAAATCGAGTTTCGAGAGCTTGGTGACGCCGTCGACGCAACGCGCCACTTCTTCGCCGAACCGCTCGCGCACCTCGTCGACGGTGACGCTGGTGTCTTCCACCACGTCGTGCAGCAGCCCGGTCTCCATGCCCACCACGTCCAGGCGCATTTCGGCGAGAATGCGGGCAACCATCAAGGGATGGACCATGTACGGTTCGCCGGAATCCCGCGTCTGGCCTTCGTGCCGCTCGCGGGCGAACTGATAGGCGCGTTGAAGCTGCGCCAGGTCGTCCTTGGGGCGGTACTCGCGGATCTTCGCTTCCAGCTCCTTGTACAACTGCCCCACCGGATCGGACGGGGGCGGTGGAGACACGGATGCCGAAAGACTGGCAGGTTCGGATGCCACTTTCATCAATTGTAGCAGGGGGAGCGAGTGGAGCCGCCCGCTGCGCCAGCCGTGTCAGTATCCGGAATCCTCCCAAGACGGGGATCGAAGTATACTGGCAGGAAGCCGGGAAGCCAAGACGGGGATCTGGTTCCCGCGCTCTACTCGGAGGTGTTGCGGATGCTCAAGTCCATCGCCGTCGTCGCCGGCAGCTATTTGCTCTCGGTTGCACTTGTCTTTGCAACGGACCCGTTGCTATCGCTCCTCTTCCCGGGGGACTTCGTCAAAGGCCGCGTCCCCTCCGACGCCCCTCTCATCGCGAGCACGGCTCTCTTCGTCGTCGTCTCGATCCTCTGCGCATGGCTCTGCGCCCGCTTTGCTCCGAGCCATGCTACAAGGCATGTACTCTGGTTCTTCATCGTCGGGGAGTTGATGGGCATCGGCGCGACGATTCCCAACTGGAACACGGGTTGGCCGCACTGGTACTGGCTGTCCTGGCTGCTCACCTGGCCGGTGAGCTGCTGGATCGGCCTGCTGCTGGCCCGGCACCGGGCCGATTCGCCCGCCGCCTGAATCCTTCGCTGAGCCGAACGCAGGCAGGGCCCGTTTCGTTCCGCACGGAAGACTTGAGGTGCAAGGGCGGCCGTCGTTCCATTCCCGTCACAGCGCTCCCTTGCGCGCCGCCGATCTCCCCGGAGGTCGCGTCGCCTGCGCGGCCAGATCGCGGCCGGTTGGCGTGACCGGGACTTCACAGGACCTATGTTGTGCAAAGGCCGGGGCCGACGCTTGTCAGGAGGCTAGCGCGTTTGACGTTACTAATCGGCAAGCCTCCCAGATTGATTCCAGAACTTCCAACGGCTCATGGTCATCAGGTGTTCGGAACGTGCCAGTACCACGATGACCGATAAACGATCCGCCCCGTCCAATATCGCTGTTCCCACATGTTCTTTCCGCTCGAAGAAATACGAACCGCTTCGTTCATGCTATCGTGAACAGCCTCGCTAACGAAAGTGGCATATGGTTGTTCGCTTATACTACTGAGTTTGGCGGCATGATTTGCAGCTGGCCCAACCCAGACAAGGTCGTTCGACCCGCGGATGCCGGTCCTGGCAACCAACAACCTGCTTGTATCTATGCCAACGACCTGCTTGAGGGCAAACTCAGTGTTATATCGGCCTTTTATGGCCGGGTTGATTATCTCGACGACCGCACGCTTGATCTTCAGGCCACAGCGCACCGCGGACGTGTTCTTGCGGTCACCGATGAACACAGCCATAACGCGATCACCATCATACGCCGTGATTTCCCCCCCTTCGGAACGAATGATGCGGGAGGCACACAGGAGATAAGTTTTATAAATTTCCGCCGCAAATTCAGCGGTGCAAGAGTCGACCATATTGGTAGATCCATCAATGTCCGCATACAATACTGTAGCTTCGAGATTAACGCCCTCATTTCCAAGCTTGATATCCGGTGTATCCGGAACCACCTCACCGGCGCGCGTACTCCACTGCGCCCGCAGAATTGTTCTTACTTCAGATTTAAGGTCATCTTCCAATCCCATAACTAACCCGTCCGCTATTAGGTGAATGACCACCACCAATTCGATTGGTAAATGATTCTATTGTCGAATGTATTCCACCGCACGGCTTCCCACATTTCTCTGCCATCGGTTTTCTTCGCCTCATTCGCCATCGCGTCATAGACCTCTTTAGTGATATACGTTGCGTACGTTTCCGGAAGCGTGGCCAGCTTGGCGGCATAGTTGGCGGCTCGACCAACCCAAACCAGATCGTTAGCACCACGCACTCCAGTCTTAGCCACGAACAGGTCACTCGTATCGACACCGACGACATGTTTCAGGGTGAAGTTACTGCCCGTATAAAATGTCTTCTGAGCCGGATTCGCCACATTGAGGACGGCGTAATTGATCTTCAGAGCTGATCGGACTGCGCGGGTATTCTTCATTTCGCCGATGTAAACGGCCATGACACGATCACCGTCGTATGCTGTTATAATGCCACCTTCGCTACGAGTTATCTTGCTAGCGCAATGAAGGAAAATCTTATACATCTCGGCAGCAAAAAAATCGGCATAGCCGCCAACGAGTTTTGTAGAATCTGCCAAGTCGGCATACAGGACCGTTGCGTCTAGCTTTACGGCGTCGTTGCCGAGGGCGAGGCCATCATCAGCGGGTACCACAGTGCCGTCCCGTGTCTCCCAAACGGCATGAAGGACCGCCTTCACTTGACTTTCGAGCTCTTCTTTTAGCCCCACCAGAAAACCCTCCTTACCGGTTCGGACCAAGTTCCCGGATGAGCGACCTCAGCTTGTTGCACGCTGGCGCCAAGCATGTTGTCAGATTATTTGCGTCATACCTGTAAGTTATCGTGTTGACGCCCGCGAGATCCGATGGAAGTTTTATTTCCTCACCCCGAGGCTCAACTAGCAGCGCCCGGTGTCTACCCAAGCGCCCCATAAAGAAACCGAGTTCAAAGATGACGTTGTCGCGTGGCGATGGTTGCCGCTCACCGCGACTTTCGGTGATATCATCGGGCTCCGCAACGGCGATGGCTACATCGGATTGATCGAGAGCGCGCTCAAGGCTTTCGATCGCGTAGTGGGAAGCCCGGAAGACCCCATCCGTCCAGACAGTCACCGCAAAAGGATCATGGTTGAAAGCATTCTGAACCGTGCGCGCGATCTCAAGCGCCTCAGCCGAAGAGATAATAAACACCCGGACTCTCTCGCTCACGGCAGTGACAAGCGCATTGCGCTGCTCAAGTCTGCGTGCCAGCTCCTTGGCGAAGCAGCGCCAAATCTGCGGATATCGGTCGCCAAGCGCAGCGATCTGGGGCTCCGAAAGCCTGACGACTACAGACGGCTCTCTCGCAACGACCGTTGCGGATCGGCGCTGGGTTGGCTGGATGGCTGCCATCTCACCGACGTGATCATTTGGAAAGCGGTTAGCCACCGGTCTTCCGTTGACCACGATTTCAAATGAACCCGCGACAATGAGATAAACATCGTTGTCGTCATTTCCCTGTTCGATAATTGCTGTTCCAGCCTTGACATCAAGCAACTCGCCGGTCGCAGCTATCTCTTCCCCCAAGGGGGTAGTACCGGCGACAATTTTCTGGCTGTTCAGTGTCTCCAGCAGTATTCTGCGGCCTGCATCGCCTGTAAAACGAACCTTCACTGTCTTGTCCGGAATTTCCATTTTGGACTTCCAAATCTGATTCAGTATAAGCCAAAGCGCCATCCTTTGATGTGCGGGCCGCATTCTTCGTCCCGGAGCCGTTCCAGACACGCCGTTCCCGGAACCCCTCAGCTCATCTCGTCGACCAATCCCCGCATCGGGCACCATCTCGGCCGAGCCCACCGCGCAAAATCCGGTCACAACGCCCACCAACCATTCCCGCACCCTCCAACCCGCCGGTCACATAAGACTTACACCCACTTCCCCATGCTCCGCGCCTCCTCGCTCATCCCTACCCATGCCACACTAAACACAGAAAGCCTGAATGGCCAATGCACTCCCGCCACTGCTCTTCCGTTTCCGTGGTCGCGGCGGGATACCATCAGGTTCTTGTCGGGGAACGGCTTCAGCCAAGAGCATGGCCGGAAATCGGACCTTGGCCCCCTAGGGTCGCAACCGTCGGACAGGCGCTAAAACGGGACAAGCTTGTCCCAAATTTACAATCATGTTGTTTGTTTTCAGCAAATTAACGACAAACATGTGGGACAATTTGGTCACACGCCGCGTTGATGGAAAATGCAACAGTCCCCGGCTCTGCCCGCTGCGTGGGCTGCGCACGGGCGCCGCATCTGTGCGCGCAGCCAGCCATAATAAAGAGGATGGATACTCCAGTAACGGTTGTGATCTTGGCGGCGGGATTGGGCACCCGCATGAAGTCGCGCATGGCTAAGGTGCTGCATCGCGCGGGAGGCAAGACGCTGATCGAGCACACTGTGGATACGGCGCTCGCGCTCACTTCCGCGGAGGGCATCTTCGTGGTGGTGGGTCATCAGGCCGAGCGCGTCCGCGCAGCGATTGCGACGCCCGGCGTTGGCTTCATCGAGCAGACCGAACAGCTCGGCACGGGCCACGCGATGCTGATGGCACGCGGCGCGCTCTCCAGTCTCGGTGGCTACCTGGTGATCGTTTACGGCGATAGTCCGCTGCTGCGTGCGGCAACCGTACACAGGCTGATCGAAACCGTGGAAACGAGCGACGCGGCGGGCGCGCTGCTTTCGGCCGACATGGCCGATCCGACCGGCTATGGACGAGTGATCCGCGGCGCGGACGCGAGCGTGAGCGAAATCGTCGAGCAGAAGGCCGCCAGCCCCGAGCAACTCGAAATTCGCGAAGCCAACATGGGGATCTATTGCTATCGCGCCGACCTGTTCTGGCGGCACGCGAGCGAAATGCGCCCCGACAATCCCGCGCACGAATACTACCTCACCGACATGGTCGAGATTATCGGCCGCGCCGGACATCGAGTCGCGGCGGTGAAGATCGACGATCCACGCGAGTGCCTGGGGATTAACAACCGCATCGAGCTCGCGGAAGCCGACCGGTTGCTGCGCGAGCGCAAGCTGCGCGAGTTGATGCTGGCGGGCGTGACCATTGAGAAGCCGGAGACGGTCACCATCGATGACGGCGTGGAGATAGGCATCGATACCGTGGTCGAGCCGTTCGCGCGCATTCTAGGCGCGACCAGGATCGGCGAAAACTGCCGCATTGGAGCGTCGAGCATCATCGAGGATTCCACCATTGGCGACGATGTGACGATCAATCCGCTGACCGTGATCACCGCTTCGCAGCTTGCGCGAGGCGCGGTGGCTGGGCCGTTCTCGCGGCTGCGTCCGGGGAATTATGTCGCAGAAAATGCGCACGTCGGCAATTTCGTCGAGCTGAAAAAGACGCGGCTGGGTGCGGGCGCCAAGGCCAATCACCTGGCGTATTTGGGCGATGCGGAAATCGGCGCCAAGGCGAACATAGGCGCCGGCACCATTACGTGCAATTACGATGGCACGCACAAGCACCCAACGCGGATTGGCGCGGGGGCCTTCGTGGGCAGCAATTCCACGTTGGTGGCGCCGCTCGAGATCGGCGACGGCGCGTACCTGGCAGCGGGCTCGGTGATTACCAGCCCGGTTCCCGCCGATGCGCTCGCCGTGGGCCGCGCCCACCAGGTGAACAAAGAGGAGTGGGCCAGGAAGCGCCGCGCCCGGTTGGCCGCCCCGCCCGCCGGTGGAAAGTAACGCCCGCAAGCCTCCGGCGCCGGATTTCGGGTGGAATACCTCGGACAACCGGGGATCGATCGGTCAGCGCGTGGACTCTGGTTGGTCCGTGCCCAAGCTGAATCTCAACATCGGCGGGATCACCGAGGACCAATATTTCCAGGTGTGCCCACCGGGAGCGGAAGACCATGTGTACGGAATTCCGATCGCGTCCAGGGTATGGTGCAACCGCTGCATCGTCCTGTATAGCCGGTCATTGGTTCCACAGGCAAGGAAAAGCCTGGGCGTGGGGCCTGGTACGACTACCGTGTTCTTGTTCCGGCCGCGAATGTCCTCGGTACCGGAGGCTGGCGGCCGTGCGGGCCAGAAACTCCAGCGCGGATCGACTAAGCCGCTAATCACGCTCACGCTCGCGAAGCGGCCTGGATAGCGCCGGCCAATGTCGAGCGATGCATAGCCACCGAACGAGAATCCGCCGACAGCCCAACGGTCTCGCTCGAAAGGGATTTTGTAACGCTGAGAGACGATTCCGGCGATCTCCTCGGCTTCCAGAGTGAGGTAGTTGGGGAAGGGAGTGCGCGCGGAGTTCAGCCGGTAAAACTTTTTGAAGCGAACGTCCGGGATGACGACCACCGCGGGCCGCAACTCGCCGCGCGCCAGCATCGCGTTGTAGACCGCGTCCACCTTTAGATACGTGAGGAGGTCTTCGGGCCGGTCGAACCAGCCGTGATTCAAGATGAATACATCGGTCGAGCGGGTTGGAGGTTTCGGCACCAAGGCGAGGAAAAAGCGCGGTTCATTCATCTCGTTTGACCAGAAGCGGACGCGCTCCACCGTGAGGTTGTCGGTCTCCGAGACTTGGGCGACCTCCAACTGGCCATGGGCCAGCGGCGCCTTCTCAAAAGGATAGTGGCTCCGGGAGGCAAACAAAGAGAGCACGGCGAAGGTGAACGGGATCTCACGCAACTCCGAGAATCGGCCTGCGCAAACGCTGCGGTGGGTACCCCCTTCGGCATACGGGAGAGCCGCGAGCGTGCCACTCACGCACGTGGCTCCGCTTACAGCCTCGGCGGCCGTTGCAACGGCGGTTACGAGAAACAGCAGGGACACGAGCACTCTGGTCATCCGCGGAAATAGTGCTCCAGGAAAACAGAACCTCTCAGCGTTTCTGGGGCGGCGGCGGTGCTGGTATCCGCACACGAAGCGTTATTGACTGTCACAGGATCTTCGATGAGCTAGGCATTCGCGGTACCGGCGAACGCCTCGATGAATACTCGAAGTAGCGCCGCCAGGAGCGGGCCGCGCGGCTGAATGCGGTGAGATGATTGACCCGCGGATCATCGCGGTGCAGGTTGTGCAGACTTGCGCTAAAATCGAGTGAGCCAAACACTCGCTGGAGTGGCGGAACTGGCAGACGCACGGGACTCAAAATCCGAGAAAACAAGGCACTTAGCGGGCCACTTGTTGATGGACATAGCAGATTGCCATTGATGGGAACCCACAGGAAGCCTGTTTCCCGCCTGAATCGCCACAGCAATAGCCACAGTCAAAAGCGCGGCTGGCAAGGGCGCTGCGGCGCTTGCTGCGGCTCGACTCATCCACTCTTGAACCCAGAGAGCCGCTTGTAGCGTTTCCAAACTTCCGCATAACGCCAGCCGCCGATTCCAACCAGAGAGCATTTCACTACGGGCCGTACGCCTCCTAAGTCATCCGCGGAAGCCTTGATCGATCATGGTAGTTCCTTTACGACGCCTTGGTCTCGCCTCACAGACTCGATCTGGGAGAATGCATGAAGGCTCGAAGAATACCCTCCGAGAAAGATGGAGTCCATGCGCCTCTTGAATCCGTCGTAACAGGCATGATCGTCAGCGTTGCAGGGATTGATTATCTCGACATGAACGTCGTCTCGCGTTCCGACGGTTGACCTCAGGAGCCATGACGCGTAGAAGTCGGTCGGCGCAGCCGAGAATCTAATCACGACAACTTGCGAGGCGTCCATTAACTGGTTCCTCGCCAAACCCCACGCCGAGCGGATAATCGGGTCTTCTGTAATCGGCTTCCGCAACAACGGCGGAATGATTACGGGGTTCATGTCGCTCCCACATTGCGGGCAGTCTGCATTTTCGTTCCCTAGCTTCCAAGCAAGGCACGCTTGAGTATTCACGAAAACGACTAGTGCTCGGTTAGCTTGGCATTTCTTGTTACCGCAACGGAACCAGTTTAACGAGCCATGCAACTTGAGTAGTAGTCCCCGACCCTGGATCACCGGGTTCACCATGTTATCAGCGTATGACAGCGGAACCGAACGGAATAAGTTGGCGTAGTGCTTGTAGATCTGGTGGTCGCTAATGAACTCCTGGTCCGGTAGGAGGTCCCAATTGAATGTCAGAATGGAATCGTCGAAATCAAGATTGGAGACGAGCTTTCGACAGTACTCGCCGTACGCGTGTTGTGTACAGATACCTACAATTCGGCGGACGTAGCGAACCAGTTCGTTTCTCACCAGTAGCAAGCGCGCGCCCTCGTCGCTTTCTGGGCTGTGAAACTCTCGCTCAACCTCCAGGGCAGAGAACACGTCCTCCAGATCAAGGTCCGCCCAGCGTCCTTCTCCGAAAGCATCGGTCAAACGTCTGGCCCGACCCACGTAGCCAATAAATCCCTGGAGGTCCGATTGGCATCGGGCATATCCGGCAGCGTCTACCAGAGATCGGCGAAAGAAACCGTTGGTTAGGGGAGGCTGGCGGAGTTGACCGAGGGGGAATTTGGTATGCAGGCTGTCGAGAAGTTTCAGCGACTCCCCATACGAGGCACCTGCGCCGATTACATATACAGTGCTCACTCCCGAATTGTACTCCGCTGGCGCCGCCCCACCGATGGGAATGGCGCGATGTCGAGCCATCCTCCTGCTTAGAAGAAACGCGAGTGATTTCCATCGGCTCCGTTGTTTTTCGCGAGATCCTGGCGTTTACAACAATCCGGGAAATCTGCTTTCGCTCAAGAGGCAACTCCAACGATTGGAATAAATGCAGTTTGGACCGGGGAATCCGGGGAAAGATGAACGCGATTCCGGGATGGTTCCGAATGGTGTTCCGGGATGATCTCGAATAGGATTCCGGGATGAAGACAAACACTGGTTCCGCGATGAAGCCGAAAAGTTTCAGGCCGATCCCGGAACAGTGTTCGGCTTCGCCGGAATGATTTCCACGGGCAGATAGCGGCGCTGGACAACACAATGGCAGGCAGCCTCCCCCTCGAAAGGGAGGATCAGCTTGCCAGCGAGGAGATTGTCCGTGTAATGTGCCCGCCCGCATTATGTGGCCGATAGGTCGGTATCCGCCCATTCGACCGGCAGTGTGCGCAGCCGGCCCTTCCCGTCCAGATATGACACGCGGTCTCCGCCCCAGTTATTGCGCACAGCCAGGACGTCGAGCGTCTGCCCCTTTAACGGATGGAAAGGGAGCGTGACGGTGAAAACTTCTGCGCCACCGTTAGCACGGTCTGCAATGTGCGCTTTTCGCCAAGGCCAAAGTCGAATCGGGTGTGCAATTGGCCGAGCGTTGGATCATCGCCACGTTGCGGAATCGGAAGTTCTTCTCGATTGAAGCGTTGAACCAAGCGATCCGGGAGCTTCGCGACCGAGTCGACCAGCGACGGTTCCGTAAGCGCGAGGGCTCCAGAGCGACGCAGTTTGCGGCAGTGGACAAGCCTGCGATGGGTTCGCTCCCGGCGGAGCGCTCTGACCTGAGCGCATGGTCTGGTGCCCGAGTCAACATCGACTATCACATTGCCTTCGACACGAACTATTACAGCGTGCCTTACAACCTGGTTCAAGAACTGGTGGAAGTCCGCTCGACGCCGACGACCATCGAGATCTTCCACAAGAGTCAGCGCGTGGCGTCACACCTACGCGCACGCGGCCATGCATACGCCGTCACGATTGCCGAGCACCGTCCGCGTTCCCATCCGGGGCATCTGGAATGGACGCCGTCGCGGATGGTGCATTGGGCTAAGACCATAGGCCCACATACTGCTCGGTTGGCGAGTTGGTTATCGACAGCCATAGTCCTGCGGCATTCTCAGACGCAGACCGCGAGTCTCTCGAGGATACGGCCCAGATCGTCGGGAGCTATATCCAGATTAACCAAGATTGAGCGCGAACGCCGGCAACGTTGCCACTGAGAGCACGGGGGCGACGACGAAGAAGACTCCGTCCGGAACGGCTCAGGGTGTTCCCGAGCCACGCGTTTCCTCGGAATGGCGGCAAATAGCATTCCGGGGAGAGTAAGGCGCGCACGAATGCACGTCGATGCTCAATCCGCAACACACTAGAATCGATATCGGAGGTTCAGGTACCAGTTTCGGCCCTCTTCCGGGTAGCCGGCAGTGTAGTAGTAGTTACGATCGAGCAGGTTCTTCACGCCAGTCTGAACCGAGATCCCACGACCGACCGGCGCAATTACGCCAAGATCCACCGTGGCATAAGATTCGGCGAAGGGTAGAAAGAGCGGGGAAGAAGTGGAGTAAGTGGTATCTTGCAGGGTGAGCCCGCCGTCGTAACGCACATTGACGATGCCGAGGACCTCGCGTGGGGCGCGCACCACAGCCCCCGCGACAATTTTGTTCTTAGGCAGCGTCGGCAAAACCGTGATGCTGGTGTTCACGGTGCTGACGTTGGGCCAGTCGCCGAAATGATAAGCGATATCGCGGTTCAGATAGCTGTAACTCGCGTTCAAGGTCACGCGCGGGAGCGGAGTGCTCCGCACGGATATTTCCACGCCCTCGTGGACCTCCGAACCAATGTTCGCCATCTGGCTGCAATAGCCGACGATCTTGCTGTTCGGGCAGTAAGCGGTAGCCGCGTTTGTGCCACCCGGGTCGGTCACATATACCGACTCGATGGCGTTACGCAGGTCACTGCGGAACAGGTCGGCTTGCGCGAGTGTCTTGGCGCCGAGCAGGCGGGAATAGCCGGCGTTCCAGTTACGACTGTGCTCCGGTTTTAGGTCGGGATTCGGCATGCCCGCGCCCATGCTGGCCGAATAGATGTCCTTGAGCATGGGGAAACGTCCCCGATCGGCGAAGGTCATAAAGAGCAGACCGGACTTACCTAGCGTATGGGAGATCGACGCCTGCGGATTGAAGTTCCAGACATGCTCGGTGCAGCCGGAAAAGGACGTATTGGTGGGCGACGCCAGGCAGGTAAAGGGGACCAGTCCCGTCAGCGCGGTGTTGTAAGACTGACCCTCCACACCTTCGAGGTGATCCGCGCTGAAGCCGGCGGTAATGCGAAATCCCGCGCCCGGTTTGACGGAGTCCTCCAGACCGATAGAGACTTGCCGGTCGGCGTCCGTTAAGACCGGCTCTACCAGCGGGTACGGCGACATGCCGGGATAGATTCCGTGTTCCGTATGGGTGTCATCCTTGAAGAAGAAGGAAGCGCCAATCAGGTTCTTCGCAAGACTGGCGGTGTCGAATTCCGCCGACGCGCCGTCGGTGTGCTCGTTGTACATGCTGTCCTCGGCGCTCTTGGTGTTCATCGCCGTGTAAGTGTCATTGGAGTACATGTTGATGCTGTTGCGAAATTGGTTATAGAACGCGCGCACCTTCAGCGAACTGGTCTCGCCGATTCCGGTGTTCGAGTGAAAGTAATATCCGTCGGTGTTCCAATAGGGCCAACTCCAGAAGTTACGGAACGTTGCAGCCGTGTTGGGGCCCTGATACAAGGGAACTCCCTTTTCGCCTTTCTGGTTGGAATAGCTGAAAACGTACTCGTCGCCGATTTTCGGAGTCCATCCAAGGCGTCCGGCGAATTTCTCGTCGCGTGAATTGGACTGGTTCAGCCGGTCCGTCATCGTGATGTTGGGTAGGTTCGTGTACTGTCGCACGTCGAAATCGCCGGAAAGAGAAACGTAGTCGTCCTGCAGCCAGTCGAGCGTTCCCTGCGCAAAGAAATGGCTCATGCGGGTACCCAGGCGGAGGGCGGACAGGAGCGTATCGCCGGAACCGGTCCCAATGAGTGCGTCCCCGTCATATTTCTGAGCCGGCGTCTTGGTAACCAGGTTGATCGACCCGCCGAGGGCGTTGGGGCCCAGCAAGGACGAAGTGTATCCGCGAGAGACTTCGATTTCCGCGATGTCGCTGGTCTGAAACCGGTTGAAATCAACGTAGCCGTCGTACGGCACGTACACCGGAATGCCGTCCAGGTAAAACGGAACCTGGCCCCGCGTGCTGAAGCCACGCACCATCAGGCCAGCCTCGTTGCGATTCGTTGCGATGTGTTGGATCGATACGCCGGGCAACAGGTCGGCTGCCTTCGCGACGTTCAGCGCTTCGTCGTCGACGATGCCGGTCTGGTCGATTGCGTTCGCGACCGGTACCGGAGTGGGACTCGGCGCCGACACATCGACGGTGATCACGCCAAGATTGAATGGCGTCCCCGGACTTTGCCGTATCACTTCATCGGTGGCGGCCTTCAGCGCCTGGAGCTGGGATTCCAAGGTTTGTGTCGAAGGGCCGGCTGGCAACGGGTCCGGAACGGTAATTCGAATGCCCGGATGCGCGTCACGGAAATCCGCGATGGAAGCGCGCAGAGCTTCCGCGTCGGCGCGCCACTGTTCGATGGCCGCGCTGTCCGCTGCCGGAAGCCGAGCCAATCGGGACTCAAGATCGGTGAGGGTGATTCTCCAGTCGACCGTGGAGTGCTGCTGCGCCGCAACCGTCAACGCGCAGAAAAGTAACGACACTACGAGCGTGAGAGTTCTCTTGGATGATTTCATGTTGACCTGGAATTCGGGCTGCGACGTGGCCCTGGAGTGTCCACTAGAGCCTGGATGTCTAGCGGAAAGGTTAGTTTAACACGACAGTGTATCTCATGCAATACAGTTCGGAAAATCGGACTATAAATGTGCTGAACTCCGTGGGACCGGCAAGCGGGGCGTTGCGGAGCAAATGGGACGAGCCATGCGGAGATGAGTCAGACCGTTGGCGGGCCGTAACGCGCCGCAGGAAGTACAGGCAAGGCGAAGCGGTGACCTACGTCAGTCCTTTTGGATCATGACCTCGGTAGACTTGACGACCGCGCGGACGGCGTCGCCTTTCGTGAGACCGAGGCCTTCGGCGCTGGCGCGAGTGATCACGCTTTCGACGATATTATCACCGATGCGGACGGTTACCAGGGCCATGATGACGCCCACTTTCACGTCCTCGACGATGCCGGGAAGCTGGTTTCTAGCGGAGAGAGGCATGAGTCTTTATACCATACCGCGCGTCCGTCCGGCATCAGGCAACGCGGTCGCCAGCGCTGCGTGTGTCATAACCTCCCAGCCCTTCCAATTCGCGGCGGAATGCGGCGCGCCCCAGCGTATCCAGCAGCGCCTGCACTCCCGGTGAATTCAGATCGGAATTACGGATCACCAGATCATAACGCTCGCTCACGAGCGGAATGAAGTCCAGGCCGAACACTCGGGCGGCAGCCTTGGTAGCGATACAACAGTCGGCCTTCCCGGTCAATACGTGCCAGGCTGCCGGCAGGTGTCCCAGTGCGATCTGACGGTAGCCTTTAACCGATACTGCATCGATGCCGAGTTGTTCGAGCTGGGTATCCAGCAAGAGCCGGCAACCCGCACCGGACTCTCGATTCACGATGGTGACGTTCTTGCGTGCGAAGCCGGCGATCTCGCGAATGCTCTTGGGATTCCCCCGGCCTACAACGATTCCTTCCTCCCATAGCGCAAACCCGATCACAGCAACCGCATGACTGGTGAAGCGGCGGCGGACCGCGGGGAGATTGGATTCGCCGGTATCCTTGTCTCGCAGATGCGTTCCCGCGATATGCACGAGCCCCTGCTTCAGCAAGTCGAGCGATTGGGAACTGTTCCGGCTGACCGCAACCAACTCGATCCCGGCGCGCTGCAGATAACGGGAGAGTACCGAGATTCCAGGATCGCATCCCGCCACCATGAGCCGTTTGCCAAGCTCCTTTTCGTCCTGGAAGAGTTGCACTGTGGCCTTGGCCTTGCCCTTGCATTTGGCGGACCGGCCGGCGTCAACCAGCACCGCGTCGGCCGGGGGCAGGTTCCAGGCGGCGGGTTCCGGACTGGCGGCCACCAGTCGCCTGCCTACCCGGCACAGTTGGACTGGCTGGCCCGGCAGGGCGTCCTGCTCTCCCGGTAGGATTTCCACATTGCCGGCAAAGTGAGCGGGCGGCGCCTCGTCCTCAATTCGGAACAGGTCCTCAACCTTCACTCCGAGCACTTGCGCAATTCTAAGGGCAACCAGCGTGTTCGGGACGTAGCTGCCAGCCTCCATCGCGTAGACCGTCTGCCGGGTTACTCCGATTTGCGCTGCCAGTTCGGCGGCGGCCAAGCCGCGCTTCAGGCGTAAGTCGGCGAGATTATTCCGGACGTTCATGGAACTCACTTCCTGCGAAACATCGTTGCATGTTCGGAATGGAATGACACATCACGCAACCATCGTATGATTTCTGGAGCTCAGAGCGCACGGGCAGCGGTGCTCAGGGTGAAAGCGTACCACGCAGCTGTGCCGGCCGCGAACAGGACCATTCCCATCGCCACGCAGACGTACCCCCAGCGCCGCTTGGATTCCGGCGTAGGGACCAAGCTCCAAATGACGCCGCCGCTCCAGGCGCCGTTAGCAGTATGAAACGCCGCCGCCCATACTCCCAACAGACAGAAGGCCGCCACCAGCAAGTTGCCGGCGGTCGACGCGCCGCAGAAGTTGGCGAAGCCTTCCACGGTGGACTGGAACGCGGAGCCAGCCTGAAATAGGCCACCTGTGGCGTACCCGTTCAGGGCAGCCATGTGCGTCGTTTGGTAGATTCGATGCAGTCCCCATTCGTGAAGCGTCCCCACGTGGAAAAACGCGAACGCCAGGATGGCCGGGCCCGTCACACGCTGGAGAAAGAAGCGGAGCTTCCCGCCACGGTTGCACTTCTTGACGCTATACTTCATTCCTTCCTTCCGCAGCAGGTAGAGCCCCGAAGCGGCTTGGAACAGCAATGGGAGAAAGATGGCGATCAGAGCGAAGCCGGGCAAATGTGCGAGTGCGTTCTGAATGAAACCGATGTTTATCTGGTACGCCGCAGGCGACCATCCGGTGACGCCGATGGCCAGATGGGCACAGAGGAAACACGCCATCCATAGACCACAGAGCGCGTGCATCCGGCGCGGCCGCAGCAGACCTTGGCAACTGCACTTGGGCTGCGGCGCTGTCTGTAATTGGGAATGGTGCTCGCAGCCGCCAGATGGACGGTTGGTGGCCGGTTCGGTTGTAGGCGTCATGATTTTCCTTCCTGTGCCAAGGCTCGAACTGCACCAAGGGCCACGTCTACATCGCGCCCGGTGGAGAGCGCTCCGAGGCTGAAGCGACAGGTGCCGGTCTGGCCGGTTCCTTGGGTTCTGTGAGCGAGGTAGGCGCAATGGAGTCCCGCTCGGCAGGCAATGTCAAACGTGCGGTCCAGTTCGTCCGCGACAAGGACCGGGTCGCGGCCCTCGAGGTTAAACGAAATCACACCGGTCCTCTCGCATGGGTTCGCGGTTCCGTACACATGGATGCGTGGGATTTCCGCCAAGCCGCGCACTAAGCGTTCGGTGAGCGTCTGCTCCTGGCGCTGGATCTCAGCCACGCCGCGCTGCAGCAGGTACTTCACACCTTCGTTGAGACCGGCGATTCCGGGTGTATTCAGCGTGCCGCTCTCATAACGGTCGGGCGCGAACTCAGGTTGCGTCGAGCTTTCCGACTCACTCCCCGTGCCGCCGTGGTTGAGTGGTTCCAAACGGATCGAATCGCGCACGTATAGGCCACCAGTGCCCTGCGGCCCCAATAGACCTTTGTGACCAGGGAAGGCAAGCAAATCGATCCTCATCGCCTCCACGTCGATCGGGACCACGCCCGCCGTCTGCGCGGCATCCACCAGGAAACGGACGTTCCGTTCGCGCGCGATGCGGCCCACTTCCTCTACGGGATTCAGAGCTCCGTTAACGTTCGAAGCGTGGATTAGAACGATCAGTTTCGTATCCGGTCTCAGATGACTCACAATGTTGTCGCAGCGAACAATACCATTCGCGCCGGCTGGCGCCATAGAGATATGAACTCCTCGCCGCTCTAATTCCCGCAATGGGCGCCAGACGGAGTTATGCTCCATTGCGGAGAAGACGACATGATCGCCGGGTTCGAGGCTGCCTCTGATCGCGAGGTTCAGTGACTCGGTCGTATTCGAAGTGAAACAAATACGCAGCGGATCAGACACTCCGAACAGTTTGGCTAGGTTCTCGCGGCAGGCATAGACAGTCTCACCAGCCCGCATCGCCAACCGGTGACCGCTTCGTCCGGGGTTGCCACCAGCGTGTTCGATCATCTCGCACATAGCGGCCAGCACCGCCGGAGGCTTCGGCCAGGAGGTTGCGGCGTTGTCGAGGTAAGTCATCTTAGAGAGCCATGTAACCGTCGGACAATTCCGTGAACGCGCCGCGGATCTCAATCGCCAGTTCTTCCGACGCTTGGCGGATCGCCGGCACCATGGCAGCGTCGCAGCGCAGCGCGAAGCTACATCCGCGCAGGCCCAGGCACTGAGGCGCGCGCACCAAATCCGCGTAGACGCCGCCCTGATACAGGTGCCGCTTCAGTCGATGCACCTGGTTCAGCGAGGCGTAAACCACGAGACACGCTGCGGGCAGGCTCATGGCTCCTGCAACGCCGGTAGGCGTTCCACGACCGAGAACAGAACTTCGTCGGACACGCTCAACACTTCGTCGGCACCCGCATAGAGACGATCGTGCAGCCGAAGCTCGACCGCACCGTCTTCAGTTTCTAGGCGCACACTCCACGCGGCGATGGACTCGGCCTTGTCGGTGAAGGACATTGTTTCATGAAGCACGCTGCAGCCTGTCACGCCCTCGACGCCCTGCGCGAAGAAGTTGCCACCCACAACCGCAGCCCGCTTGGGATCGCTGCGCCCTAGCCCCAACTCCCGCATCGCGCGTTGTCCGGCGCGCAGCCCCAGTGTGAGACCGACGTTCATGGTGTCCCAATGCAGGAGACGCGAGGTGGTGCTCAGGTCGTGGCGGTTGCACCAATGCAGAGGAGCGTCGGCCAACGGAAAGCAATCGTAGCGCGGGATGTAAATCTTGATATCGAGCACCGGCGTGCCATCGAACGCGTCCAGCCCGCGGACGCACAAACGGTGACCTTCGCGGCGCAGCAATTCGACCACACAGGAGCCGATGCCGGACGGCCGCGCCGGAGCCCGCGAGGTATAAACCCCTTTGCAGGAAGGTTCGCCGGCGTTGGGGGTGGTGAGGATCTGCTCGTCAGTATCGGTCCACTTGGCGAATTTCTGCCAATCTTTGCGGCGATGCTGGTAGTACATGACCCAGATGTGCGAAAAGTGTTCGATTCCCAGCAGACCTTCCGCGAGGTCTTCGCGGATGGACACCACACTCTCCGCCGTGTAGCTCGTCCTCTGTGTGAAGTCCTTGAAATCCGAGATCACGACGCCAATCGGCTTGATCGTCACGGGTTCCTGCCATGTAGCACTCATGTAAATAACCTCGGCTTAGTGTTTCCGAACGGCCTGCGCAAGCACCTCCGCAAGCTCCGAGTCGGATGGTTTTCGATGATAAAACCGGAGATAGAACTCGCTGGTTTCAGCTCGGATGTCGTAGTGAAACAGTTCGGGGTAAAACAGGTTCGCGAGCCACTTAATTCCAATGATGCGGTTAACGGATGGTGGCCGGTCGATCCAATTGAACGGGTACTGCGGCGCTTCAAAGACCGCGTGGGCTTTCACCGCCTTGACATGCTGCCAGAGCGGGTCTTGCCAGACGCTCCGGTAGAAATCTCCGGGGGACGAATTGTGGTCGTAGCCTGCGATCACGATTTCCGGATCCCACTCGAGAACCTGCTCCATTGATACTGGGATGTGTCCGTAGCCGCCTTGCGCCGGTACCTGCGCCACGTTCAGACCGCCGGCGAAATCGATAGCTTCGGAATGCGCGGAGCCTCCGGGGTCTGTCTCCAAACCGGTGGGGCCCTCGGCGTAATAGACACGGCGCCGGCGCGCGACCGGAATCGTCGCCACCTTATCTTGAATCTCGTGCACGGTCTTGCGACAGTAATTAGCCAGCTCCGCGGCTCGTGTCTGCCTGCCCAACAGTTCGCCGACGGCCAGGTAGAGTTTGTCCAGATTCTTCAAACTCCCATCCCCGACAAACACGGGTAGATGCGACTGCTCCTGCACCCTCTCGGCGGTGGAGACCGCGAGCACGTCTCCGGCCGAAATCAGCACGTCCGGATGCGCCTTGATGATCTCTTCGATGTTGCCGGTGTTGTTCTTGCCGAACCAGCCGCCGAGCACAGGTAGCTTCCGGTAAGGGTCGACGATCCACTTCATCTCGCCTGGGTCCGGCTGATAATTCCATCCGGCCAGAAGCTCCGGCGCCAGTGTATAGACCAGCACCGTGCACACCGGGCTCATGCAGTAGACCTTTTCGATCCGCTGTGGGACCGCGACCTTTCGGCCCGCCATATCGATCAGCACGCGCTCCTGCGCCGACGCGCACCACGAGCACACGATCAACAGGATGACTGACACCCGCGTGGCGGGCTGATGGATGCTCATTGCCATATCTCCCTCACTAATTCATCCCCGGGACGCAGACTCGCAGTCCCGCCTCGACTTCCACGACCCGCACCGACACGCCGTAGGCGCATTCCAGTTGCTGCTGAGTGATCACTTCTTCCGGCCTGCCCATCGCCAGCAGCTTTCCCGCTTTCAGCACCGCCACTGTCGAGGCACACAGGAACGCGTGATCCGGGAAGTGGGTCGTCATCAGCAGACCAAGTTTGTGGCCGGCAAGTTCCTTAACCCTGCGCAGCACGCGCACCTGGTTGCCGAAATCGAGGTTGGAGGTCGGTTCGTCCATGATGAGAAATTCCGATTGCTGCGCCATTGCCCGCGCGATCAGCACAAGCTGCCGCTCGCCACTGCTGATTTCCGTGTACCGCGCGTGTGCCAGATGGGAGACACCGAGTGTTTCCATGGCGTCTTCCGCAATGACTGCGTCGCGGCGCGAGGGCGATCCGAACAGCCCCAGATGCGCAGTCCGCGCCATCAACACGACGTCTCTGACGGCGAACGGAAACGGCGGTGTGTGGGCTTGCGGGACATATGCTAAAGTGCGCGCCAGGCGGCGCTGCGGCCACGCCGCGGTGTCGGCGCCATCCACCAGAATCCGCCCGCCGTTCAGCCGGAGAAGCCCCAGAATCGCCTTGAAGAGCGTGGTCTTTCCAGAGCCGTTGGCGCCTAGCAAGCACAGGACATCCCCGGAGTCGAGCGAGAGAGATACATCTTCCACGACGGGCTTGCCGCCGTATCCGAAATTGGCGCGCTCGATCTCCAGCCTCACGCCCAGCCCCTTCTCGTCCGCATCAGCAGATATAGAAAGAACGGCGCGCCGACCAGCGATGTCAGGATGCCCAGCGGAATCTCCGTCGCATAGATGCTGCGGGCCAGGTCGTCGACCAGCAGCATGTACGTGCCGCCGAGCAGAAGCGACGCGGGCAGCAGCACCCGGTAATCCGGGCCGACGATCATGCGCGCCAGGTGCGGGATCACCAATCCCACCCACCCAACCATGCCGGCCACCGATACCGCCGAGGCCGTCAACAAGGTGGCGCAGAAGATGATGATCCACCGTAGCTTTCCGGTGGCAGCGCCGAGCGCGCGGGCCTCTTCCTCGCCGAACGATAGCACATTCAGATTCCAGCGCAGCAGCACCAGCGGCACCAACCCGATCAGCATCGGCACCAGCGCGAATCGCACATCGCAAACGTGGATACCAGCCAAGCTACCCATCAGCCAGAACGTGATCGCCGGCAGTTTGCTGTACGGGTCCGCGACATACTTCGCCAGCGAAACCAGCGCGGTGAAAACAGAGCCGACCAGAATGCCCACCAGCACCAGCGTCAGGATGGGATCGCCCGAGCGCGCCAGACGTCCGGCGGCGGCGCAGGTCAACAAGACGGCGGCCAGCCCGAAGGCGAACGATGTGCACTGAATGCCGACGATGCCGAACCCGAGTAGAATCCCGGCGGCCGCTCCGAAGCCAGCGCCCGCCGATGCTCCGAGTATGTCCGGCGAGACCATCGGGTTGCGGAACAGTCCCTGGTAGGCCGCGCCCGACGTTGAAAGCCCGGCCCCGATCAGGATACCCGCTAAGATCCGCGGAAGCCGCACCTGGAGCAACACAATTCCGGGGATGCCGCTGTGCTCCGGCGCCACCAGCACGCTCCACCAAGTATTGAGCGGAACGTCGTACCGGCCCAGCATCAGCGAGCCACAGATCGTCGCCAGAAAGACCAGACCCAGTACAATCAAAGGCGCGCCGGCCCAATGGACGCGCGCGCGCTTCTTCTCGACCATCACCGCGAGGCCCACCTGCCGCGACTCTACCAGCATGGCGCTAGGCCACCTCACTAACCGCGCTCTGGCGCGACAGTTTCACCATTTGCGAGCCGTTGCGGAAGATCTGGTGTTGACCGCCTTCCTGGATGACTGTCCAAACCCTGGCGTCGTCTTCCACCACCAATCCCCCGAGCATCTCGATCCCGAACTCGAAGAGCTTCGGTGTCAGCGGCGTACTGGGACCGGCCAGAATCACGCGAGCATTCCGGCTGAGTTTGAGAAGCCGGGGCAGCGTCTTGTTGATAAGCGTGGTGGCCGTGATAACCACGAAATCCTGCTCCGGCAGAATCCACTCGCAAGCCGGGTCGGGAAAGTCGCCGGGTTGCGGGAGTCGCTCCAGGATCGACAAATCGCAAACCGCCTGCAACCGCTCCAGATTCCGGAAGTGTCCGACGACGGCGACCCGCTTGCCGTGAAACTCATTCAGCAAGTATGTGAAGACGTCCACGTCCGGTTGTTGGCCGGAACTCAACCCCGCGGTACGCTCGATGGACGCGCTCGAGTTCAACGCCGAGTTGATCGCCGCCAGCCCCAATGCGGCTTCGTGCAGGTTCCACGACTGTACCGATGCGGCCAGATCGCGCGTCCGCATGCCGGCGATCTCACCTGCGCGGGGCAGGCATGCGGCGCCTTCGCGCGGAGTCATGGCGAGGCCCGTCCCTTCGGAACGAACCGCAAACCAGTGTAGGCCGGCAAGACAGGCCTTCACCGTGGAGTCCGGGGGAACCGCTTCGATCAGAGTGTCGTAGATCTCCCACATATCTGGTCTCTGTGCCGGCGTGCGATGACGTCTCGGGGAAGCGGGCGGCGGGGCCCATTGGCGTGCTTACAAAAGGTTTCGGATACCGTTGTCGTGTTAGAAATGTCATCATAGCACGACGACTGTAATCTGTAAATGACAGTTTTGTCTTGCGTCGTTAGTGCCTCCTCCCGCACAATATCAAGCAAATGGATTCTCTCTCAGATTGTCCGCCAACGATCACAGCGATACGCCCGATCGGTGTGATCCGGACGCCATTCGCGCGCGCGGCCGGCACACCCATTCAGAGCTCGGTGTCCGGCGGAGCCGAGGGGCGAGTCGAACTATTTCCGGGCTTCGAAGCGGGGCTGCGGGACGTCGAGGGCTTCGAGCGGGTGTGGCTGCTCTACTCCTTCGACCGTGCGTCGGAGCCACAACTGGTGGTGCGGCCCTACCTGGATTTGGTTGACCGCGGCATCTTCGCCACGCGATCGCCGGCGCGTCCGAACCGCATCGGGATGTCGCCAGTCCGAGTGTTGGGCGTTCAGGGCGCCGCTCTTCTTGTTGCCGATGTCGATATGCTGGACGGCACTCCGCTGCTCGACATCAAACCCTACGTTCCCTCCTTCGATCATTTCCCCGTCGCACGGGTAGGCTGGTACGAAGGAGTGTCGGCATTGAGCGCCGTGGCGGATGCCCGCTTCGAACGGCCGTGATTGGGAAGCACCGGCTGGGCAGCGCAGCCGGCCAGCAGTAAAGGTGTTTAGGATCTGTAACTATCGCTCCGATAAGAATTTTGGATTGGTCTCGTCTCGCCGTCTGTGATACTCTTCTAACTGAGAGCTGAACCGCTTCT
>Ga0181529_10002139_pt1 | contig 24170 bp, 18 predicted proteins | sample PEATcosm2014_Bin_36_FD_119763 | JGI IMG/M metagenome (GOLD analysis project Ga0181529, IMG submission 119763) | Peatland microbial communities from MTU Mesocosm Facility, Houghton, MI, USA - PEATcosm2014_Bin10_30_metaG | ecosystem: Environmental > Terrestrial > Soil > Wetlands > Peat | place... | reverse complement strand
TACCCAAACCATTGCCTATTCCCACCTGAAGCTGAACGCGCTCATCTAAACTCAACTGCCTGTAAGACTTCCCCATGCAACATTGTCTCCTTCAAACGTTGCACTTGGAACTGGAGCGCGGCAGGCCAAATTTGCATTCCCCGCAGGGTTCTATCAGTGATAGACTGTCCTCCGTGCACCGCGCACGCCGAGGCCCATGTCCCAACTGATCACGCCGCTCAAACCCGCAGACTTGACGCCGCCCGACCCCAGTGTCGAAGAGCGCTGGGCTTTGCTGCAGCGGATTGCCTCCAGCGAGCAGTTCAGCCGCTCGGCCCGGTTGCGGGATTTTCTGCTGTACGTGGGCAAGCATTCGCTGAAGCCGAACGCCACCGATGTCCACGAGCAGGAGATTGGGGCCAAGGTCTTCGGCCGGTCAGCGGACTACGACCGCAGCCAGGACAATATTGTCCGCGTGAACGCGACCGAGCTCAGGCGGCGCATCGGGGCGTACTTTGAGACGGTGGGCGCGCATGAACCGCTGCTGGTGGAGATTCCCAGAGGCGGATACACGCCGATGTTCCACTATCGAACGGCGACCGACAGCCCGGCAAACGAGGCGGAGCCGATCCTGGATCTCGTCCCAGAGCCAGCCCCAACAGCCGTTGAGGGTACGCGCCGGTTGACCCGCTTGATTTGGCCAGCCATTTGCCTGGGTCTGCTGTGCGTGGTGGGGTTGCTCTACCAGCAGAACCGCACCATGCAGAAGGTGATTGAGCCCTGGAGCGACAAGCCCGCGGTGGCTGCCTTCTGGAAGCAGTACCTGAACACTGGCCTGCAGACCGATTTAGTGATGCCGGACGACTCGTTGAGCATGTACCAGGACATGACCGCCAGTTCGGTCAACCTGTACGACTACGTGAACCGGGACTTTGTGCGCCGGATACCCACGCTGCCCTTGAGTGAGGACCGCAAGGCGGACGTGAACGAACTGCTGAATCACAACTTGGTCACGTTTGGAGCCATCCGCGCCGCCCAGCAGATCCAGGCGCAGATTCCGCCCAGTTCGCCGCATTCGATGGTTCTGACGCGCATGTACACCGCTGATGAGATCAAGCGCAATAACGTGGTGCTGATAGGCGGTCAGAAGTCGAACCCCTGGAATCAGATCTTCGACAAGCAACTGAACTTTGTGGCGGACTACGACTACGCCTCCAAGCGGACCGGGTTTATCCGCAACCGCAGCCCCAAGGCCGATGAGCAGGCAACCTACGTTGCCAACCAGGTCTCCGGCGGCATCGATTCGTTTGCCACCTATTCGGTGGTGGCCTACCTGCCCAACCCAGGCCGCACGGGCCATGTTCTGATTCTGGCCGGTTTGGATTCCGACGCCACGGCCGCCGCCGCTGACTTCCTCTCCTCCGAGGAGTCCATGGCGCGGTTCAGGAGCTCGTTGCACGTTGACAATTACCCCTACTTTGAGGTTCTGCTCCGGGTATCGCGCCTGAACGGGACCTCGCTGCGGGCTGAGCTGGTGGCATTCCGGACGTATCCGAATCTGAACTAACTGGCCAAAAGGGCAGTTTGAGGGGATCAGCGCTGCGGAGAGCCGACACTGGGGCTCAGACCCCATGAAGTTGCTCTCTGGCATCTAGAGCGGTTCCAGAATAGATATACCCACGCCAGCTACTTGAAAGGTCGTCGCTCCCTGATGGTCGCGTCGACTGGAGAGCATGGGTTTCCAGGTACAGCAATTCCGGAACCGCCATAGGCTTCCCAGGTCTCGAAATCGAGACCTGAGGCACCCGGGAATCGTTCGGAAGCAGGCGGTAAAAGCGCTAGACCGAATTGGTGATGGCGTGGTCGGCGGGAATTTTTGCACCGCTCCAGGCCTTCTTTGCGCTCCACGGCTCGCCCGGCGCAGACCAGAAGGGATCGGTAGGTAGAAGCCCAAGTGGCAGCCAGGCCGCGGAGCAGAGATAGCTGCTGCCGGTGGAGATGTAGCGTTCCGCAATCTCCGGCTGATGGCCGCAGAAGCCAATGCGGAGGAAGCCTTTTCCGTCAAAGGTTCCAGGGGCTTGCATCATGCGGCGCATGACGGCGGTGAGCGCGGACCGTACCTGCGCGGGAGCGATGGGCTCGGGCAGGGCTTTGCGCAAGGCCACCTCGGCAAGCAGGTGGAAGGCTCCAGTGCGATAGCAGAGCGAGCGACCCACGGCCGGAAAGGAGCCATCGGGGGCGATCAAGCGCTCCTGGATGGCGGCGTAGCGGCGGGCGCGCGCCAGCATCTTGGGCTGGAGGCTGTGCCATGCGCTGGAGCCGGGCGCAACCTTGTCCAGAATGTTCAACAGCATGGGATGCATGACGTAGCTGTTGTAGTAGTCAAAGTGGAACTCCGGGCCATCGCCGTAGAGGCCGTCGCCCTTGTACCAGGTGTTGAGGGTGCGGAGGGCATAGTCAACGCGCATGGGATCCCACCAGACCCCCATGACGGAGAGTGCGACTTCCACCATGGCGGAAAACAGCAGCCAGTTGCTGTAGTCGGCCAGGATCTTGCGCGAAGACTGCAGCGCGGCGATCAGATTCTTCTGTACGCGCGCGTCCAGCTTGTGCCAAAGCTCGTGGGGTGCGCGGACAATCGCGAGCGAGAGAAAAGCCGCATCCACAACCGGCTGCGTACCCTCGGAAAAGTTCATGAAGTCGGGCGAGGCTGGATCGGTGGCGGCATCCATGGCTTCACGAGCCAAAAGCGCAAACTTGCCGCGAAGCTTTCCTTCTTCGCCGTCGGTTGTACCGGACTCAAGCCAGGGGGCCATGCCGGTGAGCAAACGGCCAAAGGCCTCAAGGTAGGTAAACTGACGCCGTTCTTCCAGATTGCCGTACGGAGCCTCAACCGGCAGAGTGGCCTTGAGCTGGCGCTGGCTGAGGGCGTGGAGAACAGGTTCCGCAACTTGAGCGGCCAGAGCCACCCAGTACTTTCTGTCCTCGGGATCGGGTTGCGCCACCTGAGCCTGAGCGGACAAGCAAAACAGCGAGCTTGCCCCTACGGTTGCGCCTGCTTGCAGAAATTTCCTTCGGTCCATTGGACGGACTTCTCCCCAGGGATTGAGTGCTGATCCGGAGATGAAAGTCCCGGATGTAATGGAAGTGTCAGCCTAGCAGTTATGCGACCGACGCGATGCGGATTGGAAGGGGGAGGGCTTCAGGGCTGGCGCGTGCGGCCACCAGCCCCGAGGGTTGTAGTTAGAAGTTAGCGCGAAGTGAGAAACGCATTTCGCGGTTGGAGTTGGTGGTCACACCCGAGATGTACCCGAATCCGCCGCCCGTCACGCTGGACGATGGGTTGTTGAATTGGGGCGTGTTGGTCAGGTTGAATGCCTCGGCGCGGAAGATGGTGCTAAACCGTTCCGTGAAGATGAAAGCCCGGCCCACGCTGAGGCTGGGATTGGTGAGTCCCGGCCCGCGAAGCGAGTGGTACCCGGCCGTTCCAAAGCGGCACACCGTGAGGTTGGAGGTAGAGCAACTTGAGCCCGACAGAGCCGTCTGGGTTACAGACGGGTCCTGGAAATTGGCAGGGTTGAAATACGCATGTTTGCTGTCGTGGCCGCCAAGAATCATGTTCTGCTTGGTCAGAACGTCGGCAAATTGCGAGCTGCCGGAGACACTGGGACCAAGAGAACCGCCACTGCCGGTAACCGTGAAGGGCGTGCCGCTCTCACGACTCAAGGAGCCGCTCAAAGACCAGCCTCCCAGAATGTAGGCCGCGGGGCCGGTCTGCAGAAAGGCCTGACCTTTACCAAAGGGCAGATTATAGTTCCCATAGATCTGAATGTTGTGGGTGCGATCGAATCCGGCTACCCCACGGTTCAGGTGCCAATAAGGGCCGGCCATCGCGGTAAACAAGCTCGATTCGCCGTCGGACTGATCGCCGTAATCGTTGATGGCACGCGACCAGGTGTAGTTCACGGCCACGCTGCTGTCGCCCGCGAATTTGTGCTTTGCTTGCGCCTGCAGGGCATTGTAGTGACCGGTTCCATCCGGATTTTCGGAGGTGATGCCAGCCGTGATGCCGTACAGCGCTTTCATGGGTTCCTGAGCCGCGGTTTGTCCCGGCGCCTGGTTGGCATTGATGTTGATGCCGGGGACTTCGCGGATGATAAGTTCGCCGACGTAGGTTGCATTCAAGGTGATTGCGCCCGGCAGCTCACGCTCGATGGCGGCGTTGTAGCTCTCGTAATATCCGCGCCGATAATTCAGCGGCAGGGTGGTTGCTCCCAGAGAACCCACGGGGCTGCCGAGGCTGCCCAGAGCGACCGAAGGTGAGCTTGGGCTCAGGGTCGGAGCCGTCAAGGTGGGAATACCGGTCGTCGTGGTGACGGGCGTTCCGTTGATCATGGGCGACACATTTCCGGTGTTTCCTTGAATGGTCTGCGAGACCACCGCCGGATACGTTGTCAGCACATTGCGGAAGCTGTCGGGGTTGGAGGACAACCCGAAGCCTGCGCGGGCTACGGTCTTGGGGGTGATGCGGTAGGCCAGGCCAAGGCGCGGCGAAAGGAAGCCTTTTCCTACATGGACCTGAGCGCTTGCGGGAACGCCCCCAGAACCTTCCACATAGAGGTTTCCGTCGGCCGGGTTGAAGATGTCAAGGCCGGAATGGTCGCGTTTTGCTAGCGGAAAGTACTCGTAGCGGACACCGTAGTTGACGGTGAGCTTGCTGGTTGCCTGCCACTGGTCCTGAGCATAAAACGCCCAGACGTTTTCACGCGAGGTGGCTGGATTCAGAAACTGGGTATCCTTTTGAACCAACTGCGGGAGGCCGAGCAGAAAGTCCGCCCAGGCGTTGTAGACATCCGCGGATGCTCCACCGGTGAGCGTGGTCAAGCCGCCTGTGAAGTTGAATCCGCCACGAGGGCCGTAGGTGTTCTGGGGCTGGAAATGGTTAATCGCAAAGCGGTCGAACTCCATGCCGTAGCGCGTGGAGTGCTTGCCCTTGGTCCAAATCAAATTGGCGGCCGAGACATAGGTATTATCCCGGAACTGGAAAGGATTGGAGCGGTTCTGGTTGCCCAGATTCGACAAGCTGTTGATGAAGAAGCCCGGCATGCCTCCACAGAGGCTGCAGGTGCCGTTGGTGCCCGGGATGTTGAAGTAGGATGTTCCCCAATCGACACCAAGGTCGGAGTTCTTGGCGGCCATGCCCTGCCTTAGATAGCCGACGTTGGCATCCAGAAGCAGATTGGACCGGAAGGTATGCGTACCTCCAATACCGATGGATTGAACCAGACTGGGCGCGGTTCCCGGCTGGCCACCGTCAAAGGTGGTGCCACCTGCCGCTCCCAGCGTCTGGGGATCGAAGAGGGTGGTCTTCTGAAATCCATAGCGTCCGAAGAGCGTGCTATTGCTGCTGATGTTGTAATCGAGACGGGTATCGACGTTGTCACGGGTATACTCACCGTCGGCTGCGCCAAAGAAGTCGTTATTGACGCCGGATGCGGAAAGCAGGTTCGCGCCAGAGACGTTCGGCGCATCGGCGGTCATCAACTTGATCATCTGGGTGGCCGCGTAGGAGAAGCGTTGCGAGGGAATCACATTGTTGGTGAATGCCGTGCGGCCAGTACCATCGGCATTTCCAGTCGTGGGATCGTAGATCGTGACTGGGTTGGTGCCATTGGTGGTGGCGCCGGTGAAGATGCCGGCGAGCATGTTGGCGGAGGGAACCGTCTGGTAGCCGCTCAACGCCGCCGCGCGCCGGGTACGTTCCCAGTTCCCAAAGAAGAAGGCCTTGTCCTTCTTGATCGGACCACCGAAGTTGGCGCCGAACTGGTTCATGATGTACTTGGGATTAATGCCCCTGTTGGCCGTGGTGGTGGTGAAGAAGGTGTTCTTCGCCATCAGGGCGCTGATCATGTTGTATTCCCAGGCGGAGCCGTGGAAGGTGTTGCTGCCGGACTTGGTGGTCACGCTGACCGCGGCGCCAGAGGCAAATCCCTGCTCCGCGTTCATGCTGTTGGTCTGCACATTCACAGAGGCAATGGCTTCAGTGGACGGGGTATAGGCGGTAATTTCCGGCAACCACGCATAGATATCGCTGACGCCGTCAATGCGGGTGCTGTTGTTGCTGCCCGACACGCCATTGGCGTTGAACATCATGGTGTCGGCCGGATTGCCGGATTCGGAATGCTGTTCGCTGGGCGGCGAGAAGCCGGGAAGGACGACGAACAAGCTCTGGAAGTTGCGCATATTCAAGCCAGCAGTCGTCACGATCGTCTGCACTTGTGCTTCTTCCAACTCCGAGGTTACGTTCGCGGTATCCGTCTGGAGTTCTGGGGGCGCGCCGGTCACCGTGACCGTTTGTCCCACTGAAGCTGGTTGAAGCTGTGCGTCAAAGCGCTGGACGGTGTTCGCTTGAAGGACGATGCCCTGTCCCAGTGCGTTTGCGAAGCTCTTTGCGGAGATGGAAATCTTGTAAGTGCCCGCCCCGAGATCCGAAAGGCGATAGGTGCCGGAACCATCCGTTGTTGTTGTCTTTGCGATCCCTGTCCCGGTATTGGTGGCAACCACCACCGCGCCTGCGATGGCGGCGCCGGTTGAGTCCGTCACATTACCTACAAGAGTTCCGTAGAGCACCTGCGCCTGCAACGCAAGTGGAGCCAGCATGAACAGCGCCGCGGCGAAGAGTGCGAAAAGGATCGCGCTCAGCCGAAGCTCTGCCCTGAGATGACTGGTTTGTGTCATGGCCTGTCCTCCTCTGCCCCTGAGGGGCATGAGTATCTTTTGACCGGGTGATATGGTGGGCATTGCAAACGGCGAAGGTCGCCGATCGGCATCGCGTGATCGTCAGGCCGGTCTCCCGGACCCGCGTTTTGCCACACTCTGGGTGCCGGAAACGAACCGGACCCCAGGGTGCTCAATGAACCCCTCGTAAACTTTGGACCTCACCGTGGTGCCTCCAGGCACAGTGGGGCGGCCTCGCCTGAGGGCGAGCAACCCCGTGGACTCTGGAGTGAGCCGGGCGGAGAAAACGTTTAACAAATGGACCTGAAAGGAAGACCTTGCTATGGCCGGATCGGCAGCCCTGGGGTGCTGGAGCGAATCAACCAAACTCCGCACACCGGTCAGACTGGAACTCCGGCAACCTGTCTCCCTTCCGCTTGATGAGGTCAACCTGACCCGGTGCCCGGCGGCCTTTGGTCTTGCTTTCTGCCTCTGGTCATGGGTCCCAATGCCGAAACTGACCTGTAAACTCAAGCGACTATGGACGCTTGATACGAGAACTGACAAGTTGCATACGGTAGTAGCGCGCCAGGGAACGTAACCATTGCAAAATCAACAATTGCATCAGCTTGTAACAAGCATCCGCGCCGTTGTAATATCGCTGCCGGGGTGTTTCACCATCTTGTCGATACGCGCAATCCATTCCGCAAACCCACGCCACCCATGGACACCGGGCTCGGCTGAGGAGTGCGCGGAGGTGCGCGCGGAGATGGAAAGTATCCTGGCCAGCTCCCACTTCAGGAGCAGCCGGCGCTACCCTGCCCTGCTGCAATACGTGGTGGAGAAGACACTGGCAGGCGATGTGGACGCGCTGAAGGAGCGGATGCTGGGGGTGGAGGTCTTTCACCGGGCTCTGGACTACGACACCAACGCCGACCCGGTGGTGCGCTTCAGCGCGGGCGAGGTGCGGCGGCGCATTGCCCAGTATTACAAGGACAACGAGCCCAACGCGCCCATTGAGATCAACCTGCCGGTGGGCAACTACATTCCTTTGTTTCTGCGCATGGGAAGCGGCGCAGAGGACCAGAACGATCCGCAAACGCTTACCCATGAACCCCATGAGCTGCCACATCACCATCGCGCGGCAGACGGGGTAGGCCATGGAATCCCGCAGCCGCCCGTTGCCGGGGCAGCCTCTACTTCTCGCAGAATTTTTTTATTGGGCGCCCTGGCCGGCATGGCCGGAGCTGCGGCAACTGTGGGTGCAGGCTACCTGATTCGCGCTGCAAGGCTGGCAAAGTCGCCCCAATCCAGGCTCGATCAGGTCTGGGAACCGCTTCTGAACAGCCCCGATGGCGTTTTGATCGAGGTGAGCCGTACCCATTTTGAGGCTAAAGAGACGCCGCAGCCACCCAACGCCACCATCGAACAGCACATTCTGCGGCCTGAGGCGCGCATATCGCTGGCTGCGGTGCAGGCCCTCTCGCAAGTGGTTGGCTTCTTGCAGGCGCAGCACAAACCCTTCTTCATCCACGAAGCCAACTCCGACACGCTCCAGGACCTGCACCGCCATCCAGTCGTTCTGGTATCAGGGTTCAACAATCACTGGGTGATTCGCCTGCTGGCGCAACTGCGCTTCTCCTTGTTGCAGGTGGGCACCATCCATCGCATTGTGGACAACGAGCACCCGGAACGCACTGACTGGGCCGTGGACTTTGACACGCCCTACCTTCAGCAGACCGTGGACTACGCGGTGGTGGGCCGTTTTTTGAATGCGACGACGAATGGTCCGGTGGTGGTGATTGCGGGGGTTGGCTCCAACGGATCGCAGGCGGGAGGAGAGTTCATGGTGTCGCCCGCGGCGCTGGACGCGCTGGCGCAGGCCGCGCCCCATGGATCGCTGGAGGAGAACTTTCTGGCCGTGCTGCGGGTGGAGGTGATCGCCGGCAACACGGGCGCGTCCACGGTGGTGGCAACCACTTTCTGGTAGCCGAGGGTGAAATTGGAAACAGGTAAGGCTTAGCTCTTCTTCACCGGACCGGTGGACTCGCGCACAACCAGCTCGGGCTGCACCATGATCTCGTCGGCGGCTAGCTCGGTTTGATGGATGCGATGGAGCAGGCTCTGGGTGGCGATGCGGCCAATCTCCTCCAGCGACTGATTGATGGTGGTCAGGCGCGGGGTGACGAAGGATGCAGCGCGAATATCGTCAAAGCCGATGACCGAGACATCTTCCGGAACATTGAGATTCAGATCGCGCAGGGCGCGGATGGCGCCGATGGCGGAGATGTCGTTGAAGGCCACGATAGCAGTGAAGAACTTTCCGGTGGCGATGAGCTTTTCCACCACGGGATAACCCAGTTCCGGCGAACTGGTGTCGCGATCCAGGTGGATGACGAGGTCGGGATCAATCTCCAGGCCAAGCTGCGCGGCAACCTTCTCAAGATTGCGGAAGCGGTCGTCGGAGTCCGAGCTGAAGGGCTGGCCACGCATGAAAGCAATGTGACGGTGCCCAAGCGAGTGGAGATGCGTGAGGACCAGCTCCGCGGCGCGGGCGTGGTCGAGCATGACGTTGGTGACGCCTTCAATGTGGCAATGACCGGCCACGGCAACCACAGGCACCGTCAGCGAGTGCTCCAGCAGGGTGTCAATGCTGAGGATGCCCTGCGCACCCCGGCCGATCAACATGCGCGTGTAGCTCTCAATGAGGGGCCGCTGATGGCGATGATGAGCAGTGAAATAAAAATAGCCAGCCTCGATGAGCTGATCGCCGATACCGCTCATGACCTGGGTGTGGTAACCGTCGCCGAGCTCAGGGACCAGAATGCCGATGGTGAGAGTACGGCGGCTGCGCAGCGAGCGCGCCAGGAGATTGGGCTGATAGTTTAGCTCGCGGGCGGCAGCCTTGATGCGGTCGCGGGTAACTTGGGGAATGGAGCGGCCGGGCACCTCATTGAGCACCACGGAGACCGTTGCGGGATTCAGACCCAGATGAACGGCCAATTGCTTGAGGCTGACCACGCGTTGCGGCGAGGAAGCTTCAAGCTTCTCTGGCAGCTTACCCTCAACTTGCGATTTGTCGTCTCCTGGCATGCGGGCGAGATCCTGAATTGGGCTACAGATGCTGCAAGTTGACTCCGGCGCAACCATGGAAGCAGATTGCGACTTAGGAAGAGGTTACTGGGGTTATCCCATGGTCGGCAAGGGCGAAATCAACTCCTCTGCGAACTGACGATGGCGTTGGCCGGAAGAATGACTCTGGCAGAGTGACCGCGGAAGCACACCTGGATGGTCTGCTCGGCTGCTTGATTGGTGACTAGCAGAGAAGCTGCCGTCAGACATGTTTGTTGGCGGCAGGAACGCGCAGTTGGCGGGCCGCTACTCTTTTCAAAAAATGGGACGGCGCGGCGCAACTGACCACCGCCCTCAGCACACGACCAGAGCAGTACATCCAACCGCGTGTGTCCCTGGGCGCACACTGTTGTAGCATGATGGTCAACGTGCAGTGCGATGAGGACGAAGATGAAACATATCACCAAGACACTCGGAATCGCAGGATTAAGTCTGGCGCTTGCCGCCTCCTGCGCCGCGCAAAAGAAGACCTCGGTGTGGCTAACCACCCCGAATGGAACCAAGCTACTGGAGCAACAGAAGGATATCCGCTGGAAGAGCGGTTCCCTGCCCGGGGACCGCATCACCATCGACGATGCGCAGAGCTACCAGACGATGGACGGCTTTGGCCATGCGCTGACCGGCGGCAGTGCGCAACTGCTGATGCAGATGAGCGCAAGCGCGCGCCATGCCCTCTTGAAGGAACTGTTTGGCCATGGCAAAGGCCAGCTGAACACCAGCTATATCCGCATCAGCGTGGGCGCATCGGACATGAACGGTCATGTGTACACCTACGACGATCTGCCAGTTGGACAGACCGATGAGAAGCTCGCGAAGTTCTCGCTGGGCGAAGACCTGAAGGATGTGGTTCCGGTGTTGAAGGAGATATTGAAGATTCAACCGAGCCTGCACATTCTGGCGTCGCCCTGGACCGCGCCGGCATGGATGAAGAGCAACGGCGAGGTGAAGGGCGGCTCGCTCAAGCACGAATACTATGCGGCCTTTGCGCAGTATTGGGTGCTCTATCTGCAGGCCATGGGCAAACAGGGGATTCGCATTGAAACCCTGACCGTCGAGAACGAACCAGAGAACCCGAAGAATACGCCCAGCATGGTGATGAGCGCCGAGGAACAGGCTGAGTTCATCGGCAAGTATCTTGGACCGGCGCTCAAGCAGGCAGGTCTTGGCACAAAAATTGTGGCCTTCGATCACAACTGCGATCATCCGCAGTATCCAGAGACGGTGCTGCGCGATGCCGCGGCTGGTCCTTACACTGATGGATCGGGCTTCCACCTCTACCTGGGCGAGATAAGTACGTTGAGCCAGGTACATATGGATTTTCCTGCCAAGAACATCTACTTTACGGAGCAGATGGTGGTGGCTGGGCGCGCCACGGAAGTCATGCCCATTGCCCGGCCGCTGGCGCGCGTAGTGATTGGTGCCACCGAGAATTGGAGCCGCAACGTGCTGCTGTGGAACCTAGCCGCGGACGCAAAGAACGGGCCCCACACAAACAACGGTGGATGTCCGGTTTGCACCGGCGCTATTACCATTGACGGCGATCACCTGAAACGACTGGTGGCATATTACACCGCGGCGCATGCCTCACGATTTGTGCCGTCGGGCTCAGTGCGGGTGGATTCAAGAGGCGTGGGGACGGTTCCTCCGCATGTTGCCTTCCGCACACCGGATGGTCACCACGTGATGATTGCGTCTAATCCTGGCAAAGAGGATGCCAGCTTTGCCGTAACTTGCCGAAACCATTCTTTCCCTGCGACTCTCAAAGCAGGAGAGGCCGCGACGTACGTCTGGTAGATACCGGCACAACGTTGCTCGAATCGGATATGCTGTGAAGTGCGCGGGCCACTGAGTCCCGCGCACTTGCCGCATAAGGGCCGGATCGATGAAGATTCTCACCTCCGCCGAGAGCCAGCACCGCACCTCGCCCAAGATCATCGAATTCATTGTTCTTCATCTTGTGTTTGGGCTGACCGGTGTATTGCATGTGGTAGGCGGCGCGTTGCTGCCGGCGCTTGCTGTATCCGCCTCCCTCCGCGACAATCAGTCCGGTTTGCTCTTCTTATGCTATTTCGTGGGCTCAGCGATTGGAGCCCTGCTGGGAGCGCGCCAGCAGAGGGATTCCGTAGCCTAGCTCTTGCCTCTGCACATCGGGTCAAATACGTAGAGATTCGCATCCCCCTCCACGATTCAATTTGATATGGATTCATACCTTTTCGACCCTCAATGAGACAAATCCGAGGAATCTTCATGCCGTCTTTATGCGCATCTTCATGCGGTCCTTATCGGATGACAGCTACGTTCAATGCATACCACCTATCCGGTACGAGCCCCAGGAACAGGCCTTGCACTCTTCGTGTATCTCACGGCAGTGGACCGGTTGCTCGATCCGTTTTGACAGGAGAACACTTCATGGCAGAAAAGCAAGCCCCCCAGATGCAGGCGACTCTAGGCCTTACCGGACTGACAAGTAATGCGATGGCGCTGATTGCACCGGGCGCCTTCCTCTGGCTCACCTTCTACATTCAAGCCACCACAGGAACCACTTCACCGGCCATGTGGATCGGCATTCTTGCCGCTCTGATTCTCTGTCTGGCCACGGCGGTTGCTTACGCCGAGATTGCAAAGCTCTTTCCCGGCATTGGATCCAGCTACTACTACGCCGAGCAGGCGCTGCTTTCCAAGGACCGCTTCTTCAAATATGCCCGCATCTCCAAGTTCATTGTGGGCTGGGGCTCGCACCTTTACTACTGGGTTTATCCCGGCGTGATGGTGGCCACCACCGGCATCTTTGTGGGCTATGTGGTGGGCTTCCTGTTCCCGAACTTCCTCTCCGGCTCCAACCCCGGCCCGCTGTTCATGGCTCTTGTTGCGGTGGTGTTCTCGTTTTTTGTGGCCTGGATTGCGCAAAAGGGCGCGGGCGCATCAACCGCGGTGAACCTGGCCATCAACATTATCCAGATCTCGGCGCTGGTGCTGTTCAGCGTGCTGGCGCTGGGTTATCGCTCCAGCCATCCAGCGGGAGCCACAGGCTTCCAGTATGACAGCCAGTCCTTGGCGACTTACACTTACCAGTTCGCCACCGCGGCCGATGGCACGCCTGTGCGCGATGCCTCCGGCATACCCCAGGCCAAATTGGACGCCGCAGGCAAGCCGATTCCCTTCACCATTGACTATCCCGCAGCGGACGCGAGCGGCAACTTCCTCACACATCAATCGGCAGCCTCCGTGATCATGCCGCACAAGATCAGTTTCATGTTCATTCAGGCCACAGTCGCCATTTTGATTCTGGTGGGATTTGAATCAGTAACTGCGATGGGAGGCGAGGCCAAGAACCCAACCAAACATATCCCCATTGCGGTGATTGCGTCGCTCCTCATTCAGGGCCTGATCTGCTACCTGTTCGAATACTTCGCGGCGAACTACTTCCTGAACTCCGGATATACGATGCAGAGCTCGGCCGGTTCCGCGGCGCCCATCGGCGACATGATGATCATTGTGGGCGATGCGCTGCTCGGCCAGGGTAACGGCAAGTACTTCATGCTGGCGGAAGCGTTCACCGTGTTCCTGGCGCTGATTGGCACCACGCTGAGCTGCATGAATACTGGCGCTCGCGTTACCTACGCCATGGGCCGCGACAAGGAAGCACCGGAGCACTTTGGCATTCTCCACGCTGAGTCACTCACCCCACGTCGCGCCATCTGGACGCTGGCTGGCATTTCCGCTGTGATCGGTGCGGTTGCCGTCTCGCTGGCCTTTGCCGATGGCGGCGCACCAACGGATGCTGCCGTGGCCGCATTGCCGCACAACATCTTCTCCAGCTTTGGCTACGGTTCGCACGCCACCATGGCCGCGCTGCCCAACTCGCTGCTGACCATCACGCTAACCTCCAACTTTGGCACCTTTATTCTGTACGCCCTCAGTTGCCTGCTCTGCATGATGGCCTATCATCGCCGTCACGACTACAACATCGTGAAGCATCTGCTGATTCCTGGATTTGGTCTGCTGGCGAACATCATCTGCATGGCCTTCTATGTGATTGCTCCGGTCTTCGGACTAGGCACCACCAAGGAACCACTGCTGGCTTTGGCTATCTCCGGTATCTGGGGCATCTACGGCGCCATCTACTTCATTCGCTCGTCGAAGGCGCAGGGCAAGGCGATTCTGCTTACGAGCAAGTAGCGTCTGTCGCTTCTCAACCGAGAGGGAGCCGGCCAATTCCATGCTGGTTCCCTCTTGTCCCATCTATGGCACCTTCACTTCAAGAGGTACTACTCCTCACCCGCAAGGCTCGACATCATTCGGGAATGGGTGCCCACTCACCCTGGTCGCGGATGCGCAAGCCATGGTTCCGCAACCAGCGCTGTTGTTGATTCTTTCGTACCTCTGCGCCCCATCGATTCTGGCGCCGACGTACGCTGCTGTTGCCGCTGAGGAGAGTGTATGAGCGAACCGACTTCCCGTTCGAATTCGATCAACCGCGCTCACTCCGCGCTGCTCGGCATCTATGAAATCTCCAAGGTTCTGACCCGTCCTGCACGTCTTGAAGAGGCGCTCTCCGCGGTGATGAGCATGCTGTCAAGCTTTCTGGATTTGCAGGTTGGCCTAATTGCCCTGCTGGATGACAAGGACGAGCCCACGCTCGTGGTTGGCTCGGGTTGGGGCGCGGGCAGCGCTCGCCAACAGTTCAATCACATTCCTGAAGAGGTCATTGGGCAGACGCTGGTTTCCGGCATGCCGCTCACCGTGCGCGACATTGCGACGAGCCCGTTGTTTCGCGGCTGGAGCGAACTCGCGAAGGGCGAAGCTGGCTTAATTCGCTCGTTCATTGGCGTGCGCATCCGCAGCGACGACAAGACGCTGGGCCTGGTACTGATGGAGCGGCAAAGCCGCCACGACCTTTCTGCGGCGCTCGATGAAGACGCCCGTTTCTTGGCCATGGTTGCCAATCTTGTTGGCCAGCAGGTGGCGTTGCAGTCGCTGGTGGCGCGCGACCGGCAGCAGTTGATGATGGATCGCCATCGCTATGAAGAGTCGCTGAATCCCTTTGCCGAAAAGATTACTGAAAACGTTTCAGGCATTGTGGGCGAGAGCGCATCTATCCGCTCGGTGCTGGGCAAGATCCAGCAGGTTGCGCGCTGCAATTTGCCGGTGCTGCTGCGGGGCGAGTCGGGGACCGGCAAGGAACTGTTCGCGCGCGCCGTGCATGAGTACTCGCCCCGCAAGGATAAGCCCTGCGTAAAGGTGAACTGCGCCGCGCTCTCGGAGACGGTGCTTGAGTCGGAACTGTTTGGCCACGAGAAGGGTTCCTTCACTGGCGCTACAGAGCTGCGCAAGGGACGCTTTGAAATGGCCCACGGCGGAACCCTCTTCCTCGACGAGATCGGCGAAGTGTCGCTCGCTTTTCAGGCCAAGCTGTTGCGTGTTTTGCAAGAGGGAGAGTTTGAACGAGTGGGCGGAACCCGCACCATTAAGGTCGATGTGCGCTTGGTCACCGCGACCAATCGCAATCTGGAAGAGGCAGTGCTGGCAGGCACCTTCCGCTCCGATCTCTATTACAGGATTGGTGTAGTACCCATCCACTTGCCGCCCTTGCGCGAGCGGCGCGAAGATGTGCCGATGCTGGCTGCAGAGTTCCTGCACCGCTTCAATGACGAACATGGCGTGAGTTTGGCGCTCTCGCAGAATGCCATGCAATTGCTCTCAGACTGCGATTTCCCTGGCAACGTGCGCGAACTGGAGAGCTGCGTACGGCGCACGGCTGCACTGGCCAAGAGCCAGACCATCTGTGTGGAGGACTTTGCGTGTAGCAACGGCAGTTGCTTGTCGCTGATGCTGGGCAAGCGCATGAACGAACGCAGCAGCGGCATCTTCCCTTCCAACCAGGTTGCACCGCCCGCGCCCCTTACTCCGTGCCCTCTGCCGTTCACATCGTACGCCCCACCGATGCCTGCCGCGCCGCAGCCCATCAACAGTGAGAGCGAAGCTGGCTTTGGGGAACGGCAGCGATTGGTGGATGCCATGGAGCGCTCCGGCTGGGTGCAGGCCAAGGCCGCGCGACTGCTGGGCCTGACTCCGCGACAGATGGGTTATGCACTGCGCAAATACAATATCGAGATCAGGAAATTCTAGAATCCGCAGCATGAATCCGGCGCACGTTTTGCGACAAACGCGACGAGAGCGCTCTGCATTGTCGCATCTGCGACAGTAGCCCACGTCATAACTCCAATAGATCATGCTGAACAGTTTGGCACTCCAGATGCAAGAAGCAGGTAAAGCACCTGCGGCTTTGCACGCGCCGCGACAGGAGATGTCCAGATGACAACTGCCGCAACGCCCCATTCACTGTTGAACGTTCTTCAGCCCCAGGCACCTGAACAGAACGATGTGCTCTGTGACCGCACGGGATCTGTGTTTGGCGGCTGTGGCTCCTCGGCTGGCCCAGACGATCTTCCCCCCGAGATCTGGGAGAAGGTGAAGAACCATCCCTGTTACAGCGAAGAAGCGCATCATCACTACGCGCGCATGCATGTGGCCGTGGCGCCGTCGTGCAACATTCAGTGCAACTACTGCAACCGTAAGTTCGATTGCAGCAATGAGTCGCGGCCGGGCGTGGTGAGCGAGCGCTTGACCCCAGAGCAGGCCGCCAAGAAGGTACTGGCCGTGGCCAGCGCCATTCCGCAGATGACCGTGCTGGGCGTTGCAGGGCCGGGCGATCCGCTGGCGAATGCGGACAAGACCTTCCGCACCTTTGAACTTGTGCGGGCGCAGACCCCGGACATCAAGCTGTGCCTTTCAACCAACGGCCTGATGCTGCCAGATTACGCGGAACAGATTGCGGCGCTGGGCATTGACCACGTGACCGTCACCATCAATGCGATCGACCCGGCGATTGGCGCGCGGATCTATCCGTGGGTCCACTTTCGCAAAACCAGATACACAGGCGTTGAAGCCTCGCGGCTGTTGATCCAACGGCAGATGCTGGGGCTGGAAATGCTCAAAGAGCGCGGGATTCTTGCCAAAGTAAATTCCGTGATGATCCCGGGCGTGAACGATACCCATGTGGTGGATGTGAATCGCGAAGTGAAGAAGCGTGGGGCCTTCCTACACAACATCATGCCGCTCATATCAGCGCCGGAACATGGGACAGTGTTTGGGATGAGCGGACAACGCGGCCCCACTGCGCAGGAGCTGAAGGCACTGCAAGACGCTTGCCAGGATGGGATGAAGATGATGCGCCATTGCCGCCAATGCCGCGCCGATGCGGTGGGTATGCTGGGCGAGGATCGCAGCCCGGAGTTCACCACGGAAAAGATCATGGCGATGGATGTGAGCTACGACGCGGAGGCGCGCAAGGCGTATCAGGACGGTGTGGAAGCGCAGCGCAAGGCGATAGCCGCCGAACGCGATGCGGAACTGGCGGCGCTGGCGGCAAACAAGAATGCGATTGCGATTCTCGTGGCCGTAGCCAGCAAGGGCAAAGGCCGCATCAATGAGCACTTTGGCCATGCACGAGAGTTTCAGGTATATGAGGTGAGCGCCAAGGGCACGACCTTTGTTGGCCATCGCCGCGTGGATCAGTACTGCCAGGATGGTATGGGCGAAGAAGAGAGCCTAGATACGGTGGTGCGAGCCATCCAGGACTGCGTGGCCGTGCTGGTGGCGCGCATTGGAGCCTGTCCGCGCAAAGGGCTTACAGAAGCCGGCATTGAGGCGGTCGACGCGTTCGGACTGGAGCCAATTGAGCCCTCGCTGTTGCGCTACTACCAGAGCTACTGCCAGCGCATTGAAGCTGGCGAGATTGCACATCGCGACCGCGGCGACGCCGCCATCCGGCAAGGCGCGCTGACAGCCTGAGAGCCCGGGAATGCACGTGGACGAAGACAGGAGAACCACAAAAATGGCCTTCGAACTTACAGCATCGGCCGAACGATTCATGCGGCGCATGTTGCGCTTCTCAGCTACCCCCACATCCGCCTTCCGGTTGCGCGTGAAGCCGGGAGGCTGCTCGGAACTCTCCGCAGAGTTCGACATTGAAGAGCCGGCGTCAGACAGCGCGGAGCTTCTGTTGGTTTCCGGCATGCGCATGCTGGTTGACTTTCACAGCCAGGGCCTGCTGGCCGGCGCCACCGTCGACTTCTCCGAGTCCCTTGCGCAATCGGGGTTCATCTTCAAGTTGCCGGGCAAGCAGCAGGCTTGTTGCAGTTCGTCCGCGCCACCCCAGTTGGTCTCGCTGGGCAACGGAGGCAATCCCCACAACGTGCGGCGATGAGCATGTTGGGGCGCAAGCAGCAGGAGCTTGATTGGCGCGGCAAGCCGATCCGATGCGATCGTTGCGCCCACGCGCAAGCTCAAACGCTGAAGCAATGCGAGCCCGGAAAGATTTGTGTGCACTCCGCGCGCCCGAGCCGCATCGAACACTTCTTTGAAGCCAACCCGGGGACTGCAAGTGGCTACCTGACGAGTGAGCGCGGTGAAGTGCGGGCTGCCGCAGTGCGTAACGCAGAGGTGATCCATTTGCCGGCGATGCTGACCGACACAGACGCCGAGGTGCGGTGGAACACAGCGTTGCGATTGCCGCGCCGCTTCCTGCTCAGGCTGCGCGACGATGCGGACCGCGAGGTGCGTATCCGCGTGGCCGGAGCCATTGAGGGCGACGAACTGGCGCCGATGATGTCGGACCCGGATTACTTTGTGCGGCAGATTGTGGCGCGCCGCATCGCCGTACCGTTATTGCGGTCCATGTTGGACGACCCGGACCCACAGGTGCGGCGCGCAGTGGTGGAACGCATTGGCCCGGAGTGGCTCAACAGGCTGGCACAGGACGAAGACGAGGGAGTCAGGTCGGAAGTGGCACGGCGGATTCCGCTGCATCAGTTACATACGCTGACAAAGGACGCCGATTGCCGCGTCCGCTATGTGGTGGCGCAACGAGCCCAACACAGCGTGTTGAAGTTATTGGCCGCCGATGAAGACTCGATGATTCGAGAGCTGGTGCAGGAACGGCTGACAACCGAAAGAGATGTGAGTACCGCAGGTCATGTGCTGTTGCGCATGCCTGTAACAGATCGCGAGAAGGGAGCCTGACCATGGACACGATTATGCGGAACAGCTCGGAAGTGGAACTGGACGGACCGCCAGCCTTTGCGTATGGGGCCAAGGTTCGTTCGCGCAAAGTGGTCCGCAACGACGGCACATTTGCCGGAAAGGAGATTGGCGACCTGCTGACCAACAAGGGCGAGATTGGCTATGTAATGTCGATCGGAACCTATCTGCAGCAGTTTTATATCTACGGGGTCGAGTTCTTGGAGAGCGGCTATCGCGTGGGCATGAAGCGCACGGAGATTGAACTGGTCGACACTCCGTAGCCACCATTTTTGTTGATCGCAACAAAACCACACCAGCCAAGGAGGCCGCAATGAAAGTGATGATTCGCAAGATGCCGAACGGCACCCACTCCGCGTATTTCGCCAAGAAGGATCTGGAGGAGCCCATTGTGGCCAAGGAGAAAGATGAATTGTGGGGCGGCCTGGTGACGCTGGGCAATGGATGGAAGCTGGAGTTGCCCGTAATGGCGACGGACACGCGATTGCCGATTACGGTTGAGGCACGACGGTTGGCGGAAAAGGTGTGAGGATGACAGAACCTGGATTTGCAGAGATTCTTCGAGGGATTGACACCGGGGCCGTGATTCCCTATCTCGGCCCCGGTGTTCTTTCTCTGTGCACAGAACACTCCGTACCGAAGAGCCCCGCGGAACTGGTGGCGCGCATAACAGCGCAGAGCCCGGTGCCCGCCAAGCTGCGCAACAACCTGGGCGGCGCAACGCAGTTCATTGAGAACTTCAAGCATCGCCAGACGCTGCGACGCGCCATGAATACGGCGTTTGCTCCTGCCGCGAAGCCAAATGCGTTGCATCGCTTTGTGGCGGAGCAGACAAAGTTGCGTCTGGTTGTGTACGCATGGTACGACGCGCTGCTTTGTCAAGCTCATGCCGCGCGCAGTGACTGGGCTCTGGTGCAGGGCGCAAGCCGCGCTGACCACCGTGAGCTCTGGACCCGATGCTTTGATGCGAGCGGCACGCTGGCCAGCGATGCAATTGCCGAGACCGTAAAAGAGAATACGCTTCTGCTCTACATGCCGCTGGGGTGCGTTTGGCCTGAAGGAAATTATCTGGTCTCCGATTCTGACTATGTGGAGGTGCTGACCGAGATCGATATTCAGACGCCGATTCCGGCAGCAGTGCAGCAACTACGCGCGGGACGCAACTTCCTGTTCCTTGGTTGCCGCTTCAACACGCAACTGGAGCGGCAGATGGCGCTCCAGATCATGAAGCGCTCGTCGGATCAGCACTGGGCTGTACTGGCCGACGAACCGACGAAGAACGAGGCCCACTTCATGAAGATCTACAACATTCAACGCATTGCAGAGCCGCTGGAAGAGTTTGTTGCGCGTCTCACCAGCAAAGACATCGCGCAATGAATTGTTGCGTGGAGAACAGCTTTCGTCGCGATTGTCGGGTTAGGCACACAACCACGAGTTGCGACACGAGTAACTAACTTCCATCCTCCAAGTAAGTTAGATAATCCTCGAGTTTGGCACGCCGATTGCTATTAGTAGGGCGTACACCGGGTGAGCAGGATACGACAACTCCTCACCGCTTTACCGGCACGCACAGCACAGGGACAGGGTTATGCAGAGCGCATCCGAGCCCCGGCAACCCATCTGGAACGAGCGAACAAGGAGAGAACAATGGCTAAACTGCGGCAGATCGCATTCTATGGCAAGGGCGGTATTGGTAAGTCCACCACTTCACAGAACACACTAGCGGCGCTGGCGGAGCTGGGGCAAAAGATTCTCATCGTTGGCTGCGATCCCAAGGCCGACTCCACACGCCTGATCCTTCATGCCAAGGCCCAGAACAGCATTCTCAGCTTGGCTGCGGAAAAAGGCAGCGTTGAGGATATCGAACTGGAAGAAGTGATGAAGTACGGCTATGGGCGCATCCGCTGCGTTGAGTCGGGCGGTCCGGAGCCTGGCGTTGGCTGTGCGGGCCGCGGCGTCATCACGGCCATCAACTTCCTGGAAGAGAATGGCGCCTACGAGAATCTTGACTACGTCTCCTACGACGTGTTGGGCGACGTGGTCTGCGGCGGTTTCGCCATGCCCATCCGCGAGAACAAGGCGCAAGAGATTTACATCGTCATGTCGGGCGAGATGATGGCCATGTACGCGGCCAACAACATTGCCAAGGGCATTCTCAAGTATGCCAACTCGGGCGGCGTACGACTAGGTGGCCTGATTTGCAACGAGCGCCAGACGGACAAGGAACTGGAGCTTGCCGAAACGCTGGCACATCGCCTGGGCAGCAAGCTGATTCACTTTGTACCCCGCGACAACGTTGTTCAGCACGCTGAACTGCGCCGCATGACGGTGGTGGAGTACGCGCCGGATTGCAAACAGGCCGCTGAATATCGCTCGCTTGCCACCAAGATCCACGCCAACGCCGGCAATGGCGTGATTCCGACGCCGATCACGATGGAAGAGCTTGAGGAGATCCTGATGCAGCACGGCATCATGGACAACGTCGACGAGTCGTTGGTCGGCAAGAAGGCTGTAGAAGCCGCCTAACCAGCAACGGTCACGCATCACCCTTGGCGGCGTCCCGCACATCCACCGATGCCGCCAGCAATACCAGCAAAAGCACGGCAAGCACGACCAATTGACGAACAATCTTTGCCCCGCGGCGAAGCTACTGGAAGTGTATTCCGCGGCGGGCGAAGAAGCTTCACCATTGAACTCGTAATCCTACTTCATCCACGAGGTGCAATTGTATGAGCACAGGCATCGATGAACTGAAAGAGCGCAACCAGAAGATGATCGCCGAGGTTCTGGAGGCTTATCCGGAAAAGTCTGCGAAGCGTCGCGCCAAGCACCTCGGCACCTACTCGGAGGAAAAGGGCGAATGCGGCGTCAAGTCGAACATCAAGTCGCTGCCCGGCGTGATGACCATCCGCGGCTGCGCCTATGCCGGATCGAAGGGCGTGGTGTGGGGACCGATCAAGGACATGGTGCACATCAGCCATGGTCCAGTAGGCTGCGGCCAGTATTCATGGGCCACGCGCCGCAACTACTACAACGGCACCACCGGTGTGGATTCGTTTGTGACCATGCAGATCACCTCCGACTTCCAGGAGAAGGACATTGTCTTTGGCGGAGACAAGAAACTCGCCAAGCTGATTGACGAGATCGAAGAACTCTTCCCGCTGAACAAGGGCATCACTATCCAGTCGGAGTGCCCGGTGGGCCTGATTGGCGACGACATTGAAGCGGTTTCGCGCGCCAAAGCCAAGGAGTACAACACCACTATTGTGCCGGTTCGTTGCGAGGGCTTCCGCGGAGTCTCGCAGTCGCTGGGTCACCACATCGCCAACGACACCATCCGCGATTGGGTCTTCGAAAAGGGCGACAAGAATGTGCCCAAGTTTGAGAGCACGCCCTACGACGTAGCCATCATTGCCGATTACAATATCGGCGGCGATGCCTGGAGCTCGCGCATCCTGATTGAAGAGATGGGCCTGCGCGTGATTGCGCAGTGGTCTGGTGACGGCACTCTGGCGGAGCTGGAAGCAACGCCCAAGGCCAAGCTGAACATCCTGCATTGCTACCGCTCCATGAACTACATCACCCGGCACATGGAAGAGAAGTACGGGGTTCCATGGGTTGAATACAATTTCTTTGGCCCTACCAAAATTGCGGAGTCACTGCGGTCCATCGCCGCGCACTTTGACGACACCATCAAGGAAGGCGCAGAGCGCGTGATTGCCAAATATCAGGCCATGGTGGACGCCGTAATTGCCAAGTACAAGCCGCGTCTGGAAGGCAAGAAGGTGATGCTGTTTGTAGGCGGTCTGCGGCCCCGCCACGTGATTGGCGCTTACGAAGATCTGGCCATGGAGATTGTGGGCACGGGCTATGAGTTTGGCCACAACGACGACTATCAGCGCACCACGCACTACGTGAAAGACGGCACGCTGATCTACGACGATGTGAGCGGCTACGAGTTCGAGAAATTTGTAGAGAAGGTACAACCCGATCTGGTGGGCTCCGGCATCAAGGAGAAGTACATCTTCCAGAAGATGGGTGTGCCCTTCCGCCAAATGCACTCGTGGGATTACTCGGGCCCGTATCACGGCTACGACGGATTTGCCATCTTTGCCCGCGACATGGACATGGCCATCAACGCCCCGGTTTGGAAGCTGACCAAGGCTCCCTGGTAGTAGACGTCCACATCATCGACGAGGAGAAACGATTATGAGTCAGAGTGCAGAAAACATCATTGATCACTCCAGGCTGTTCCAGGGCGAAGAGTACCAGAAGATGTTCGCCAACAAAAAGTGTACGTTTGAGAACGCTGTTTCTGAAGAGCAGCTGGTGCAGATTGGCGAGTGGAGCAAGAGCCAGGAGTACCGGGATAAGAACTTTGCACGCGAGGCGCTGGTGATCAACCCAGCGCGCGCCTGCCAGCCGCTAGGCGCGGTGTTTGCCGCGCTGGGCTTTGAGAGCACGCTGCCGTTCGTGCATGGTTCGCAGGGTTGCGTGGCCTACTATCGCAGCCACTTCTCGCGCCACTTCAAGGAGCCCACCTCAGCGGTCTCCTCGTCGATGACCGAAGATGCCGCGGTGTTTGGCGGCATGGGCAATCTGGTGGATGGCATGGCCAACGCCTACAGCCTCTACAAGCCTAAGATGATCGCGGTCTCCACCACCTGCATGGCTGAGGTGATCGGCGACGATCTAAATGCCTATATCAAGAATGCGAAGGAAAAGGGGTCCGTTCCACAAGAGTTCGATGTGCCCTTTGCGCATACGCCGGCCTTTGTGGGCAGCCACACCACCGGCTACGACAATGCGCTGAACGGCATCCTGGCGCACTTTTGGAATGGCAAGGCCGGCACTGCGCCGAAGCTGGAACGCGCACCGAATGGCGCCATCAACTTCATTGGCGGGTTTGATGGCTACACAGTCGGGAACATGCACGAGATCAAACGCATCTTCGCACTGATGGGCGTGAAAGCTACCATTCTGGGCGATCCCAGCGAGGTGTGGGACACTCCGTCGGATGGCGAGTACCGCATGTACGACGGCGGCACCACGCTGAGCGATGCGGCCAATGCCATCCACGCCAATGCGACTATCTCTATGCAAGAGTTTTGCACGCTGAAGACGATGAACACTATTGAGGACACGGGGCAGGAGACGGTGACCTTCAATCATCCCATCGGTGTGGAAGGCACGGATCGTTTTCTGATGGAGCTAGCGCGGCTGAGTGGCAAGCCGATCCC
>Ga0181529_10002138_pt1 | contig 24173 bp, 22 predicted proteins | sample PEATcosm2014_Bin_36_FD_119763 | JGI IMG/M metagenome (GOLD analysis project Ga0181529, IMG submission 119763) | Peatland microbial communities from MTU Mesocosm Facility, Houghton, MI, USA - PEATcosm2014_Bin10_30_metaG | ecosystem: Environmental > Terrestrial > Soil > Wetlands > Peat | place... | reverse complement strand
CGCGGCGCGGGCCGAAAACATGCCGAAGGACAACATCGAGCGGGCGATCAAGAAGGCGTCGTCGGCCGACACCGAGAACTACGAGGAAGTGCGCTACGAAGGCTACGCGCCGGGCGGCGTCGCGCTGATCGTCGAGGCGCTGACCGACAATCGCAACCGCACCGCAGGCGAAGTGCGCTCTTACTTCACCAAGTCGGGCGGCTCGCTGGCCGAGACCGGCGCAGTGTCGTTCATGTTCGACCGCGTCGGTTCGATCAGCTACGACCGCAAGGTCGCCACCGACGACGCGATGCTCGAAGCGGCGATCGAGGCCGGCGCCGACGACGTCGTGTCAGAAGGCGACGAGCACGAGATCATCACCAGCATCGAGTCGCTGCGCGACGCGCAGAAGGCGCTCGAAGCGAAGTTCGGCGAGCCGCACAAGGCGGCGATCCTGTGGCGGGCGCAGAACACGATTTCGGTCGACGACGAGACCGGCGAGAAAATCCTGCGGCTGATCAACGCGCTCGAAGAGAACGACGACGTTCAGAACGTCTCGGCCAACTTCGAAGTGTCCGACGCGCTGATCGCCAAGATGGAAGGCTGAGCATTGTGCGGTCCCTTCTCCCCGCAAGCGGGGAGAAGGGCTTGTCGCGTTTAGGCGCGGCGTTCAGTAGCGGCAGTGCACGTGGCCCCACGGGCCACGCCAGCAATGGCGATAGGGATGCCAGCCCCAACCCGGACCCCAATAGGGGTGATTGGGATGCCAGCGGCCCCAGCGGTCCCACCAGACATGGTCGACATTGCCGGCGGCGACCGGCGGCGCAAGCGACGGCGAGGCGAGCGTGAAAGCCGAAGCCGGCGCGGACGAGATCGCCAGCATCGCGGCGCCGGCCAAGGCCGCCGCGAATCCGCCGACGAGAATACGGTTCACCATTTTGAGCCTCCTTGAACGGCCCCCAGCGCGACGAATCTAGGCGATCTCGGGTGAACTGCGGGTGAACGGGAAAACGGACTGCGACCGTCGAGGCAACGTCTCACCTCTTCCCCGCCACTACGCCAACCACTTCGCCCAATCGATCGAGGCCGATGCGAAGGCGGTCGGCGAGGACGGCGTCGGCGCGCCAGGGCGTGACGATTTCCGGCACGAGGCGGCGACAGTCGCTTAAGCGAGCGCCTTCGATGACGACGCGCGTCAGCACCGGCCACACGGCGGGGCCGGCGAGCGTCGCCGCGACGCGCAGCTTGTCGCGCGCATGCAGCGCGATCTCGCTCGCCGGCAGGCCGGAGCGCGGCCCTGGCTGGCCAGCGCCGCCGACGCGGTCGAGCGGCGCCGCGCGCAACGCGTCGAGGTCGGCGCGGCGGTGCAGGCGGCGCAGCGCTTCGCCGATCAGCCAGCGCAGGTCGTTGAGCCGCGGATCGTGCGGCGCCAGCGCGCGGGTCGAGCGCATGACGTCGAACGGATCGACCAACCGCCGGAGCTTGTCGGCGCCGCGCTCGCTTCTCTGGCCGGCCTCGGCGGCGCGGTCGAGCCGCTCGGGCGTCGCGTCGAGCCGGTCGGATTCGCCCTGCGCGCGGGCCTTGGCGCGGCGCGGCGCCGCCTTGGCGCTCATTGCGCCAGCTCCGCGCACATCGCGGCGGGCGACGAGCAATAGGAGGCGGGGTCCGGCCCGTGCAACCGCGCCGGGATGGCGACGCTGGGGATGGCGAGCTCAGGCGGCGGCGCGCGATGGACGCGCCGCAGGTCGCGCAGATGGGCGGCGCAGGCGGCGACGAGGCGTTGATGGTCGGTCTCGGTTCGCGGGCGACGGCGACGGGGCAAGCAATCCTCCTCGAGCAAAAAGGGCGGCGCGGCCGGCGGCTACTTTGTTCGCTCTTTGTTCTCATTTTCTGGACATCAGCACCTCGCGTCAAGAAATATTTCTGATATTCATGATTGCGTACGTTCTGAAAAGCCGAATAATCGAACGATGACTGTCGATTGGATCCGCGCCGCGCTCGATGAGACCGGCAAAACCCGCAGCGGACTGGCGCGTGCGCTTGGCCGCTCGCCTTCGGCGGTGACTGATCTGCTCAACGGCCGGCGCCGGCTGCGCGCCGACGAGATCGCCATCGCCGCGACCTATCTCGGCGTCGAGCCGCCGCGGCTGATCGGCGGCGGACGCGCGCCGCCGACGCGCACGACAGTGCCGCTGGTCGGTCATGTCGGCGCCGGCGCGGTCGCCCATTTCTACGCCGACGGCCAGGGCCCGTTCGACGAAGTGCCCGCGCCCGACGCGGCGAGCGCCAAGACGGTGGCGGTGCAGATCCGCGGCCATTCGCTCGGCGCGCTGTTCGACAACTGGCTCGTCTTCTACGACGACGTGCGCGAGCCGCCCGGCGACGACCTCGTCGGCCGCATGTGCGTGTGCGGCCTCGCCGATGGCCGGGTGCTGATCAAGGCGCTGAAGCGCAGCCACATCGCCGGCCTGTGGACGCTGCTGTCGAACGCCGAGCCGCCGATCTACGACGTCGCGCTCGACTGGGCGGCGCTGGTGCGCGAAATGCGGCCGAGATAGGCCGCTGATGCCGACGCTTCCTTCCGCGCTCGACATCGCGCGCGCGCTCGTCGCCTTTCCCTCGGTGACGCCCGACGACGCCGGCGCCCTGCCCTATGTGCAACGATTGCTCGCCGCGGCCGGCTTCGCCGCCGAGGTTGTTTCGTTCGCCGAAGAGGGAACGCCGGCGATCGCCAATCTATGGGCGCGCTTTGGCGACGGGGCGCCGAACTTCGCCTTCGCCGGCCACACCGACGTCGTGCCGCCCGGCGATTCCGCGCGCTGGCGCTTTCCGCCATTCTCGGCGACGCTCGCCGACGGCGCGCTGTGGGGCCGCGGCGTCGCCGACATGAAGGGCGGCGTCGCCGCCGCGCTCGCCGCCGCCTTGCGTTTCGTCGCGCGCGGCGCGTTCGCCGGCTCGATATCGTTTCTGCTGACCGGCGACGAGGAAGGCCCCGCCGTCAACGGCACGGTCAAACTGATCGATTGGGCGCTCGCGCGCGGCGAGCGTTTCGACGCCTGCCTGCTCGGCGAGCCGACCGGCCAGGCCACGCTCGGCGACACGATCAAGCACGGCCGGCGCGGCTCGCTCAACGGCCGGCTGACGCTCTCCGGCAAGCAAGGCCACGTCGCCTATCCCCAGCTTGCCGACAATCCGATCCGCGCGCTGGCGCCGGTGCTCGCCGCGCTGCAGGCGCCGCCGCTCGATTCCGGCACGGCCGACTTCGACCCGTCTAATCTCGAGATCGTCAGCGTCGACGTCGGCAATCCGGCGACCAACGTCATTCCCGGCGAGGTTCGTCTCGTCTTCAACGCTCGCTTCAACGACCGCTGGACGCCAGCGACGCTCAGCGCCGAGATCGAGCGGCGCGTCGCTGCGGTGGCGCCGGGCGGGCGCTACAGCTTGACCTTCGATCCGACCAACGCCGTCGCGTTCCTGACCGCGCGCGGGCCCTTCACCGACCTCGTCGCGCGCGCGATTCGAGAAACGACCGGCGTGGAGCCGAAGCTGTCGACCAGCGGCGGCACGTCGGACGCGCGCTTCATCAAGAACGCCTGTCCGGTGATCGAATTCGGCCTGGTCGGCGCGACCATGCACGCGGTCGACGAGCGCGTCGCCGCCGACGATCTCGAGGCGCTGTCGCACGTCTACGAGCGGACGCTGGAGCTGTATTTCGCGGCGAGCAAGCGCGGCTGATCGCGGTCAGGCGCGCCGTCATCGCGAGCGCGGCGTTCGACGGCCGTGACGGGAGATTTTGCGCGCGGGCCGTGGACCTCGACGGCCAGGCGGCGGAGCGGCCCTCACCAGGGAACCGTCCGGCCGAGATAATCGAGGTACTGCAGGCCACTCTTCCCCTCCTGCGCGGCAATGGCGTCGACGAGGTTGGGAATGCTCTCCGCGACGCTCAGGCGCGCTTGCGGCCCGCCCATGTCGGTCCTGACCCAGCCTGGCGCCATTAGCAGCAAGGTTCGCTTGTCGTCCTTGTGGCGGGCGGCGTAGCTGCGCATAAACATGTTCAACGCCGCCTTGCTGCCTCGGTAGACCTCGTAATTCCCGTTCAGATTGTTGGCGACGCTGCCCTGTCCGGAGGACATGACGGCGATCGCGCCGGCCGGAAGCACGACATCCTGGAGGGCCTCGACAACGCGCATCGGGCTCAAAGCGTTGGTCACCATCACGCGCACGAACTCGTCGGTCGACACGTCGGCGATCGTCTCCTTGTCGTCGTTCTTGACCCCCGCGTTGACGAACAGCATGTCGAATTTTCGTGACCCCAGCCGTCCGCGCAGCGCGGCGACCTGGTCGGGATGATTGATATCGACGATTTCGACTTCCAGCTGTCCGCCCCACGCCTCCGCCAATTCATGCAGCGCTGTCCTTTGCGGGCCTCGAACAGTGGCGACGACGCGCCAGCCGCGTATTAGGTATTCCCCGGCCAAAGCAAGGCCAAGGCCGCGAGACGCGCCGATCAGAAGCAGACTTTTGGTGAAATCGCGCATCGAGGACTCTCCATTCGCAAGTGTGTCCAGTCACACGCCTCGGCGAGCGACACTTTGGCTGGTGGCTAGGAAACAGCATTGGCGCGCTGTGGCGGAAGACGCGAACGCCATGCGTCGTAACGCGCCGCGCATGCGTATGAGGCGCCCGCGCGTCGACGCCGATTCCGCCCGCCGTCAGCACAATATTGGCGGTCCGCCTGCTCCAGCGCCGCGTCATGGCGCCTCTCCAGGCGGCGAAGGCCATGACGCGAGCGCGCGGCTCGCAGCCGCTATGCCGAGCGCTACGACAATCAGAACCGTCGCGACCGCGAAAGCGATCCGCATACCGGCAGAGACGGCCGCGGGACGCGCCGTCGAGATCTCGATCGTCCCCGATGCGAGGGCGAACACGGCGCCCATGACGGATGAGCCGGTGACGAGTCCGAGATTGCGCGACAGACTGAGCATGCCGGAAATGACGCCGCGCTGGTCCGCGCGAACATCCATCATGACGGCCGTGTTGTTGGCCGCCTGGAACAACTGGTAACCGGGGGTCAAGACGGCGATGGCGACAATGTAGCCGGCGACGCCGAACATCGCCGGCAGGGCGGACAGCGCAAACGAGCCAGCCGCCATTTCGACGAGTCCGACGACGAGGATGAATTGTGCGCCCAAACGATCGACGATGAGACCCGCCACGACGCCAGTCAGAATTGAGATCATTGGGCCGATCGACATCACGATTCCGACAAGCGCCGCGTCGAGCCCCAGGGCGCGAGAGAGGTAGAACGGTCCGATCACCAGCGTCGCCATCATCACCGTCGAGACGAGCGCGTTCATGACGAGGCTGGCGCTCAACGCCGCGTCGCGGAACGCCGACAATCGGATCAATGGCGACGCTGCTGTCGCTTCGACCAACAGGAAGAGACCGCATCCAAGCACAGCGGCCAACAGCAGCACTATGTTGAGCCGGTCGAAATGCCCGCCCCCAACTGTCATTGTGAGAGCGTAGGCGGCGAGCGTCAGGCCGAGCAACAGCGTGCCCAAACTGTCGAAGCCGGTCCGATCGATCTTCGCCCTCTGTCCCTGAACGGGCAAGCAGCGATGAGCGAGAAGCAAATTCAGAGCGCCCAGCAGCGCCATGACGAGAAAGATTGACCGCCAGCCGAGGCCGGCGATCAGAACGCCGCCGAGAGACGGACCGAGAGCGGTGCCGACGGCGGACATTGTCCCGAGCAGCCCCATGGCGCTACCGGTCCTTTCCCTTGCGACGATATCGCGGACAAGCGCCACTGTGAGCGCCATCAAGATCGCCGCTCCAACCCCTTGCGCCACCCGGGCGGCGATCAGCAGCCACAGCGTCGGCGCGACGCCGCACAGGAACGCGGCCGCCGTGAAGAGGAAGATTCCCGCCAACAGCACCGGTCGATGACCCATAACGTCGCCCAGCCGCCCAACACTGACAATCATGATGGTGATGGCGAGGAGATAGGCGATGACGATCCATTGGACTTCCTGGAAGGAGGCGGCGAACGCTTGAGCCAACGTCGGCAAGGCAATATTGGCGATGCTGACGCCCAGAGAGGACAGCAACATCGACAGCGCAAGGCTGACCAGGGCCCAGCGGTCCGAAGGCACCGGTTCTCCGCTTGCCGCTATGGCCTTGTCTCGCTCAACAATGATCGACTTCAACATGAACTCCGTCTTTTGGCGGCTCCCGGCATGGAACGGTCAGAGACGTATTCTTGCGCCTCATATGGCGGAAGGCGCACCATTTGCATTTAGTTATTGCGCTTGACGCCATGTCAGCGCGCGCCGCTTATGTTAGAATTGAGCTATGTCGCATCCCGATCTCAATCTGCTGGTCACCCTTGATGTGCTGCTGACGGAAGGCGGCGTGGCCGGCGCCGCCAAGAGGCTGCGGCTGAGCCCGTCGGCGATGAGCCGCGCGCTGGCGCGATTGCGGGAGGCGACCGGCGATCCGCTGTTGGTTCGCGCCGGACGCAGCCTCGTCCCGACCCCTCGCGCCCTCGAGCTTCGCGAGCGCGTCGGTCAGCTCGTGCAGGACGCCGAAGCCGTTCTGCGCCCTGTCGGGACGCTCGACCTCAAACGGCTCGTGCGAACGTTCACGCTCAGATGCCGCGAGGGTTTCGTTGAGAATTTCGGACCGGATCTCATCGCGCGCGTCAGCGAATTGGCGCCGGGCGTGCGGCTGCGTTTCGTGGGGAAGCCGGACAAAGACAGCACGCCCCTGCGCAATGGCGGCGTGGACCTGGAAACCGGCGTCCTCGGGAAAACCGTGGGACCGGAGGTGCGTGCGCAAGCGCTGTTCCGTGATCGGTTCGTTGGCGCCGTGCGGATTGGGCATCCGTTGTGCAAGGCCGCCATCACGCCGGCGCAGTATGCAGGCGGCCGCCATATCCTCGTTTCCCGTCGCGGGGGCGACAGAGGACCGATCGATGACGCTCTCGAGACGTTGGGGCTGAAACGGGAGATCGTAACGAGCGTCAGCGGGTTTTCGGAAGCTCTGACTCTGGCGCGCGCCTCCGACCTGATCGCCAGCGTCCCCAAGCGCTATACAGGAAGCCTGCGTGACGGAATGTTTTGTTTTCCTCTACCGGTTCCCCTGTCGGAAATCACGGTGTCCCTGTTGTGGCACCCGCGAATGGACGCCGATCCGGCGCATCGCTGGCTGCGCGAATGCGTTCGAGACATCTGCACGGCCCAATCGGCGGAATCATCGACACACGCAGACTCGCCAAGGGCCGAAGCGGGATCGCAAGACTAATTTCGCTTTCTCGCCGCTCGCCTGTCCTGGCGAGTTCCACTTTTCGATTGAACCCATCTCCCCCGTCATTGCGAGCGACAGCGAGGCGATGCAGCCTAGGCGGCAGCCGCAATCCCAAAGTCCGGATTTCTTCGCTTTGCCCGCAATGACGGATGAAGCGATTCGACTTGAACACAGAACGCTCTAACCTCGTTTCCCCGCCGCGTAGTCGACCCGCGCAAGGTAAAGCCCGCAGGCCGGCGCGACGTGGCCGCAACGGCTGCGGTCGGCAGCCTCCAGCGCCGCCTTGAGATCGGCGGGACTCCAGCGGCCGAGGCCGACCTCGACCAGCGAGCCGACCATCGAGCGCACCTGGCGATGCAGAAACGACAGCGCGGCGACCGAAAACGCGACCCGGTCGCCGTCGCGCGCAATGTCGAGGCGCGACAGCGTGCGCACCGGCGAATTGGCCTGACATTGCACGTCGCGGAAGGTCGTGAAGTCGTGGCGGCCGATCAGCGCCTTGGCCGCCTCCGCCATCGCTTCAACGTCGAGCTCGCGCTTGAGCCGCCAGGCGCGGTCGCGCTCGAGCGTCAGCGGCGCGCGGCGATTGACGACGCGATAGACGTACCAGCGCATGACGGCGCTACGGCGCGCGTCGAAGCGATCTGCAACGGTTTCGGCGTCGAGCACGGCGATTGGCGCCGGCGCGAGCTGGCCGTTGATCGCCTCCTTCAGCCGCCAGCCGGCCCAGTCGCGATCGAGATCGACATGCGCGACCTGGCCGAGGGCGTGCACGCCGGAGTCGGTGCGCCCAGCGCCGGCGACGAGCGGGTTCTCCTGGCCGAGCCGCGCCAGCGCCTCCTCCAGCGACTGCTGGATCGACGGGCCGTTGCCCTGCCGCTGCCAGCCGGCGAAATTCGTGCCGTCGTATTCGATCGTCAGTTTGTAGCGCGGCATAGCGTCAGAGCGTCAGCACGATCTTGCCGACATGATCCGCGTTCTCGATGCGCCGGTGGGCGACGGCGGCTTCGGCGAGCGGGAAGGTCGAATCGATCAGCGGACGGCAGCGGCCATCGGCGAGCAGCGGCCAGACGCGGGCTCGCAGCGCGTCGATGATCTCCGCCTTCTCGGCGACCGAGCGCGGCCGGAGCGTCGAGCCGGTGTGGACGAGCCGCTTGGCCATGATCGTTTGCAGGTCGAGCTCGACCTTGCGCCCGTGCAGAAAGGCGATTTGGACGATGCGCCCGTCGACGGCGGCGGCGGCGTAGTTGCGCGCGACATAGTCGCCGCCAACCATGTCGAGGATCACGTCGGCGCCTTTGCCGCTGGTCGCAGCGAGCGTGGCGACGACGAAGTCCTCTTCCTTGTAAACGATCGCCACATCGGCCCCGAGACGCAAGCAGGCTTTCGCCTTCTCGGTCGAGCCGACGGTGGTCAACACGCGCGCCTCGAACGCCTTGGCGAGCTGGATCGCCGTCGTGCCGATGCCCGACGTCCCACCGTGAACGAGCAGCCACTCGCCGCGCTGCAAGTCGCCGCGGTCGAAGACATTGGACCACACCGTGCAATAGGTTTCCGGAATCGCCGCCGCTTCGATCAGGCTCATTGCGGCGGGAACCGGCAGCGCGTTGGTCTCGTGAACGACGCAATATTCGGCGTAGCCGCCGCCGGCGACCAGCGCCGTCGCGGCGTCGGCGAGCTTGAAGCGCGACGCGCCGTCGCCCAGCGCGACGACTTCGCCGGCGATTTCGAGGCCAGGCAGGTCGGACGCGCCGGGCGGCGGCGTGTACAGACCCTGGCGCTGCAGCACGTCGGGTCGATTGACCCCGGCGGCGGCGACGCGGACGAGGATCTCGCCCACGCCTGGGCTCGGGCGCGGCCGTTTCGTCAGCGTCAGCGCCTCCGGGCCACCCGGCGCGGCAATCGCGACGGCGCGCATTTCATTGGGCAATGCGGACATAGCTTGGGCTCCTGGCCGGCGCGCGCTTAGACCCGGCGCGACGACGAAGTCAATCAGGCGACCTCAGCTGGCGCGACGACGCCGTCCTCGGGCGGCGCCTGACGGAAGGCGGGCAACGCCTCGGCGCGCGCCGCAAACGCGCCGAGGCGACTGAAAGGCGCCGTCTCGACAAGGTCGCCGATCATGCCGCGAACGAAGCTGAAGGCGCAGGCGGCGGCAATGTCGGCGTGGCTGAGATCTGAGCCGGCGATCCAACCGGAGGTCGGCGCCTCGCGATCAAGCGCGACAAGCGCGGCGTCGAGCTGGCCAGCGACGCGCGCGCGCCACGGCTCGTGCATCTTCTCCGGCGGGCGCAAAGCGCGCTCGTAATGGAGCTGCACCGCCTTCTCCATCGTCGTCAGGCCGAGGCCGATCGCGCGCGCGGCGCGCAGGCGCAGCGCCGGCGCGCGCGGCGACAGCGCGGCGATCCCGGGGTAGACGCAGCCGAGGTAGTCGAGGATGACGCCCGAGTCAGTCAACACGGTTCCGTCGTCAGCGACCAGCGTCGGCGCCTTGAGCAGCGGGTTGATCTTCGAGAACGCGTCGATATGGCGGAACAGCGAAATCGGCCGGTGGACAAACGAAACCCCCGCTGTCAGCATCGCCACGGCGACGCGCCGCACAAAGGGCGAATCCAGCATACCGATCAGTTCCACGGCGCTCTCCTTTCAGCTTCCGCCGCGATAGCGACTCGACGCCGCGCGTTCGTCAAGTGCGCCGCCTGCTGTTCGACCTTTCGTGCCCCTTTCCCCGCTAGCGGAGGCGGGGTCAGCAGGGAGTTTGGCCGCAGCTCAACGGTTGGGCGAAACGCGCCGAGGCCTGGGCGGCCGCAAGGCGTTTCTCTATGTCGTCAACGGCGGCAAGACGCGCAATCCGGCAGCGGCGATGGCGCTGATCGAACGGGTGCGGTGAGCGGCGCTACGGCGGCGCCGTCCTCCGAAGACGAGCCTGGGCGCCCGCGCCGCGCGGCGGAATGCGCGCTGGCCGCGCCGCGGCGGTTGAACTAAGACGGACGGAATCGTCCCGCTTTGGCGCGCAAGCGCTAGTGAATCTGGAGTTTGGCGCATGGCCGATGCGGTCGACCTGCTGGTGATCGGCGGCGGAATCAACGGCGCGGGCATCGCGCGCGACGCGGCGGGGCGCGGCCTGTCGGTCGTCCTGTGCGAAAAGGGCGACCTCGCGGAAGCGACGTCGTCGCGCTCGAGCAAGCTTATCCACGGCGGCCTACGCTACCTGGAATATTACCAGTTCCGCTTGGTGCACGAGGCGCTTGTCGAACGTGAAGTGTTGTTGCGGTCGGCGCCGCACGTCGTCTGGCCGACCCGCTTCGTGCTGCCCCACTCGCCTCAGGATCGGCCGGCGTGGATGGTTCGCCTCGGCCTGTTTCTCTACGATCACATCGGCGGCCGGCGCACCCTGCCCGGCTGCCGCGCGCTCGACCTGACCCGCGAGCCCGAGGGCGCGGCGCTGTTGCCGCGCTACGTCAGGGGCTTCGAGTATCCCGACTGCTGCACTGAAGACGCGCGGCTGACGATCCTCGCCGCGCTCGACGCGCGCGAGCGCGGCGCGCGCATCCTGACCCGCACGCTGGTCGAGTCGGCGCGGCGCGACGGCGGATTGTGGCGGGCGACGGTCATCGACGCGGCGAGCGGCGAACGACGCGAAATCGCGGCGCGCGCCCTGGTCAACGCCGCCGGGCCGTGGGTCGACCGCGTCATCGACCGGATCGAAGGCGCGCGGACGAAATTCGCCGTCAAGCTGGTCAAGGGCAGCCATGTCGTCACGCCGAAATTCTTCGACGGGCCGCAGGCCTATCTGGTGCAGAACCACGACCGGCGAGTGATCTTCGTCATTCCCTATCAGGGCGACCTGGCGCTGATCGGCACGACCGACATTCCTTTCGAAGGCGCGCCGGAGACGGTCGCCGTCGACGAAGAGGAGATCGTCTATCTGCTCGCCGCCGTCGCCAGCTATTTCCGCAACGCGCCGAAGCGCGAGGACGTGATCGAAGCCTGGTCCGGCGTGCGGCCGCTGTTCGACGACGGCCATGGCGACCCGTCGGCGATCACGCGCGACTACGTGCTCGAGCTCGACGCGGCCGACGGAGCGCCGCTGCTCAACGTGTTCGGCGGCAAGATCACCACCTTCCGCCGGCTGTCCGAGCACGCGCTGCAGAAGCTCAAGCCCTTCTTCCCGGCGGCGAGCGGCGACTGGACGGCGCAGGCGACGTTGCCCGGCGGCGAGATCGACGACGGCGACTTCGAGCGCTTCGTCACGAGGCTCGCCGGCGAGTATCCGTTTCTGCCGCCCTCACTGGCGCGTCATTATGCGCGCCTCTACGGCGCTCGCGCGCTGAAGCTCCTCGGCCCCGCGTCGTCGGTCGCCGATCTCGGCCGCCGCTTTGGCCCCGATTTCTTTGAGATCGAAGCGCGCTATCTCATCGCCGAGGAATGGGCCGAGGCCGCCGAAGACGTCCTCGTCCGGCGCACCAAGCATGGACTGAGGATGACCGCCGACGATCGCGCTGAGTTCGACAAATGGATGCAGACGGAAGCCGGCGCCGCCGCCCGAAGCGCGCAGGGCCGGGATTAGACCGCCGCCGCCGGCAATTCGAGTCCGGCGATCTGGGCGAACAGGCGGGCGACCGAGGCGTCGTCGTCCCGCCCCATGCCCGCCGCGGCGGTCATCAGGAACATTTGCAGCGCGGTCGCCGCCATCGGCAGCGGGAAATTGCTGGCGCGGCCGACGTCGCTGGCGATGCCGAGATCCTTGGTGAATATGGCGACGGCGCTGAGCGGCCGGTAATCGCCGGCCAGCACGTGCGGCGCGCGGTTCTCGAACATCCATGAATTGCCGGCCGACGACGTGATGACCTTGTAGACCATCTCCAGGTCGAGCCCGAGCCGCTTGGCGAACGCGATCGCCTCGCAGGCGGCGGCGATGTGCACGCCGGCAAGAAGCTGATTGATGAGTTTGAATGACGAGCCGATTCCCGCCTCGCCGCCCAGTTCGTAGACCGTCGTCGCCATCGCTTCGAGCACGGGCCGCGCCCGCTCGAACGCGGCGGCCGTGCCGGAAGCCATCACGGTCAGCTCGCCATTGGCGGATTTTGCCGCGCCGCCGCTGATCGGCGCGTCGAGATAGGCGGGCCCGAGCGCCTCGACCTCCCGCGCCAGCGCGCGCGCCACGTCAGGCGCGATCGTCGCCGACACGACGACGACGCCGTCGGGATTCATCGCCATCGCGGCGCCGCCGGACCCGAGCAGCGCCGATCGCGTTTGTTCGGCGTTGACCACCGTGACCACGAGCGCGTCGGCGTCGGCGGCCGCCGCGGCGGCGCTGGTCGCGGATTCGATTCCGGCCTCGACCAGTCCCGCCTTGGCGGCGGCGCTGGGGTCGTAGCCGACGACGTCCAGTCCAGCCCGCTTCACCGACCGCGCGACGCCGAGCCCCATCGCGCCGGCGCCGAGCACCGCGACGCGCTTGGCTGCGCCCGCGGCGACCGCTGCGCGAGTTTCTGTCGATTTCAACGGCGAAGTCGGCGACTTGAGCGGCATGCGATTTCGTCTTTCTGGTGTCGTCGCGCTTGTCGGCGGGCGGACGCTCTGGTATCAATGTTAGCGCTGTCATTTACACGGACTCGGGCGCTGGAGGCAAGCGTCGTTGGTGGAACGCCTGCGCGGCTTGTGGCGATGGAACGGGTTATGGCGCCTGCCAGACATCCCAGAAGCGGGAAACGCGGCATCACGCTGGCCGAGGTCGCCAAACTCAGCGGCGTCAGCGAAATTACCGTATCGCGCGTTTTGCGGAACAAAGGCCCGATCGCCGACGACACGCGAAAGAAGGTTCTGCTGGCGGTCGACCAGATCGGCTACGTGCCCAACAGCGTCGCTGGAACCCTCGCCTCCGCGACCTCGAACCTGATCGGGGTCGTCATCCCGTCGCTCGCCAACATCGTCTTCCCTGAGGTGCTGCGCGGCGTTCACGCGGCGCTTGACGCATCGGGCATTCAGGCGGTGGTGGGCGTGACTGAATACGACCTGACGACGGAGGAGCGCCTCGTGCGTTCCCTGCTCGCCTGGAAGCCGCACGCCATGCTCGTCGCGGGCCTCGACCACACCGAGGCGACGCGCAGGATGCTGCTCGGCGCCGGCGTTCGTATCGTCGAGATGATGGACATCGATTCGCCGCCGATCGACATCGCGGTCGGCATGTCGCACCGCAAAGCCGGATTCGACGCCGGCGTTTACCTCCTCGCCTGCGGCTATCGGCGCTTTGGCTATATCGGCCACGACTGGCTGAGGGATCGCCGCGCCCGGCTGCGTTTCGACGGGCTGGTCGCGGCGCTGCGCGAAGCCGGCCTGAGCTTCGTCGACATCGCGTTGCACGACGGCCCTTCGTCGACCATGGCGGGGCGTCAGACGTTGGCGACGCTGCTTGCCCGCGCTCCGTCGATCGACGTCGCCGTCTTCTCCAACGACGACATGGCGGTCGGCGGCGTGTTCCATTGTCTGGCCGAAGCCATCGTCATCAAGAAACGTCTGGCGATCTTCGGCTTCAACGGACTCAGCATCGGCGCGGCGCTGCCGCTGCCGCTGTCGACGATCCGTTCGCATCGCTTTGAAATCGGCGAGACCGCCGCCAGAATGGTCCTCGACAACGAGGGGAGCAGCGGCGAACCGACGATCGTCGACATCGGCTACGAGATCGTCGTCGGCGCCACAGCGTGACGAAACTTCGGAAAGGGAACGCTTGATGCTGTTAGGCGCAATCGCCGACGATCTGACTGGCGCGACCGACCTTTCGCTGACGCTGTCGCGGGAAGGCATGAAGACGATTCAGGCGATCGGCGCGCCAGGCCCGGAACTCGATTTCGGCGACGCCGACGCCGTTGTCGTGGCGCTCAAGTCGCGCACCATTCCGGCCGATGACGCGGTCGGCATGTCGGTGATCGCGGCGCGCGCGCTCGTCGCCACCGGCGCCGAACAGCTCGTGTTCAAATATTGCTCGACCTTCGATTCGACCGACAAGGGCAACATCGGCCCCGTCGCCGAAGCGTTGATGGATCTGACCGGCGCCGATTTCACCGTCGCCTGCCCGGCGTTCCCGGCCAACGCCCGCTCGGTCTTCAAGGGCCATCTGTTCGTCGGCGACGCGCTGCTGTCGGAAAGCGCGATGCGCAACCACCCGCTGACGCCGATGCGCGACGCCAACCTCGTGCGCGTGCTGCAGCGCCAAACGAAACGCAAGATCGGGTTGATCGACCTGCACAGCGTCGAGGCGGGCGTCGACGGGGTTTTGCACGCGTTCGAACGGGCTTGGCGGAACGGCGAACGCATCGTCATCGTCGACGCGGTTCGCGACGAGCATCTGCGCACGATCGGCGAAGCTTGCTCGAGCATGAAGCTGGTGACGGGCGGTTCAGGAATCGCCATGGGCCTGCCGGCGAACTTCCGCAAGGCGGGCAAACTTGGCCCGCGCGCGTCGAGCGATCGCCTCCTCGCGCCAAGGGGCAAGGCGGCGACCCTCGTCGGTTCGTGCTCCGCCGCCACGCGCGGCCAGATCGCCACGGCGGTCGCCGCCGGCGCGCACGCCCTGCACATCAGCGCGCTCGACATCGCCGCCGGCGCGACCTCGGCCGACTTGGTCGCCGACTGGATCGAAGACAACGGCGGCGCCATCGCGCCGATCGTCTACTCGAGCGCCGAGCCAGCGGCGGTCGCCGACGTCCAGGCCAAACTCGGGCGCGACAAAGCAAGCGCTCTAATCGAAGGGATGCTGGCTTCGATCGGCAAGCGGCTCAAGCAGCGTGGCTTCACGCGGCTGTTGGTCGCCGGCGGCGAAACTTCCGGCGCGGTGGTCGCCGCGCTCGGCGTCGGCGCGCTCAGGATCGGCCCCGAGATCGATCCCGGCGTGCCGTGGACGCTCAGCCTCGGCGACCGTCCGCTCGCGCTCGCGCTCAAGTCAGGCAATTTTGGCGCGCCCGACTTCTTCGTCAAAGCGTGGAGTCTGCTGCAGGAAGGAGAAGCGCATGACCAGTGAATCCCGGGCCCGCGACGAAATCTGCGCCGTCGGCGCGTCGCTGTTCGCGCGCGGGCTGACCTTCGGCTCGACCGGCAACATTTCGGTCAGGCTCGACGACGGCGGTTGGCTGATGACGCCGACCAACGCCTCGCTCGGGGCTCTCGATCCGGCGCGCCTGTCGCGCTTCGACGCGAGCGGCCATCTGGTCGACGGCGATCCGCCGACCAAGGAATCGTTCCTGCACATCGTCATGTACGAGCGTCGCGGCGACTGTCGCGCCGTCGTTCACTTGCATTCGACCCACTCGGTCGCGGTGAGCGTTCTCGACGAAATCGATCCGGCGGACGCGTTGCCGCCGTTGACCGCCTATTTCGTCATGCGCGTCGGCCGCCTGCCGCTCGTCCCCTATTTCGCCCCGGGCGACAAAGAACTCGCCAGGGCGGTCGGCGCTCTGGCCGGCAAACACCACGCGGTGCTGCTCGCCAACCACGGCCCGGTGGTCGCCGGATCGAGTCTCGCCAACGCGCAATACGCGACGGAAGAGCTCGAAGAAACGGCGAAACTGTTTCTGCTGCTGCGCGCGCACAAGATCCGCCCGCTGACCCCCGACCAGGTTGCCGATCTGCGGACCCGATTCAAACTTTAGGCAGGACGTCGCCGCCGCGCTCGACGACGCCGCCTTCGGCTCTGGCGCGGCTCGGCGGCAGGTCGTGGAGCCGTCCCCAGGCGCGGCGAAGTTGCCGCGTCGACTGGAAACCGGAACGCTCGGCGACGGTCTCGATGTCGAGCTGCGACCCCAACACGAGTTGGCGCGCCAGCGCGACGCGCATGCGGTTGACGTACGTCGTCACCGACATGCCCGCGTGCTGGTTGAACAGACGCGACAAATTGCGTGGACTGGTCGCCGCGACGCGTGCGGCGCCCGCCAGCGACCAAGCGCGCGCCGGCTCGGCCGCGATCGCGTCCTGGGCGCGGTGGATCGCAGGGTGGATATGATTTCGCCCCTCGAGCCACGGCGAGAGTTGCGGGTCGGCGGCGCTCCGCCGCAGGTAAACGACGAGATAGCGGGCGACCGCGACAGCGACGGCGGGGCTGGTCATCGCGGCGACGACGTGCAGCATCAAGTCGACGCCGGAAGTGACGCCGGCGCTGGTCAGCCGCTCGCCGTCAATGACGAACAGTCGGTTTTCCTCAACGCGCGCCAGCGGCGCCAGCGTTCTCAGTTCGGCGATCGAGGCGTGGTGCGTCGTGCATTCCTTGCCGTCCAGCAATCCGGCGCGCGCCGCCAGCAGCGCCCCAGAGCAGATCGACGCGACGGCGATCGACGGCCGGACGACCCGTTTCAACCAGGCGACGATCTCACCCTCGAGTCGAGCGACGTCGCCTGCGGCGGCGGTTGTCGTCGTCATCGGGGCCGACACGCTGCCGGAAAGCAGCGCGAACGCGCCGTCAGGAAGCCGCTCCGGCAGCGGCGCAATGCCCGCGACCGACAGACCGATCGAGCTGGCGACGCTCGGCGCGGGACCGACATAGGTCGCGACGAAGCGAACCGACTGCTGCTCGAGATTGGCCTTGCGCAGCACTTCCATCGGTCCGGCGACGTCGAGCAGCAGCACGTTTGGCGGCACGACCACAAAGACCGGCACGTCTCTCGCAATTTGCCGCCGTGGCCTCGCCCGCATCGCCCGCCTCTCAACCGGCCAACGCGTCTTCGACCGTCGCGACGCGCGCAAAGCGATCCGCCAGCACCAGCTCGGTGCGCGCCTTGATTTCGTCGGCGCTCCATTCCCGCCCGCGCGCGTCGGTCATCGGGAACGTCAGCGTCGCCTCGGAAATGAAATCGACAGCGAAGCCGAGGTCGGAGGCGTGGCGCGTCGTCGTCTCGCAGCATTGTTCGGTGCGAATGCCGGACACGATCACCCGGCCGACGCCGTGCGAGATCAACCAGACGTCGAGTCCGCTGCCAACCAACGCGCTGTGCCGGCGCTTCTTGAACAGGGCGTCGGGCGCGATCTGGAGCGGCGCGAGCGTGGTCACAAATCCGGACGACTCGGCGAACGCGCCGGTCTCTTCGACGTGAAACACCTGCACGACGGGAACGCCGATCCGCTTGGCGCCGTCGATCAGCGCTTGCTGGCGCTCGAGATAGGCCTCGAGGCGATCGGCGCGGAAATAGGGCCGATGGCGGAACGACTCCTGGGCGTCGATAACGATCAAGGCGGCGTTGGCGGCGGACATTTCAGGACTCCCGTTGGAAGCAGTCCCCACACCGTAACTTCAAATAAATCCAGCGAAACGCCTTTGCCAGCCCATGTTAGGACAATTCGCGCCAAAACGCCCCCTGCCTCGCGGCACGTGCGCTCGCCGGCGGCGCAGCCCTGCGCGGGGGCGCGCCTGGCAGGCCCCCCGCAATTCTCAGCCCGTCATCGCGCCGCGGCGCGCGCTTGCGCCTGCCACAGGGATTGATAGGCGCGGAGGCCGGCGAACGCTCCCGGCTCATGCGGCTTCAACTCGACGTCAAACTCCGGCAAGTCGCCGGCGGGGTTCATCAGAGCGAGCACGGCCGCGCCGGCCGCCGTTCCCTCCTGCAGCAGGGACGAGGCGACGCGCTGGCGCGGGCGCAACGCCGCCAACAGCGAACAAAAGAGGTCGTTGCGCGCGAAGGGTCCGTCGATGACGATCGGCGAGCGCGACTCGACCGCGTCGAGCGCCTCCGACGTCATCAGCGCCGTGTAAAGCGTGGCGAGCGACGCTCTCTGCGCGAGAGCGCCGGAGAAAGGGCCCTCGATCCGTCCACGATTGCCGCTGCCGGCGACGGGGCCGCCGGTGTCGCTGAACGACGGCAGGGCGAACACCGAGTGGGCGATGATCGTTTCGACGTCCATCGCCGAGGCCGCCGAAGGCGAAGCGCCGGCGAGCAGCTTGTCGAATTCGCCGCCGCCGAAGAAACCGCAGCAGCCGATCGGGCGTCCGAAGACATTGGTGAACGAGAACGTTTCGCGATGGGGATCGAGGCGCAAGATATCCGTCTGACTCTCGAAACCGATGATGAAGGTCCCGGTCGAAAGCAGCGCCAACTCGTCAAAGCCCGCGGCGAGGTAACGCAGAAAATTGGCGTCGGAATCATGAACGCCGCAAAGGATGCGTCCGCGACCGGAGAACGCCGCCGGGCGGAATTCCCGGTTCAATTCGCCAATGTCGTCCCAGGCTCGCGTCAGCGGCGCGAAGCGATCAGCCCAGCCACGCTGCCGCGCGATCGAGGAAAAGTCGCCGTTCAGCACGTCGAGGAGTTGCGAAAACGCGCCCAGGGCCGTGATCTCGCAGGTCTGCCGCCCGCCGAGGCGGAAGGCGAGGTACTGGCTCCAGGTCATGATCGACCGCACCCGCGCGAACGCCTCGGGAAAGGCCGTCTCGAGCCAGAAGAGCTGCCTGCCGAGCGACAGGGCGGCGGGCCAGGTGTTGCAGAACGTCTCGGCGAACGGCGGCGCGATCTTCGCATAAGCCTCAGCGATCTCCGCCGGCGGCTCGGCGAGATAGTCGATGACCGGCGTCGCCAGCTCGCCCTTTTCGTCGACACAGCCGAGGGTCGAGCCGAAGGCGCTGACGACGATCACGTCCACCGGCAAGACGCGATCGAGCTCGCCGAGGGCGCCGATCGCGAATTCGACGATGCGCTGCGCGTCGATATGGCGATAAGGCGGACCGTCGTGATGGACGGTTTCCGTCTTGCGCCGGGCGATCTCCTGCAGCCCTGCGTCGAAAAGGGCGACCTTGCTGTTCGTCGCGCCGATATCGACGACGGCAATGCCCCGCGGAACGCGTGAAGTCATTTCAACCTGCCCTGCCTTCGCGGCGAGGGAAACGATTTCCGCCTCCCTCGAGCTCGCGGGAGAAGCTTCCACCATTTTTGCGCGGCGGTGTCACGCCCCGTCGCGCCTCAATTCATTTCCTGACCGCCGGTGACGCTGAGCGCGACGCCGGTGATGTACGACGACGCGTCGGAAGCGAGGAAGGTCACCGCGTTGCAGACGTCGTCGTAAGTGCAGCCGCGCTTCATCGGCACCTGGTCGACGTAAGATCGGCGCACGTCGGCGACGTCCTTGGCGCCGGGAACCTTGCCGGCGCGCAAGTACTGGACGAACAGCCCCTTGTCGGGGTCGGTCCACAGCGGCGAATCGAGCAGGTTGCCGGGGCAGATCGCGTTGCAGCGCACATTGTGCTTGGCCATTTCCAGCGCAACGCTCTGGGTGTGGCCGACCGCGCCGAACTTACTCGCCGCGTAGGCGGAGTTGGCGGCGCTGCCCTTCTTGCCCGACTTGGAGTTGATATTGATGATCGAGCCCGAGCGCTGCTTCGCCATCACGCGGCAGGCGTGCTTGGTGACGAGGAAATAGCCGAACAGGTTGACCGTCATCACCGCGCGCCATTTCTCGGCGTCGGCGTCGGCGATTGGCTCGGCGATCAGGATCGCCGCGTTCGAAACGACGACGTCGACGCGGCCGAAGTCGCGCTCGGCGTCGAGGAACAGCTTCTCCACCTCCGCCTCGCGGGCGACGTCGACCTTGACGCCGACGACGCGAGCCGACGTCGCCGCGGCGATTGCGGCGGCGGCCGACTTCGCGCCCTGTTCGTTGACGTCGGCGACGACGACGGCGCAACCCTCGTTCGCCAGGCGTTCGGAGATCGCCCGACCAAGCCCCTGTGCGCCGCCTGTGACGATGGCGACCTTACCGGCGAGCGACCCGATCATGGCTTGGCGAACCTTTTCAGCAACGCCGTTTCCGCCTCGAGATTCCAGTGGCCGGGACCGAGCGGCGTCTCGCCGCCGAGGTCGCCGAGCGCCGTCAGCTTGAGACCGCGGCAGGACGGATAGACGAGGATCTTGCCGGGCAGAAGGTTGTGTTCGACAGCGCGAATGCCGTCGATCGCGCCGTCGAGGCCCGACACCGCCGCGACGGAGAAATTCGTGTCGAGTTCGCGCGCGACGACCTTGGCCAGCACCTGCTGCATGTCCTTCAGTTCCGAGCCGCTGGTGCCGACGAAATAGAGCTGCTTGTCGACATAGGCGTCGAGATCGACGGCGGCGGTCTTGTCGGCCGGGATGCCGGCGAAGACGTTGACGATCGCCTTCGGCGCCGCTGCCGCGACGGCCTGCGCCGCCAGCGCGGGAACGGGCGCCATCAGCACGACGTAGTCGAAGGCGACGCCGGGCGAAGCCTTCGACGGATTGTAGGTGCGCAGCGTGACGCCGTTCTTCTCGGCGAGCGGCGAAGCGAGCGTCTCAAGCCCAGCGAGACGCTCGTCGTTGAGATCGCCGGCGTAGACCGTCACGCCCTTGGCGCCCTGGCACAGGTCGCGAATGACGTGCATCGTCCCCATCGGTCCCGCCGCGCCGACGATGTTGATCTTGTCGCCGGCCCGAATCTCGGGGCTCGCCGGAATCGCGGCGTAGGCGGCCGCCGGATCGGCGCCGGCGGTTCCGACGATGCGGATGCCGCCGTAGTGAACGCGGCCGACCTGCGTCTCGACTTGTCGGCCGAACTTGCGGCCGCCCTGGACAATCGCCAGCAATCCGCCGGGGGCGAGTTTCGCGAACAGCCTCTCCGCCGTCGCGGCGTCGGCGCCGAAGTAGAGGATGTCGTCAAAGCCGGCGTCGGGCTGCGCCGCAACGGAATCGCCGGCGGCGAAGACGACCGACCCCGGTCGACCGGGGCATTTGTCGACGAGCGCGCGGTCGACGGGCGCGTCGCCGACCACGAGCAGTCGACCGCCGGGCTTCAGCGTCCGTCGCTGGACCTCGGTGTAGGCGTTTTCGACGCAGGCCCACGGCTCGACCAGCGCCAACGCCGAGGCCGACAGATCCTCTGGCGCCGGGATCAGCATCGACTCGCCGTCGGGCGAGGTGATGACCCGTTCGTCGAGCAGGACGTATTCCTGCAGCCCGCCCTCGAAATTGTAGCCAAAGGCGGCGTTGGACTTGTCGGTCGGCAGCCAGCGATAGTCGGTCTCGACGATGAAACGCTCGCCGATCTGATAGCGGTCGACGCCGGGCCCGACCTTGACGACGCGAATGACCGCTTCGTGGCCGGGGACGGTCGGCGCAGCGCCGGGCACGTAATTCGGCATTTCCGCCAGCGCCCGCGCGTCGAGCCCGGTCAGGACGTCGGACTTGCGGCTGTGCTGGGAGAACTGCTTGAGCAGTTTGAGATCGGAGAAACACAAGCCGACCGCCTCGACTCTCGCCAGCACCTGATGCGGTCCCGGGCTTGCGACCGGCTTGGCGGCGTTGAGCTCGAGCTTGTCGGGTCCGACCAGTTGGACGGCGCGCTCTGTTCGCGGAATGTCGTTCATGGCGAGCCTCTCAGTCCAGTCGGGCCAGTAGGTGTTTCGGCGAGACGTTGGCGTCGAGCGCGCCGAGTTTCTCTTCGGCGCCGGGCCGCAAGGCGCGCCCCGCCGCGACAAAGAAGTCGTTCTTCGCCGCGACCGAGGCGAAATGCGCTTTCGCCCATTCGCTGAGGTAGCCGAGCCCAGCCGCGCGTTGCAGAACCGAATGCGCGTAGACGATATAGGCGCTGCGCAGAAACATCGGCGCCAGCGGCGTCAACTCAGCGGAAGAGAACGTATCGACGAACTTCTGCCCCGGCGCATTCATCTCGGTGCCGACGATGACGGGAAAGCCGCGCCGCTCGGCGAGCGCGACGACGTCGTAAAGGTTCTTGAGCTTGCTCTCCGGCTTGCCCGGCGTGTAGTTGCGGTCCGGAATGACGTTCAGCGCCGCGGCGCCGGAGGCGATGGCGATATCGACGAAGTCCTCCATGCGCCGCTCGCCCTCGCTCGCGCCGTCGAGCCAAGCGACGGTCGGGATCGCGCCGACTTCAGCGACGAAGCGGTTCATCTTCGCCATCTCGGGAAACGACCCCCTGTCCGGCGCAACATAGCCGACGCCGCCCTGCTTCATCGTCTTGGCGCGGATCAGCCCTTGCAGCTTGCCGCTTTCCGCCGGCGCGCCGCCCAGTCGTTCGGTCCAGTAGGTCGTGCGGCGCACAGAGTCCGGAAACACCTCGACAGCCTTGCGCTCGTAGGCTTCGCACAAATGGCGCTCGGTCGCGTTGCCGCTCGGCGTCAGCGGCGCGACGTCGGCGTCGAAATCGAGCCTGACCGGGTCGAGATAGGCGTTGACGCGTTCGATGATCCCGCGCGTCCTTTTCTTCGCAGCGGCGCGCATCTCGGCGAGGAAGGGATGCGACGCGGCGCGCGGAAATCCGACGCCCATGTTGTAGGCGACGCCCGGTTCGCCGGGAGAATTGATCTCGAGCGTCGCGAATTCCGGCACGAAGACGCGGGACTCGAGGCCGGCGCAGCACTTCAGTCCGATCTGCCGCCCGGCGTCGAAGAATTCGTCGACGCCGTCGAGGACGTCGAAATCGACGATGCCGGCGACCGCCAGGCCTGCCTTGCGCGCCAGCCAGGCGAACTTCGTCGGCGAATAGCCGTAAGCGTTGTAGGAGAAGAAAGTGTGGGCGTGGAGATTGACGTCGGCGCCGGGCTCGGCCAGCGTTTCCTCGCCGCGCTCGGCGGCTCGCCAAAGTGACGTCAGCGCCTCCGCCCGCCGGCCGCGGTCAAAGTCGTCGAGCTGGCGCTCCAGTTGCTCCCTCGCGATCATCGCCGTTCACCGCGCGACTGAGCGCGTCCTCCCAAAACCATAAGCCCGCGCTGAGCGAAGGCCGAACATCGCCGCGCAGCGCCGATCATGGCGCCTTCGCTTCCTATCCGCTAGCGCCGGCGCGGCGCAGCATGGATGCTTTCGCCGCGCAACGCATGGGCGGCCTCCATCCAAGCTTCCGAGAACGTCGGATGAGCGTAGATCGTTTCGCCGAGTTCGCGCGCCGTGAACTCGGCGCGGATCGCCGTCGTGGCGGTCGCGATCAGCTCGGTGGCGCGCGGCCCGACCGCCGCGGCGCCAAGCAAACGCTCGGATTCGGCGTCGGCGATCCATTTGACAAAGCCGGTCGTCTCGCCGGCGGCGAGGCCCTTGCCGAGGCCGGAGAAGCGGAACTTGCCGGTCTTGATCGGCCGCTTCTCGGCCGTCGCGTCGGATTCGCTCAGGCCGACGGTCGCAACTTCGGGCGCGGTGAAGATCACGTTGGGGACGAGCGTTTCGTGCCGGCGCGGCTTCTTGCCGACGGCGTTCTCAGCCGCGACGATTCCCTGAGCCGTGGCGAAATGGGCGAGCTGGGTCTTGCCGGTGACGTCGCCGATGGCGAAGATCGTCGCCGCCTTGGTCCGGCAATAATCGTCGGTGTCGACAAAGCCGCGAGCGTTGGTCTCGAGTCCGGCGGCGGCGAGGTTCAGACCGTCAGTCACCGGCCGACGGCCAACGGCGTTCAGCAGCAGGTCGGCCCGCAGCGTTTCGTCGCCGCAGCGGCCGCTCACGCTATTGGCGTCCGCGGCGATGTCGCCGAGCGGCTTGCCAGTCAGCACGCGGATTCCCAGCGCCTTTTCCATGTGCGCGCGGACCTCGCTGCGCAGATCGGCGTCGAGCAACATCAGGATGTCGGCGAGCAGTTCGACGATGGTGACCTTGACGCCGAGCATCGCCGCCATCGAGGCGATCTCGCAGCCGATAAAGCCGCCGCCAAGCACGATCAAGCTCTTCGGCAGCCGGTCGAGCGCCAAAAATCCGCGGCTCTCGACGATCCGCTGGTGCGCCGGGATGAAGCCTGGAGTCGCCGAGGTCGAACCGGTGGCGATGATCGTCCTCTTCGCGCCGATCGTCAGATCGCCGTCGATGACGATCGTCTCGCGATCCTTGAACGCCGCCGCGCCGGAGAATGACTTGACCCCATTGGCGGTCAGGAGCTGCTTCACGCCGCCGCGCAGCTGG
>Ga0181529_10002136_pt1 | contig 24188 bp, 18 predicted proteins | sample PEATcosm2014_Bin_36_FD_119763 | JGI IMG/M metagenome (GOLD analysis project Ga0181529, IMG submission 119763) | Peatland microbial communities from MTU Mesocosm Facility, Houghton, MI, USA - PEATcosm2014_Bin10_30_metaG | ecosystem: Environmental > Terrestrial > Soil > Wetlands > Peat | place... | reverse complement strand
TGTCTTCCACCGCGGTGACCACGGCGACCGGTTCTTCGCCCGTCAGCCACTCGTCGAAAGGCACGAAACGATCCAGCCACTCCTCGTCGCGGACTAGCCGTAAGCAGCTCGGCGCCGGTCTCATCACGCTTCCCGACCTGCCCTCGACGGAGCCGGAGCGGGCCATCATGCTCGACCCCAAGGTGCCGGAGCGCAAGCGGTTCTGTCCGGGGTGCGAGTCGCCGTTGAAACGCGAAGCCGGCTTCTGCGGGAAGTGCGGGATGCGCTACAACTTCGTCCCCGGACTCAAAGCGGGAGACGTGGTGGCGGGGCAGTACGAAGTGAAAGGTCCCATCGCGTTCGGCGGATTGGGCTGGATTTACCTGGGTTTCGATAAGGTGCTGCAGCGCTATGTTGTGCTGAAAGGACTGCTCAACACGCAGGACGAATCGGCGGCCGCGGCGGCGGTAGCGGAACGGCAATTTCTGGCCGCGGTCAAGCACCCCAATATCGTGGGCATCTACAACTTCGTGCAGAACGGCAGCGAAGGCTTCATCGTCATGGAGTACGTGGGCGGCAAGACGCTGAAGCAGATCCGCCAGGAGCGCGGTCCGCTGCCCCCGGCCGAGGCCATCGCCTACATCCACCGCATTTTGCCGGCATTCGGCTATCTGCATCGCATGGGATTGGTCTACTGCGATTTCAAGCCCGACAACGTCATGATGGAAAAGGACGACGTCAAGCTCATCGACATGGGCGGCGTGCGTCGCATTGACGACACCAAGGGAGACATCTACGGAACCGTCGGCTACAGCGCGCCGGAAGCCGGTTCCGGACCCACGCCGGCATCCGATCTCTTCACCATCGGCCGTACCCTGGCGGTGCTGCTGACGGATATCCATGGTTTCTCCAGGGAGCACATCTACACCTTGCCCTCCGCGTCGGAGGAGCCGGTATTTGCCGGTCAGGAATCGCTCTACCGCTTTCTGTTGAAGGCCACCGCACAGAATGCCGACGACCGATTCGAATCGGCGGAAGAAATGGCGGAGCAACTGCTCGGCGTGCTGCGCGAAGTGGTCGCGGTGGAGAGCGACACGCCGCGGCCGGCGCCCAGCCTGTTCTTCGGACCGGACCTGCTGGCGCTCGATCCTGGCGACGAAATGCGGCCGGTAGAACCGGACGGCCGGTATCTGCCGGTGCCCTCCATCGATGCCGCGGATCCGGGCGCGCAGGCCGCCGCCAATGCCGGTGCGCTCACCGACACCAGGCAGCGCATCGCGGGGCTGAGGATGGCGCGCGCGCAGTTTCCCAAGTCGCGTGAGATCCCGTTGCGGCTGGCGGCGGCGCTATCGGATAGCGGAAATTCCACCGAAGCCGAGGCGATCCTCAAGGAGCTGGGCGATCAGGATCCGTGGGACTGGCGGGTGCTCTGGTTCCGCGGCCGGATGAAGCTGGCGGGGTCCGACTCGGTGGAGGCGCGCCAACATTTCGACCAGGCGTACTTCGACCTGCCGGGCGAAGTGGCGCCCAAACTGGCCCTCGGACTGGCCGCGGAACTCTCCGGCGATTTGCCGGTGGCCATCAAGATGTACGACCTGGTGTCGCGCACCGACCCGGGGTTCGTGGCCGCGGTCTTCGGTCTGGCTCGCTGCCATCACGCCAGCGGAGATCGCAAAGCGGCGGTAGCGGCGCTGCAGCGCATCCCGCAGTCTTCGGCATTGCACCTGCGGTCGCGGATTGAAGCGGCGCGACTGCTGATTCGCCGCGATCATGCCGCCCTGGGCGCCGACGAACTGGCGGAAGCGTCGGCGGTGGCGGAAAGCCTGGCTCTGGACGGCATGAGCAAGTTCATGCTGAGCACCCTGATCCTGAGCGCCGCGCTGGAAGCGGTGTGTTCGCGGACGGTGAAGGAGAATCGCGCCGTCAAGGTTCTGGGCAGTCCGCTGGAGGAAGTTCGTTTGCGGGCGGGACTGGAAGCGTCGCTGCGCTCCATGGCCCATCTGAGCAGCGGCGACGACCGCATCCGGCTGGTGGACCGCGCCAACCAGGTGCGGCCGCGCACGCTGCTCTAAGAGGACTATCGAGAAGCGAGAATCCTATGCAATGTCCACGCTGCGCGGCAGCCTTACCCGACGACGACCTGTTTTGCGAAACCTGCGGAGTGCGCCTCGGCCCGTCCGGCGAGCTGCCCGCCGAACCTGCCGTCTGCGCCTGCGGGGCGCCGGCTAGTGAGATCGACGACGACGGCTTCTGTTCGCGCTGCGGCCATCGCGCGCGGCGTCCGGCCACCGACCACATCGAGACCGTGCTGTCGCCCGTCTTCGCCGCCGTGAGCGACCGCGGATTGAAGCATTCCCGCAACGAGGACCGGTTCGGCATTCGCCAGAACAGCGGCTGCGCCTGCGTAGTTTGCGACGGCGTGTCGTCGTCGCGGGAATCGGAACTGGCCTCGTCGGCAGTGTCGGAAACCGTAGCCGACGTGCTGCATGCGGCTTTGCAAAAAGGCACGATTTCCGACACCGAAGCCGCCATGCGCCGCGCGATTGCCGCGGGAGAAGCCACGCTGGCGGCCCATCCGGCGCACGACGCCAACGACAATCCGCCGTCCACTACCGTCGTAGCGGCGCTGGTGGCCGATGAAACGGTGACCGTCGGCTGGGTGGGCGACAGCCGCGCGTATTGGATCGGCGCGGAGGGCGCGCGCCAGTTGACCAGCGATCATTCCTGGATGAATGCCGTGGTGTCGGCCGGCGAGATGACGGTCGAAGAGGCGGAAAAATCTCCGCAGGCCCACGCCATTACGCGATGGCTGGGCGCGGACGCGGGCGAAAATTCGGCGGCCGATACGGCGCAGTTCCGCATCCCCGGCCCGGGAATCCTGCTGCTGTGCACCGACGGGCTTTGGAATTATGCGGCCTCGCCGGAGGCGATGGCGCGCCTGGTACAGGAAGCCGATGGAGCGGGGGAAGATGCGCTGGCGGTGGCGCGCAAGCTGATTGAATTCGCAATCACCCAGGGCGGACAGGACAATATCACGGCGATTGTGCTGCGGTGGAAACCGCGGGAGACGAACTAGGAGAGTGGCATGGCCAACGAATTCCAAGCTGAGGTGTTTCAGAACCAGTATTTGCCCGCGGGCGTGGGAGAAGTCCACGCCATCATGACGGTCACGGCCGGTGAAGGCACGGCCGGCCCGGCCACGGCGCCGGCGGGGCGGTTGTTCGGGATCCTGTGCGACGTCTCGGGATCGATGGAAGGCGGCAAGATCGCGGCGGCCAAGGCGGCCATGACTCAACTGGTGAACATGCTGCCGGAAGATTGCAACTTCTTCATCGTGATCGGGTCGGATACGGCTCGCCTGGTGGCGCCGGTCGGGCCGGCGACGGTCGCGGGCAAACAGCGCGCGGTAGCGGCCATCCGCGGCATCCTGGCGGGCGGCGGCACTAGCATTTCGTTGTGGCTGCAGGCCGCGCTCGACCAGTTCCGGCGTATGCCGAACGGCGTGCGCCAGGCGCTGCTCCTCACCGACGGCCAGAACGATAAAGACGACGCGCGGCAGCTCGAAGCGTCCTTGGCGCAGTGCGAAGGCGTGTTCCAGTGCGATTGCCGCGGCGTCGGCACCGATTGGGAAGTGGAGCAACTGCGCAAGATCGCGGGCAAACTGCTGGGCACTACCGACATCATCCCCTCGCCCACGCAGATCGATGCGGATTTCAAGGCGATCCTGGAGAAAGCCCTCGCCAAAACCGTCAACGATGTGTTCCTGCGTCTGTGGACGCCGCAAGGCGCCAATGTGAAATTCTGCAAGGAAGTGAGCCCGGAAATCGTCGATCTGACGGGGCGCGCGCGGCAGCCGAAACCGCAGATTCGCGAGTATCCTACCGGCGCCTGGGGCAAAAGCGAATCGCGCGATTTTCACTTCTGCATCGAAGTGGCGCCGGGCGGGGTGGGCGACGAGGTGCTGGCGGGCCGTGCCAGCCTGGTGTACTGGATGGCCGGCGTGGAAAACAAAGTCGCCGAAGCGCGCATTCTGGCGGTGTGGACCGATGACGAAGCCAAGTCCACCAAGATCGACCACGTGGTAGCGCACTACACCGGTCAGGCCGAGCTGGCGGAATCCATTCAGGGCGGCCTGGACGCTCGCGCGCAGGGCGACATGGACAAAGCCACGGCGCTGTTGGGCAAGGCGGTGAAGATCGCCCACGATTCGGGGAATGAGGCGACCGCCAAATTGCTGCGCACCGTGGTGGATGTGCAGGATGCCGAAAAAGGCACGGTGCGGCTGAAGGGGTCGGTGGCCAAGGAAGACGCCATGGCGCTGGAAACGCGGTCCACCAAGACGTCGCGCATCGCCAAGAGTTCGTAAGCGGAGTATCCCTATGGATGTGTTTGTCTGTCCCAAAGGACATCAATCGACGGAGTCGGATTTTTGTTCGGAATGCGGGGCCAAAATCCAGGGCGCCGGCGGTCCGCCCGCGGCTCCCGCCGATGCGGTTAGCGCAAGTTCGCCCGCGCCGCCAGCGGCTGGCGAAGCGTGTCCCGACTGCGGTGCGGCGCGACCGCCCGATAGCGGAAATTTCTGCGAAGTGTGCGGGTACAATTTTGTCACCGGGGCGCACGGGCAAGTGCCCGTCGCGGCGCCCGCTCCCCCGCCGACGCCGGAGCCGGAGCCCGCGCCTGTGCCGCCGCCTGTTGCGGCGGAGCCGGCCCCGGCGGGATGGCTGGTGGTGGTCGCGGTCGATCCCTCGCTGCGCGAGACCGGCAGTCCCGAGCCGCCGGCGGGCGTGGGGCCGTTCACCATCCCCCTCGATAAGCCAATCAGCATGATCGGACGCAAGAGTGCCTCACGGGCAATCTTCCCGGAAATCCCTCTCGATTACGACGACGCCGTTTCGCATCGTCACGCGCTGCTCGAGCGCGGCGCCGACGGACGGCTGGTGCTGCGCGACATCGGCGCCGCCAACGGGACGCGGCTGAACGGGAAAGACGTCGCGGCGATGGTGGATCAGCCCCTCAAGGATGGCGACCAGATCACCCTGGGCCATTGGACGCGCATCACCGTGAAGGCGGTTTTCTAAGGAGCCTATGGCTACCACATTGACCCGTCCACCGGCGCCGCCGGCGCAACGGTGGAACACGCTGCAGATTCTCAAGGCCAGCCGGATAGCGCTGCTGGCGCTGGACGGACTGTTGCTGATCGCCGTGCTGGCAGGCGTCCGCGTGCATCGCGACGCCATGAAGACGGTGGGCCAGGATTCGGCGCCGAGCATCATTGCGGCGCAGCACATCAAGTCTGCGCTGGCGGACATGGACGCCGATGCCGTCAACGAACTGCTGGGCGCTCCGGGCGCCATGGGCGAATCCGTCAAGGCGTACGAAGCCCGCCGCGTGGAAGCAGCCAAGGCGCTGATCGCGGCTGCGGAGAATATCACTTACGGGGAGAGCGAGCGGACGCCGATCCAATCGCTGCAGGTGGGATTGGGAACCTACGAGCGGTTGATTCAGCGCGCGCGGGATCTGCACGAGCGCGGCGACGCGAAATTCGTCGCGGCGTATCGGGAAGCCGCCAAGCTGATGGACGAAACCCTGCTGCCGGCGGCGGATGCTCTGGATAAAGCCAACAATCAGGTGCTGGAGCGCACCTATGACGGGCAGTCGGGCAACTCCGGCGCAGCTCGGATGTTCGTTGGAGTGACCGGATTGTTGCTGCTGGCGTCGCTGGTGGTGGTGCAGAGCTTTCTCACGCGCCGCACCCGGCGCACGTTGAACCTGTTGCTGGTGTGCGCCACGCTGGTGGTGGCCGCGACGCTGCAATATACGATGGGCGCCATGGCAACCGAGCAGCGGCAGCTCAAGGTTGCCAAGGAAGACGCGTTCACGTCGATTCATGCCCTGTGGCGCGCGCGCGCCGTTTCCTACTGGGCGAACAGCGACGAGAGCCGCTACCTGCTGGATCCGGAGCACGCGGCGGAGCACGAGCGCAACTTCTTTACCAAGTCGGGGCTGCTGGCGCGGTTGCCGGGGGGCATGAGCCTGGCGGATATCGCCACCGCGGAACAGAACAGTATTAAGGTGGCGGGATTCTCGGGCTATCTGGCCGACGAGCTCAACAATATTACGTTTTCCGGGGAACGCGAAGCCGCCATCGATACGCTTCTCCGCTTCGAAGACTACCTCGGAGTGGACAAGCAGATCCGCCAGCTCGAGCGGTCCGGCGCCCACCAGAAGGCCGTCGACTTGTGCATTGGCACGCAGGTGGGCCAGTCCAACTGGGCGTTCGACCGGTTCGATAAAGCGCTGGGCGCGACGCTACAGATCAACCAGACCGCCTTCGATGGGGCTGTCGGCAAAGGATTCGCGGCGCTGGACGGCATGGAAATCAAGGCGTCGGTGCTGGTGGTCGCGATGGCGTTGCTGATTTTCCTGGGCCTGGCTCCCCGGATTCGCGAGTACGAATAGGCCGGCGGGATCGGCCGAATACTTCAAAAACGAACACGATGTTCGTTTTTGCTTTTTACCTTGTTGAAAACAAAGGAGGAAAATAGCTCCGGCCGAGCGCGTGTTCGTTTTGGCGATCTACCGACGCTTCTCAGTTCACCGGCGGAGGATACCGTTGACACCCGAATCCCGGAATCGCGATGCGCGCCGCAAATAGGTGGCTGGGGACGAAATTCGCCTTTTGAATTTCGTTGCCTGCCTCCTAATTGCCCCGTCCGCTAATCTACCTCCCATCGGCGCATCGATTATTTCACGGACCCGTTAGCGAGCGTTTCTCAATCGCACAAGATCACACGGGCTGCTTCGGCAGACGCGGAGGGAATCCACGAAACCCCGCGGCTTCGATCCGTTCGTTTTCGCGCTGTCGCACCGGAGGAATAGCACCGTCAGTTCCATATTTCGAGGATACCGTTGACGCCGTGCTCCGCGAATCTGAGCCTACCGGACCACCCAGGTGCCCAGTCGCCATCCGAACTTCGGCTCGCTTGCCCAGAACACCGGCCGGTCGAACCACATCGCGGACTGGTTGCCGATCAGCCCGCCGGACGCCGTCAGCACGAAGGCGCACGGCGAATCGCCATAGTGCGCCACGCGCTGCGATAGCCAGGAGTCCGGCGCCAGACCCGCCGCCAGCGCCACCGGCGTTCCCGCGAACCACGCGAGATCGGCGCCGAACGCTTCGTCCCGTTGGCGTTTCGGCTCGGCCAGTTGGAACGCCTTGCGGTATTGAGCGATGGACGCTTCCAGGTCGTGGACGCTAATCACCACCAGCCCTACGCCGCGGAACTGCGTCGTAGTGGGCTTTCCGGTGGGGTAGACGCGATTCTCGCGCGGCGTGAAATCGCGAATCAGGAACGGGAAGAACGATCCGCGCGGACCCGATCCCACATCCGCCGTTTCCCACGACAGCACCACGCCGTCGGGCCGCGTGCGGCCGCTCGGTTCCGCGGCGCCCACGGGGATGCCAACTTTGGACAGTCGCTCGATCTCCGCGCGGACATCCGGCACGCGCAGCGCGAAGGCGCAAGGTCCGCCGTTGTCGCGCAGGGACCGGCCCCAGGTGTGCGCCGCTACAGCAGCCGCGTCCGCGCCCTGTTGGATGCCCATCAGCTCGATGTAGGAGCCATCCGGGAAACTCGCCAGCGCCATCTCCGTCAGATGGTTCGCATGTGGGCCGCCGTATTCGGTCGCAATCCCCATGGACGCGCGGAAGGCTGCGCGCATGTCCTCCAGCCGCACGCCCGCCAGGGTGACGTGGTCGATGCGGATGTCGGCCGCGCAGAGCGGCAGGCTGAGGGCTAGCACGGCGGCCGCCAGTCGCATCAGCCGGCCTGCTGCGCGGCCTTGCGAGCCGCCGCCGAGTCGTAGCTTTCGCCGTAGATGGCCGGCACTTTCGCGCCCATCGGCCGCAGATACATCGACAACTGTCCGCGGTGGTGGACGGTATGGTGCAGGATGAATCCCAGATACATCACCGCCGGCAATTGAAAGACGCCCCGGAAGTCGACGATCTTGCCCAACTGCTCGCTCGAAAGCGTCGCCAGCTTTTCCAGGCGCGGCGGGTAGTTCTCCGTGTACCACGCAATCAGATCCTGCGAGTTCTTCACGGTATCGGGACGCGGCTTGGGGCTGAAGTCGAACTCGCCCGCCGCCACCGCATCCAGGAACCGCATTTCCGTGGCAACGATATGCCAGGCCAGTTCCAGGGCGCTCTTCGCGATTTCATCCGGACGATAATCCCCTTTGTCGGGCGGGATGGCGGCGACCACGTTCCGGGTGAGGCGATACTCGTTGTTGAGCCCCGGCAGATAGACGCCATGGAGCAGAAAACTGGCTTGTTCGGGTTGTAATTGCGGCATGCGTTCAGCATATCGCAAGGGCGCGGCGGACGTCCCAATAGCGGACAGGCGGCCTCGCCAGCGGACACCCCGGCTCGCCCGGCTCGCCGTAAGTGCCGCAGAACGGTCTCGGCCCGCGTGGCCTGCCACATGCAATGGACCCCACCATGTTCCGCGACTTGGGCTACTCGTTGCGCGCGCTGCGCCGCAATCGATCCTTTACGCTGGTGGCGATCCTCTCGATTGCCTTGGGCGTAGGCGCCAATACGGTCATTTTCAGCCTCGCGGACGCCCTGCTGTTCCGTCCGCTGCCGGTGCCCGACGCCGGTCGCGTGGTCAATGTCCGATCCCAACTGCGTGGGCAGCCGCCTTTCGATATGTCCTATCCGGATTTCGTCGACTTTCGCCAGAAGAGCGGAAGTTTCGAAAGCATGACCGCGTTCGATTTCGCGCAGTTCGGTTTTGCGACGGCCAAGACCGCGTTGCCGGAAATGAAAGCCGGCCTGCTGGTGAGCGGCAACTTCTTCGACGTCCTCCACGTCACCCCGCTGCTGGGCCGCGGCTTTCGCGCTGACGAGGATGCCGTGCCCGGCCGCGATGCCGTGGCCGTCATCAGCCACGATGTCTGGCGCAGTGAGTTTGCCTCTTCAGCCGACGTCATCGGCCGTCCGCTTTTCGTCAATGGCATCCCGTTCCGCATTGTGGGAGTGGCTCCCGAGAGCTTCACCGGCGTGGATCAGTTCTTCCGCCCCAGCATTTACATTCCCCTGGCGATGATGGGTCCCCTGCAAGGCGATCCCGCGCCGTACCGGACGCTGCTGCGGAGCGACCGCCGCTTCACGGTAAAGGCTCGCCTGAAACCGGGAGTCGGCCGCGATGCCGCCAACGCCGAAGCGCGCGTGCTCGCAGGCGTGCTGGCGAAGTCTTATCCCGATACCAACCACGATTGGTCCGCGTCGGTCCGCAGCGAGGTGCAGATGCGCACCGACCAGTCGCCGTTCGATGCCGTCATCGTTGGGCTGCTGCTCGGTCTGGCCGGCGTGGTGCTGTTGATTGCCTGCGCCAACGTCGGCAACCTGATGTTGGGCCGGGCGCTGTCGCGATCGGGCGAAATCGCCATCCGTATGGCGGTAGGCGCCAGCCGGTGGCGGCTCGTCCGCCAGTTGCTTTCCGAAAGCCTGCTGCTCTCGCTGGTATCGGGCGCGGTGGGTCTGTCGCTCGCCCGCCTGTGCATGGATGCCTTCCTGCCGTGGCGCATTCCCGCGCAATTTCCGGTGGAGATCAGCGCGCGGCTGGATTCCCGCGTGGCTCTGTTTGCCTTGTGCGTTTCGGTGGCCAGCGCGCTGCTCTGCGGCTTGCTGCCGGCGCTCCGCGCCACCCGTACGGACATCGAACCGGCCCTGCGCGCCGGCGGCCGCAACAGCGAACCGCGCCGCCGCTTCCTGGGACGCAACGTCCTGGTGGCCGCGCAAATCGGCGCTTCCCTGTTTCTGCTGGTCTGCGCTTCGCAGTTTTACCGCGCCACCGCGTTCGTGATTCACCGGCCGGTGGGCTTCCGCACCGATCACGTTCTGATGGCGAGCTTCAACCCCGCATTGGCCCGTCATAACGAGGTCGATTCGCAGGAGTTCTACAAGCGCCTGACCGATCGCGGGGGGCAACTGCCCGGCGTGGTGTCGGCATCCATGGCCGAAGTGGTGCCCTTCTCGCCTATGCCCGATCAGCAGTTGATTGTCCCCGAAGGGTATCGCCTGCCGGCCGGCCAGGACTCGCTCAGTGTTCTCGCCAACGTGGTGAGCGACGATTACTTCCGGACCCTCGACATTCCCATCGTGAAAGGCCGCGGCTTCCAGCCCGGCGATACCAAGGACACGCCGCCGGTGGCCGTCGTCAATGAGCAGTTCGCCCGCCTGTATTTTCCCGGCGGCGATCCGCTCGGCAAGCGTTTCCGCCTGGGCGGTCCCGATGGCCGCTGGGTGCAGGTGGCCGGCGTCGCCAGGATGAGCAAATACATCATCGCCTTTGAACCTCCCATGCCCTTTTTCTATCTCCCGCTGCGGCAGAATCATCGCCCCAGCATGACCCTGCTGCTGCACACCGCCGCGCCTTCGCGGACGTTGGCAGCGCCGCTGCGCGAACTGGTGCGGTCGCTCGATTCCGGCCAGCCGATCTTCGCCTTGCGCACCATGGAGGAATATTTCGAGGAGCGCTCCACTAAGCTTCTGTTGGTGCTGGAAGGCCTGGTGGGCGGCATGGGATTGCTCGGTCTGTTCCTGGCGTTGTCGGGTCTGTATGCCGTAATGGCGTGGTCGGTGGCGCGCCGCCGGCGCGAGATCGGCATCCGCATCGCCGTGGGCGCCGGACGCGGTTCCGTGCTGAGCATGGTGCTGCGGCAGGGAATTCGCCTGAGCCTGGTGGGTTTGACCGGAGGCATGGCGCTGAGCCTGCTCTTCGGCAAGGTGCTGACGGCGGGCGCCGGAGTGCCTTCGTTCCACGTGCCGACGCTGATCGTGGTAGCGTTGTCGCTGCTGGCCATGACGGCGCTGGGCGCCTACATCCCCGCCCGCCGCGCCTCGCGCGTGGACCCCATCACCGTCCTGCGCCAGGACTAGCGCTCAGACCGCGAAGAGCGGTTTTCCGGTACGTTAGTGAACTTCTCTCCAGAAACTGCTTCTCGGTTCCTGGAACCGCGAGCGAGAAGCGAGCGGCCCGAGCGAGGAAACGCATTCCCCAAGACTGCCGATCTGCGCACGCTAGACAGATGATCTGGCGCTCCGGCCGCTTGCCGAGGGAGCGATTAGCTTCCTACTGCCAGAAGTCGCGCGGATACAACCGCCACAGCCGCGTATCGGCCGCGTCGGCCTTCTTCAGATATTCTTCGTATGCCGCCAACTGCTTCTCGGGTCCGATGACCAGGTACACGCCGCCCGCGACATCCTTGGCTCGCGCACCCAGCCCGGGCAGCACCTTGGAGTACACCGCGTTCATGCGGGCGAACAGCGTGTCCGCCAGGCCGGGAGCCTTGCGCAGATCGAGAATGGCCTGGTGGAAGCTGCGCACCACGTCGGGAGTCAGTCCGTCCGCCAGGTCGTCCGCCATGCTCTCGCCTCGCGATTCGTACGAACCGGCCGCCCGGCTGCCGCGAAACGCGCCCGCAATCGCGTACTCCGCCAGCGAGGCATCGGGCCGCGCCTTTTTCAACTCGCCGATGACGAATTGCAGGGTCTGCGGCAGTTCCGGCGTGCGCTCCGCATAATATTGCAAACGGCCGGAGTAGAGGCTGGTGCCGAGACCGTTGCTGTAAGCCAGACCGGCCGCAATGGTCTTCGAGAAAATGCTGTGCGCCCCGCCGCCGCCATACAGGTTGGACGCCAGATAATCCGTCAGTTTGTCCCGATCGGTGTCGCGGAAGCCGGCTAGCGGCGCGCTGTTGAGGAACACTCCGCCCTGCGAATTGGCGTTCAGGAATCCGACAAATACCGGATGCTCCGCGCCCCTTTCGCGTCCGCGCAGCCGCTCGTCAATCCGCCGGCCGGCTCGATAGACCGCCTTGGGCGCCTGCCCGCTGCCCAAACCCCCGGCCAGATCGCGAAGTCCCTCGTCGAGCGCCTGCTGCGAGGCGCTCGATCCGATGAAGAACATGCGCGCGCCGCTCGCTTGCAGGATGGCCTCGCGGATTTCCTGCAGCATCCCCAGCGCCCACTGCGGACCCATGCGCAGATCGTGCGCGATCTGGCCGCAGAGCGAGGTCCAGTCGGCGGCCAGGCTGGAATCCGGCAGGTCGGGTAGCAGCGTTTCCAGGTCGCGAGCCGCGTCCGCCGCCAGCGATCGTCCCAGGGCGGTGAGGTTCTTGAGCCCCGCGTACTTGCCGTCTTTGATGGAAGTCAGCAGCGCTTTGCGATCCGCCCGCGTGCCGCTGGCTTTTCCCAGTTGCGCGAGGAACGCGTACACTTCATCGTCGCCGCCTGATTTCAGCATCCAGCGCAGGCGATCGAGGTTGTGCGCGCGCGTCAGGAAGCTGGCGGTGGAGAGGTACAGCGGATTGTCCTGTTTCAGGTACGCCGAGCTCACGCCGCGCACCCAATTCTCTTCGGCGCCTTGCGTGGTGTTGCGCACCGAGGCGAGCATCTGGTCCACCAGGTCGCGGATGCGCGGCAGGTTTTCCAGCCGCCAGTCGGGATGGAACAGCGCCAGCTTCATCCAGCCGAGGGCCCGCTTGGATTCCTCCAGCGTGTTGCCCGATCCGCGCACCACCAATTCATACCGGTCGGTGGTTTCATTGACGCTGAAGGAGGCGTTGAGGCTGAGGATCTCCTGCCGTAGCCGTTCCGTCATCCGCTCGAAAGAAACCGGCTTGCCGTCTTCGATGACGCCCACGCGCGTGAGCAGTTGCGGCAGCGCCGAAACAAACACCAGGCGGTCTTCCGCCAGCCCGTCCAGCCGGACCGCCAGACCCGTGGTGGCGCTGGTCATGCTCTCGAACCGCGAACTCACCAGGGGGACGGCGCCGGCCAGTTTGCTGGTCTGGAAATCCAACTGGTCGTCGAGCGTCATGGGCGGCGTGTCCACGAACTTGGGCGGCGCTGCGTCGTGAGCTTCCTTCTCCAGCGCGGCCGTGGCGTCGTCGTACTCATTCTGGTAGATCCTGATGGCGGCTTGCGGATCGGGCGCGGCGTACTTCGCCTGGAGCCGTTCGGCTTCCGCGGTGGCGCGCTGCTGGCGTTCCTTATCTTCCTGGGCCATCAGCGTCGCGCTGGGTTTGACCGCGACTACGTAGGGCGTGACGCCCAGCAGTTTCCACTGCGCCAGGTAGCCGCGCCAGATGTTCTTGCCGCCGGTGACGAGCTTCTCGATCGCGTCCAGATCGTCCTTCATGGTGAGCGATTTGCGGAAACCCGCTTCCTGGTTGAGGTGGTAGAGGTGGGTGGCCCAGAAGCTGTCGCCGCTGCGGAAGCCGAAGCCCGGAGGCGAGTTCACCAGCTTGTCCAGGGCGCGGCGCTGCTCCACGATGCGGCTGCGGAAGCGTTCCTGGAACTCGCGCAGTTCCGGAGAATCGTCGGCATAGGCGGCGATGCGCGCGAACTCATCGGTCACTTTGCCGCGCAGCGTGGTGAGGTCCTTATCGTTCATGTGGCTCACGGCGACATCCGTCAGGTAGACGAAGACGGAGTTGCCCTGGTCGTCATCCACGGCCCCGAAAACATTGGTGGCGCCGTAGTCGAGTTCCCGCGTGCTGCTGTCCACCAGGCGCCGGTAGAGATTGCTGCCGGCTCCGCCCGCGACGGTCTGCAGCAGCAGGCTGGCCAGCGTCTGGTCGCGGTAGGCGAGTTTGCGGTCGGGCGGCCACGCCATGGCGACGTATCCCGGCTGCTGCTCATTTCCAAACGGGTACGCGACGTACTCGATGCGTCCCGCCGGGGCCGGCTGCGGCGCGGGCAGTTTGTCTTCTGTCATCACCGGCAGCGCCGGCGGCGTTTTCTCCAGGCCGTTCAGCATCGCGTCGAAGCGGGCCAGCGCGTCGCCGGCCGGCATCTCCTTGGGCAACGACGCGATGGCGCCCATGTTGGCCAGAAAGTAATGCTGCGCGTGGAAGCGGCGGATGTCCTCGGGTTTCAGGACGCGCAGCGCCGCCGGCGTCCCGCCGGAGTTGAATGCCAGCGGGTGCTCGGGTCCGAACACCAGAATCTTGAGGGCGTCCTGCAGACGCTGCCCCGGCTGGTCCATGGACGTAGACATCTCGTTATAGACGCTGCCCTTTTCTTCCAGGCGCAAGGCGCCGCTCTGGGGGTCGACCGAGACTCCGAAATTGCGGACTTCGCGGCGGATCTCTTCATCCGAGTAATCCGGATGCAGCAGCGCGTCGAGCGTGGTTTCGAAATTCCGGTAGAAGACCTCGGGACCGGCGGAATCGTAGAAGGTGTAACACGTCTTCCATTGCGCCGTAAACGCCTCCGAATCGACCAGAGACATGGACTCCTTGCTGCCCAGCATGCGTCCCTTGCTGCCCTTGCCCACCAATAAATGTTCCTGGGTATGCGGTTCGCCCATGTTGGACGTGGGGTACGTGGTGACCCAGAAAAACGCCTGCGGCACGGACTGGATTTCCAGCAGATCGAGCGTGAAGCCGGTTCGCTGGTGGAGGAAGCGGCCGCCGATGGCGCGGCCGGAATCGTCGAGGTACAGGGCCGTGGCGCGGAATCCGCTAATAGTTTGCCCCTGGGTGAGGCCGGAATAGGAAGTCTGCTGTGCTTGCGCCAATGCCGTCACCGCCAGGAAGAAGATGAGAACGCGATGCATGGGACCTCTCGTGGTGCTAAGTCCCAATTATAGAGGTGGGGCGGCTGAAGAGCGCTGCCGGCGCCAGCGATCCACCAGGTCGCGGGCCGCGGCGGGCCATTCGGGAAAAAGAAACTGGAAGCCGGCGGTCGGCAGACGGCTTGGCACCACGCGCCGGCTCTTGAGAATCAGTTCCGATTCGGTGCGCATCAGAAACGTGCCGAATTCCAGGATCCATCCGGGCGCGGGCAACCCGATCCGCGTTCCCCAAGCTTCCCGCAGCGAGCGCAGAAAATCGCTATTGGGGAGCGGATTCGGAGACGCCAGATTGACCACGCCGTCGAATTCGTCGCGCGCGATCAGCAGGTCGACCGCCCGAGCCAAATCGGCGTCGTGAATCCACGAGACGAATTGCGTGCCGGGTCCGTGGCGGCCGCCCAGTCCGTGCCGCACTAACCCGAGGAGCACGTCGAAGACGCCGCCGCGGTCGGGGCTGAGCGTGATAGCGCTGCGCATGGCGACCTTTCGGGTCAGCGGCGTCGAGGTGGCGAAGAAAGCGGCCTCCCAGGCTGTGGCGACGTCGATCGAGAAATTCCAGGTGTCGGGAGCACCCGGCTCGTTGCCGCCCAGTTCGCCATGGGCCTCGTCCATGGCGCGATCGAGGGCGTGCCGGTAGATGGTGGCCGTGCTGGCGTTCAGCCACAGCCGCGGAGGGTGGCGGAGGGAGCCAATGACATCATTCAAAAGGCGCGTAGTCAGGATTCGCGAGTCGGTGATGGATTGCCGGTTTCGGGCGTTGTAGCGGCAGTTGACACTGCGCCCGGCGAGGTTGATACACACGTCGCTGTGTTCGAGGTCGGCGATCCACGCGCCGTGAGTCAGGCCATCCCAGGGAATCACTCGCCAGGGAGCGGGCCGCGGATGGCGGCTGAATACCGTGACGGCGTGGCCGAGGGCGTGGAAATGGCGGGCCAGGATCTGACCCACCTGTCCACTGCCGCCGGGAATGACAATCTTCATTGGTTGATCGGGCATTGCAGATACTCCCGCCACTTCGCAGACTCGGCGATCTCCTTGAGGACGGCGTTGCGCTCGCGCAGAAGGGACGACATATAGCGTTTCAGGAAGGCGATTTCGGCGAGCCGTCCGAGCACGGGGAGCGGGGCGGCAAAACGAAAGACATCCTTCATTTCGGTGTCGCCGGAAGGCACCGCACGGAAGAAGTGGTCGTGTCTCATGAAGCGGAAGATTCCCTGAAGCATGGCGTCCTGAAAGTAGTGAGGCCGATCGAACGCCGTGATCTCGCTGGTGAGCGTGTGCCAGGCGCCAAAGTGCTTGGCGCGCCAGGTGACTCGCTGAGCGGCGCCGATCAACCCGGAGGTGACGCCGCCAGTGGTGACGGCAGCCTCTCCGCAATGGACATTTCCGGCGAGGTGCACTTCCACGCTGCGGGCGAGATCGAAGCATCGTTCGAGGGGCGCCCGAATCACCGTACGAGTTTCGATAGTCGCGGCCATATAATTGAACGTGTTCAATATGAGTATGACCTGGACGCGGTCCGCTGTCAATCGCAAGTTTGAACGCGTTCAGCGCATTCGCCCGGCCAGTAGTTTGGGAGTTACGTAGCCTGTCACCGAAACCCTATTTCGGTGACAGGCTACGTAATCGCTAAATTCCGGAGAGGTTTGGCGCTCCGGACGCACTTCTCGGACATGGCAAGATTGGCGCGAGTGGTCCTGCCGGACTGTTGGCATCACGTGACGCAGCGGGGGAATCACCGCCAGGAAGTGTTCCCCGACGACGCCAGCCGGCGATTCTACTTGGAAGTACTCCGTCATCAGTGCGAGAAGTATGCCGTGCGATTGGGGGGATATTGCCTGATGGGCAATCATGTCCATTTGCTGGCGATCCCCGCGCGCGCAAACAGCCTGGCGGGCGCCCTCGGGCGGACGCACAACGACTACGCCCGGTGGTTGAACCTGCGATGCGGGCGCACCGGGCATCTGTGGCAGAACCGCTTCTATTCGTGCGCGATGGACGAAGCGCATCGCTGGGATGCGCTTCGCTATGTGGAGTTGAACCCGGTGCGGGCCGGGCTGGCGCGGTACGCCACGGACTGGGAGTGGTCGAGCGCGCAGGCGCATTGCAGCGGTCTGGACCGGCTGCGGCTGCTGGACTGGTCCGACTGGTTCGATCGTTGGACGCCGATCACGTGGAACGACGTGCTGGAGCATGGCGTCGACGACGTCGATCTGCTGTCGCGGATCCGGGAGGCGACTCTGTCCGGGCGCGTGGCGGGCGACGAGGAGTTCCTCGCGATGGCGGAACGGGCCCTCGGGCGGAGTCTTCGGCCGAAGAAGCGGGGTCCCAGGGCGAAAACCGCGGTGCCGGAGTCGAACCTGAGTTTCGAGGTTGCGTAGCCTGTCACCGAAATAGGATTTCGGAGTTGCGTAGCCTGTCACCGAAACTACATTTCGCGGCGGCCTTCCATGGCCTTCGAAATGGTGACTTCATCCGCGAACTCGATGTCGCTGCCGACCGGGATGCCCATGGCAATCCGTGAGACCTTGACGCCCAGCGGCTTCAGTAGACGTGCCAGATAAACAGCCGTGGCCTCGCCTTCCACCGTGGGATTGGTGGCCACGATCAGTTCCTGGATTTCTCCGTGGCCGATGCGCTCCACCAGGCCCTTGATCTTTAAAGACTCCGGCCCGATGCCGCGCAGCGGGGATAACGCGCCATGCAGGACGTGGTAGCGGCCCTGAAACTGGCGCGTGGTCTCGATGCCGACAATGTTGTGCGGCTCTTCCACCACGCACACCACGGCGGGATCGCGGTTGGGGTCGCGGCAGAATTGGCACAGATCGCTGTCGGCGATATTGTTGCACTGGCTGCAAAGGCCCAGCTTGTCTTTCACATCGAGGACCGACTGAGCGAGGCGCTCGGCGTCCTCGCGCGGCGAACGGAGCACGTGAAAGGCGAGGCGCTGGGCGGATTTCTGGCCGACGCCGGGGAGGCGCTTGAATTCGGCGATGAGGCGGGCGAGCGGTTCGGCGAAGTCGGGCATGTGGGAAGCGGACTAAAACAGGCCGGGAGGCAGACCCATTCCGCCGAGCATGCCGCCCATCTTCTGCTTCACTTCGTCGTCGACGCGCTTAATTGCTTCGCTGTGGGCGGCGAGCACCATGTCCTGCAGCATTTCGACGTCGCCCGCCACTTCGGGATCGATCTTCACCGAGAGAAGGTTCTTCTCGCCATCCATCTGCATAGTGATCATGCCGCCGCCGGCGGACGCTTCCACGCGGATGGCAGCCACTTCCTGCTTCATTTTGGCCTGCATCTGCTGGGCCTGCTGCATTATCTGGTTCATGTTGCCGGGCATTTTCACGGTAGCTACTCCTTGAGATTGCGAATGGTGCGGATTTCCCCGCCGAATACTTCGCGGAACCGCTGCACTTCGGGATTGTCGAGGGCGCGGCTCTCGGCATTGCCGGCCGACGCCGATTGCGTGGCCGAGCCGCGGCCGGAATCGGCCGGCGCGATGGGCGCGGACGGCCCGGCCTCGCCGATGATCACCTTCACCATCATCGGGCGGCCGGCCACCTGGCGGATCGCCTTGTCCAGATCCTGCGGACGCAGTGCCAGCGAGTACGCCTTACTGGTGGTGATGCGCAGTTCGTTGTTCACTTCCAGTACCTGAGAGGCTTCGATGGCGTCGGCGGTGAACGCCATGCCAAGTTCCATTAGGGCGGCGTGCAACCGCTGGCGCCAGTCGCCGGCCGCCGCGGTTTCGGGGCCGCGATTGGGCGGCGGTTCGGGCGCACGTTCGGCAGGAGGTTCCGGTGGCCTGGCGGCGGCCTTCTTGGCGCGGTCGAGATCGAAAGGCGATGGACCGGTGCGCGGCGGAGCGGGTGCGGCGGGCGGCCGCGTGGGCGCCGGCGGCGCAGGGCGGGGCAGGGGACTGTCGCCGAGGCTGGCGAGGGCCTGTTCGATGGGCAGCAGGCGGCCGGCCTGGACCAGCCGCACCAGGCCCAATTCCAGGTGAAAGCGCGGTTGCAGCGAGAACTGCAAATCGCGGAAGAGATCGAGCGACAACTGCAGGTAGCGGGTGAGGTCTTCCTCGGAAAACACCGCGGCAGCGGCGGCCATGCGCTCGCGCTCGCTGGCGGAAGCGGCGATCAGACGGGCTGAATCGGCGCCGCCCGTGCTGGCGATGCGGGCTACTAGCAGGTTGCGGAAGTAGCGCGTCAGTTCGCGGCTGAAATGCTGCAGGTTGTGGCCGTTGCGCTCCAGTTCGTCGACCGTTTCCAGCATGCGGCGCGAATCGCCGTCAGCCAGCGCCTGGCTGACCGCTTCCAGGGAATCGAGCGAAAATGCGCCCAGCAGGCCGCGGACGCCGGCCGCATCCAGATGCGAGCCGCAGCAGGCAATGGCCTGGTCCAGGGCGGAAAGCGAATCGCGGACGCTGCCTTCGCCGGCTTGCGCCAGCACGGCCAGAGCTTCCGGATCCGCCTGGATTCCTTCCTGCTCGCAGATCCACGCCATGCGCGCGGTGAGCGCGTCGAAATCCACGGAGCGAAAGCTGAAGTGCTGGCAGCGCGAGGCAATGGTCGCGGGAATCTTGTGAGCTTCGGTGGTGCAGAGCACGAAAACCACCCACTCCGGCGGCTCCTCGATAGTCTTGAGAAGAGCGTTGAACGCTTCGTTGGTGATCTGGTGCGCTTCGTCGACGATGAAGACTTTGTAGCGGTCGCGGGCGGGCTGGTAGCGGACGTTGTCACGCAACTCGCGCATCTCATTGATCCCGCGATTGGACGCGGCATCGATTTCGATGACGTCGACGGCGCCGCCGCCGGAGGTGATTTCGCGGCAGCTCGCGCATTCGCCGCACGGTGTCGCTGTCGGTCCGTTGACGCAGTTCAGGCAGCGCGCCAGGATGCGCGCGATGGTGGTCTTCCCGGTCCCGCGCTGGCCGGAGAAAATGTAGCCGTGGGCGATGCGTCCCTGGGTGATGGCGTTTTCCAGGGTGGCGCGGACGTGTTCCTGATTGACCACGTCCTGAAACGTCTGGGGCCGGTATTTACGGGCGATGACCTGGTACATGCGGCGGGTTTACTGCCAGGCCCCGGGGAATCCGCGGCACACGAGCCGCACCACTACCGTTGCTTCCTTCCGGACCTGGCGGGGTTTGCGGCCGCCCATTGCACGGAGCCCGAGACCTGACAAGTACTTATCGTATCATGAGGCCGCTAACGGCTCCGCTGTTTCGCGGTGGGGTTGCGCCGGTCTGGCAGCCTGCGCAACACTGGAGATGCGCCTGTTCCCTCCATGCCCGAATTCTGCAATTGCGGAGCGCAGTTGCCGCCCGACGCGGTCTTCTGCCACAAATGCGGCAAACCGCAACGGGATATCGTTGAGGTCGAACCGGAGATCGCACCGCCGCCGCAGGTTCCGCGCATCGAATCGGCGCCCGTAGCGGAAGTCGCGGCGGTCAATTTCCGCAACATGGAAGCGCTGAAAATCGCCGGAATTGCGGCGGTGCTGGCCACCTTTCTATTCTTCATTCCGTACGTGAACTGGGTGGCGGCCGGCTATTTCGCGGTCTTCTTCTACCGGCGGCGCACTCGCCAGTCCGTCAATAGCCTCGCTGGCGTGCGCATCGGATGGCTGACCGGGCTGATGGCTTATGCGCTGCTGGCCATCCTGATCTTGTCCTCGGTTCTGATGCTCCGCGTGCCGGGAATGATGGCGGTCTTCAAGGTCGCGGCCGAAAAGGACAATTCAGTACAGCAATGGCTCACCATGATCCAGAACGGTCCGCAGTTGGCGGGATTACTGGCCGCGCTCTTCGTGTTCGTCACGTTCCTCAGCATGACGGGCGGATTGCTGGGCGCCGTGCTGACGGGGAGAGTCACTCAGCCGCCGCGCGGCGGGAATATCGTTTGACCAGGGCGACGCTGGAAAAAATCACTACCATCGAAATAGTTTCCCGTATGCCGAACGGCTCGCGATAGAACAGCCATCCGAGAGCCACGGCCACTACGGAATTGACATAGGGATAGACCGAGGCGATGGCCACCGGCAGCCGGTCCATGGCGTAGGCGTAGGCGCTGTATCCCACGATCGACCCGAAAAATACCAGGTAGAGGATGGCGCACACGCCGCGCGTCGACCAATGCACGGGCCCGTGCGGGATGGCGAGCGCCAGCGGCGACAGGATCAGCCCGGCGGCCAGTTGCTGCACGCCGCCGGCAATCGCGGGATGAGCCTTGCCCGCGTGGCGTCGCTGATAGATGGAGCCGAAACACCAGCCGGCGTTGCCCAGTTGCAGTACCAGGAAACCGAAAATGAGATTGCGGTCGAAGGGGTGCAGGCCGGGATCGGGCGTGAATAGCAGGCCGGCGCCCACCAGGCCGACCAGCATGGCGCCCACAGTGGGCGCGTGAAGCCGCTCGCCGCCCGGCAGAATGGCTTCAGCGGCCACCATCCAGAATGGCGACATGGAGACAATCAGCCCCGCGATGCCGCTGGGGATGGCGGTTTCCGCATACACCAGGGCCCCGTTGCCCACGCCCAGCACCAGCAGTCCGCTGAAGCAGGCGACCGCCAGTTCGCGTCCGCGGGGCACATGCATCCCGCGCGCCAGGGCGAACCCCGTCAGGATGGATCCGGAGAGGATGTAGCGGGTACTCACCAGGACCATGGGCGGGAACGTCTCGAGCGCCATGCGGATTCCCAGGTAGGTGGTGCCCCAGAAGAGACATACCGCGGCCAGCGCGAGATACGGCTTGAACAGAGGGTGTCGGTGCAATTTTTCAGCGTAGCATCCGGCGGGGAACGTGCTGTAGCTAACAATGCGGCGGCTATTAAATTATCGACCCGACTCGGGGAATTCATCTGGAATTTACAGAGGCTCGGGAAAATGGGCCCATGACTTCGGTTTTGACCAAAGTGAAGAATCGGCGGACCGCCAGCCGCTACGATGTGCGGATGCCTTTGCGGTATCGTCCCGCTGGCTCCAAACAGGAAGGTGGCTGGAAGCGGGGCCACACGTTGAACGTGAGCGCCGGCGGCGTGCTGATGCATCTTCCCGAAGCCACGCCCCTGGGCCGGGCGTTGGAACTGGACATCGAGTGGCCCGGACTCTATTTCGACAGGCACATGGTGCGCCTATTGGTGGTCGGGTATGTCACGCGCATCGATGCCAGTGGCACGGTCTTACGCATCCTCAACCGCCGGTTCTGCGACATCCACCCGGCCGCGGCCGGGTCGCGGAATCGGCGGGAAGACCGCGCAGTGGCATAAAGCAGCACGTTTCACGGTGTCGGCGGCCAGCAACAAGTTCTGGCGGATCGAATTAGACGCTCACCGAAAGCCGCGGGTGCTCGACGATGCCGGGCGGCTGGAAGGTGTGTCGCCGTTACGGGGGAATCGGTTCGGGCAGCCGGAGGCGGGATCGTTGACCATCATTAGAGTGAGGCGGCTGGAAATGGCAAAAGCAGAGCGGCTTCCACCAATCCACCCGGGTGAGGTTCTTCGTGAGGAGTTTCTGGCGCTGCTCGGACTGTCGTCCCACCAACTGGCACTGGCGCTTCGTGTCCCGGCCACCCGGATCAACGAAATCGTGAATGAGCGGCGTGGGATCACGGCGGATACGGCCTTGCGACTATCCCGATATTTTCGGGACGACCTCCCGATTCTGGATGAACCTGCAGGCCTCTTGGGAACTGGAGGTCGCGGAAGACCAAACCGGCAGCGCGGTCCTGCGGGAAGTGCTGCGCAGGACTGCGGCGTAACCGATTCCCTACCTCGTCGTCTCCGCCACTCCCGGCGCCGCTGCCGCGCGCACGCCCGGCAGGCGGAAGCTGAAACGCGCACCATGGCCGGGTTGCGAATCCACCCACATGTCGCCGCCGTGCTCCAGGACGGCCTGCCGCGTCAGCGCCAAACCCAGCCCGAGACCGTTGCGTTTGCCGGCGGTCACAAAAGGCTGAAATAGCTTGGAGCGGATCTCCGGGGCAATGCCCGGACCGGTGTCCTCCACGCGCACCAGCACGGAGCTTTCGGCGGGACCGCCCGGTTCCTCAAGCGACGCCGAGATGCGGATCTCGCCGCCTTCGGGCATGGCTTCGAGCGAGTTGCCGACCAGGTTGACGAAGGCCCGCTCCATGCGGCTGCGATCGAGCGGCAGTTCCAGTTCGGGCGGGATGGACAGGCTGATGGAAACGCCTTGCGACGCGGCCGTCGCGGCCAGCGAATCGCACGCGGCCGACGCCACTTCGCGCAGGCGGCACAACTCGGGACTGCCGGTCTTGCCGCGCGACACGTTGAGCAGGTCCTGCAGTAGCTCCTGAATGCGGCGCGAGGCGCGGTAAATGTTGCCGGCCAGACGCTTGACATGGGCCGGCGGAAGATCGGCGTCCACCAGCATCTCCGCGCCTCCGTAGATGGCGGCGAGCGGGTTGCGCAGATCGTGGACGATGGAGCCGGAGAGCCGGCCGATGGTGGAAATGCGCTCGTGGCGGATGAGATCCTCGCGCGCCTGGCGGATGGAGGCGCACATGGTGTTGAACGTTCGCGCCAGGCGTCCCATTTCGTCTTCGCTGCGCACTTCCACTTCGATGGCGTAGTTCTGGTGCGCCACTTCGGCGGCGGCGCGGTCGAGTTGCTTGATGGGCTCGACGATGCGCTGCGCCAGCAGATACGTGAGTCCCAGGCCGGCGCACATGGCGGCCAGCCACAACATGCCGATCTTGGTGGAGAGGCCGGCCACCTGGCTGCGCGCCGATTCGAACGGCCGCAGAATGCAAATGCGGGCCACCGGGCTGCCGGAGATGGACGGCAGCGTGTCCTGGAACCAGGCATATTCGGCGACGCCGTCGCTCACCAGTTCGCCGTTGCGGGCCTGCGCCAGGTTGGCGCGGACGGAGCGCGTGGCGCGGTCGTTCAAGGTGGATGCGATCACGCCGTTGGGCGTCAGAAACAGAAAATCGCTGCCGGTCGAGTCCTTCAATTGCTGCGCGACCAGCGCGTCTACGCGATAGCCGGCCACCAGAATGTGCTGCTTGTGGAGCGGTTCTCCGGGAGTGGACTGCACGTAGATGGGAGTGATGGAGATGTGGTACAGGCTGCAATCGTCGCGATTGCGCATGTAGTAGCCGGAGGTCTGCTGAGTGGCGACACTGGTGGATTCATCGACGAAGTTGGGAAAACCGGCGGCGGCCGTGCGCACGAAGTCCAGGTTGTCGGAGAAGTCGCGGGGGATGACTCCGGAGAGCGAAGCCAGCACCTGGCCGCGCGGGTCGGCCACCAGAAAGAGAGCGTCGAGGTTGGAGATTTTGCGCCACAATTCGCCGGCGGTGTCCTCGATGGTGGCCTTATCGTTGGTGCTGGAGGCGCCGCGGACCTCGGGTGCGTCGCTGATGATGTGGCTCACCGCGCCCAGCAGATCGGCGCGCGACTGCCACACCGAAGTATAGGCCTTGAAGCTCGACCGCACTTCTTCCTGCAGGCTCTGCGACATGGTCTGGCGGATGTTGTGCAGCACGATCTCGGTGGTGACGGCAAACAGCGCGGTCACGGCCACCGAAGTGGACA
>Ga0181529_10002135_pt1 | contig 24192 bp, 17 predicted proteins | sample PEATcosm2014_Bin_36_FD_119763 | JGI IMG/M metagenome (GOLD analysis project Ga0181529, IMG submission 119763) | Peatland microbial communities from MTU Mesocosm Facility, Houghton, MI, USA - PEATcosm2014_Bin10_30_metaG | ecosystem: Environmental > Terrestrial > Soil > Wetlands > Peat | place... | reverse complement strand
TTGCGGATCAGCGGGTGGGTCTTGAAGCGCTGGAATTCGTCGAACGGCGACAGCGTCGGATCCTGGTAATCGAGATGGACGACGAAGCCGACCGAGACCAGTCCGTCGTCGTAGTGATAGAGGAACGAGCCGCCCGAGGCGCCGCTGCGGAGCGGCCAGCCGAGGCTGTGCTGCACCAGCCCGGGCTGGAACCGCGACGGCTCGACCCGCCAGATCTCCTTCAGACCGATGGCGTATTTCTGCGGCTCGCGCCCGTCGGCGAGCTTGTAGCGGGCGATCGCCTGCTTGCTCAGCGAGCCGCGCGCGCCTTCGGCGAGCAGGACGTATTTGCCGCGCAGCTCCATGCCGCGGCTAAAACCCGACTTCGGCTTGCCGTCGCGGCCGATTCCCATGTCGCCGGTGGCGACGCCGACGACTTCGCCGTTGGCCCCGGTAAGCAGTTCCGCCGCGGCGAAGCCGGGATAGATCTCGACCCCGAGCGCCTCGGCGCGGCCGCCCATCCAGCGCGTCACCGCGCCGAGCGAGCCGATGAGCTTGCTCTCGTTGCTCATCAGCCGCGGCATCAGCAGATTGGGGATGCGCACGCCGCTCGATTTCGTCAGCAACAGGAAGCGATCGGACGTGACTTCGGTCTTCAGCGGCCGGTCGGGATCGCTGCGCCAGTCCGGCAGCAGTCGGTCGAGGCCGATCGGATCGCAGACCATGCCGGAGAGGATATGCGCGCCGACCTCCGAGCCCTTCTCGACCACGACCACCGACAGCCCTGCGTCGAGTTCCTTGAGCCGGATCGCCGCCGCCAGGCCGGCCGGGCCGGCGCCGACGACGACGACGTCGAATTCCATCGCCTGGCGCGCCGGCAGCTCGTCTTCTCCCGCTGTCTCTCTTTGTTCTCCCGTCTTGCCGTTGGATCGGCCAGCGCAAATCGAGACCCCAGTAAGTTCAAGCATTATCGCGCCCAATCAATAGGTTAATCGATTCACCATGAAGGGCGCTCATTCCGTGCAAAATAAGAGGACCCGGGGATCGCGCTTCTGGCCGCCGCCGCGACGCACTCACGCCGCGATTCCGGAGGACGCCGAGCGCGCCAGCGCAGCGGCGATGATGCGCGAGGCGGCGCGCCAGCGCGGTAAGAGATTGTCGGTGAAGAAGATCGCCAGGGCGGGCTTGCGCTCACCCTTCGGCGACCGGCTCTCGACGGCCGCCGCCGCGAGGTCCGACCAGACAAGCCCGTGCGTCGTAAGCGCGAACAGTTGCAGATAGCTCGTCGCCGCGGCGGCGGCTCGTTCCGGCGGCGCTGTGACGATCGCCGCGGTGTGCGCTTCGAGCGCGCCGAGCGCCTGCCCCAATTCCTCGGCAAGCCCAGCAAGGCCGATGACACGCGCCTGCTCTGCCGCGCGGCGGATAGCCGCAAAATGACGGCGCGCAGCGCCGCCGTTTTCCAAACGCAGTTTACGCGTGACGAGGTCGAGCGCCTGAATGCCGTTCGTTCCCTCGTAGATCGAAGTCACGCGGACATCGCGGACCAACTGTTCGATCCGCCAGTCGCGAATATAGCCGTGGCCGCCCAAGGTCTGCTGAGCGGAAATCGTCGCCTCGAGACCGAGATCCGTCCCAGCGGCTTTGACCACCGGCGTCAGCAGCGCCACTGCGCTGGCGGCCTGACGGCGAACGGCGTCCGAGGCGTTGCGCTGGCTTACGTCGAGTTCGACCGCGACCCGGGCCGCCAGCGCCCGCGATCCCTCGACGATGACCCGCTGCATCAGCAGCATGCGCGCCACATCTGGATGCTGTTCAATCGACGCCGGCTCACCGGTGGCGAGCCGACCCTGCAAACGGGTCGCGGCGTAAGACGCGGCGATAGCGTGGGCCGTGCTGGCGACGGCGTGACCCTGGACTCCAACGAAAAGCCGCTCGGCGTTCATCATGGTGAACATGGCCGCCAGACCGCCGTTCGCCTTTCCAATCAATTCGGCTTCTGCGTCCTCGAAAACGAGCGCTGCGGCTGGAACTGCCCGCAAGCCCATTTTCTTCTCGATCGAAATGCAGTTGACGCCGTTGCGCCCGGCGTCGGCGCGCCGGCTCGACGCAAGGAAAAGGCTGACGCCGCGGGTCCCCGCGGGCGCGTCTGGCAAGCGCGCCAGCACGAGATGCAAAATGTCGGCGGTCAGGTCGTGGTCGCCACCGGTGATGAAGATCTTGGTTCCATCGAGCCGATAGGCGCCCTCCCCCGACAAACGCGCGCGTGTGGCGACGAGCCCAATGTCGCTGCCGGCTTGCGGTTCGGTAAGACACATGGTCGCCGCCGTCGTCCCTAGGACAAGCCCGGGAAGAAAGCGGGCCTTCTGGTCCTCGCTGCCATGGGCGAGCAGCGTTTCGATGGCGCACCTGCTGAGGCCCGCCTCGACGGCGAAAGCGAGATCGCCCGCGACCAGGAGTTCGTCGGCAAAGGTCTGCACGAGTTGCGGCAGCCCGGCGCCGCCCCAGGCCTCGGGAGCTGAAATTCCGAGCCAGCCGCCCTCGCGGAGCGCATTCCAAGCGGTGCGATAGCCTGGCGGCAGGCGGACCCGACCGCCTTCGAATCGGCACCCCTCATCGCCGCCCGCGGCGATGGGCGAGATTTCGCGCTCGACGAAACGCGCGAATTCGACGAGCAGCGTGAGCCAGACGTCGACGTCCTGCTCTGGCACCGCCTCGCCGAGCCGCGCGGCGAGTCCGTGGCGCAACAGAAATTCGAAATCGCCGAGTGTCAGTGGGAACGGGCTCATCACGGTCTTGTTAGTTGATCGAATTGATAGACTAGGACAGCGCAAGCCCGGATGACAAGTCAGAAACGCTCGGCGCCCGAAGCGCTTTGCCGCGGGCTGTGAAGCGGCGCGGGGTCTGAACGCTGATCGGCGTGGCAAGCGGTCGATTGGCCTTGCTTTGTCTGGGTCAAACTTCGGCGCTTGCTCACACAAGACGACAGTGCGTCGTCCGACGTGGCTTGTCGTCCTCAAGCGCTGCCGTCATGAAGACTGTGCCGCGCCCCGGCGGCAAGAAGGTCGCCAGGCGCGAGTCCGGGCGCTCCCGCCGAGCCCGCACAATGGGTGCACAGGTGTGAGAGCAACATTTTGCAGCAGTTTTCTTTGATGCCTTTTGCTGCGCATTGCTGCGCGGCGGTTCTTCTCCCACTCCGGTCGCGGGGCAGTTGCGCCATTTTTGGCGGTTTTGTCATTACGGCATGCGGCTTCTCGCCGAGGTGATGCAGCGAGTGCGGCAGCAGTCTGGATGTGATGAGATCGCTGAGCTTCGCCGCCAGCGAAGCGTCGTCCTCACGGGACGTTTGGCTTTTTGATCATGCCGCCCGCCTGACGGGTTTTGGCATTTTGTCAATTTGTCGTGCCGCTTTGCCGAGCTTCGAAGTGCGGTTTGCGGGGCTTTGTGGGGGGTCGCCGGAGTTCGTGAACTTCTAGCCGTGGCTTTTTGGGATCGGCTCACAAACGGTGAGCGTTTCGAGGAGGCCCAAAATGGCCAAAAAGCGCACGATCAAAGATTCGGGTGCGAAGCCCGATGAAATTGTCATCCCGAGGTTCGAAGACGTCAAGGCGGAAGTCGCCGCGCCGCCTTGGCTGACGATTGACTTGGGTTGGCTGCAGCCGGCGATTGCACCGGGGCCGTCATTTCCAACGACCGCTCTTCCTACTCAGGTCGAGTCGCTCGTGAAAGGGTTCGCCGCCGAGCGTCGCCTCTCGGTGGACTTCGTCGCGAGTGCGATCATCGGCGGAGCGTCGGCAGCGATTGGCAATCGAGCCCGGTTGTTGGGTTACGACGGCAATGCCGAGCCGCTGACGCTCTTCATGGCGTTGGTCGGCTGGCCGGCCACCGGAAAGAGCCTCGCGCTGTCAATTGCCGAGACCGCTTTGATGCGGATTGAGGACTCGCTTTACAAAGAACGCGGTGAACTCGGCGTCGCCGCGTCGGCGATGGCGCGCACCGTGGGAGGCAGCGTCAAGGCGCGACTTTCGCACGAGGGGATCGAAGCGCGGTCACGAGACGAGACCAGCCCGCAGCCGGCTTCCCCGCCTCGTCTGCTGTTGTCGGAATTCTCGGTTGCAGGGATCTTGAAGGAATTGCAGGGCGCCGCGGAGGGCCGGTTCGTGTTGATCGACGAACTCACCGGCGCGCTCAGCAGTTCCGCGGGGCAAGCGGGGCTCAAGTCGCGGGCTTTGTTGCTTCTGGCATATGACGGCAAGACGTATCGGAAGCAACTCGCGACCCAGTTCATTCACGTCCCGGCGCTCCAGATCGGCATCCTCGGCGGCACGCAGCCGGATCGAGTGGCGGCGTTCGTGAGTCGCGCTCGCGACGGTTTCGCGCCGCGCTTTCTGTGGATCGCTCCTGAGGTCGAACCGATCGCTGCGATGGCGACGGGAAGCGGACCAGTCGCGGAGTGGCAGGCGGCGCTGACGCGAATGGCGCGCATCAAGCCCGCCGCCGACGAGCACGGATACCCCCGACTGATTCCCTTGACCGAGTCGGCGCGCGCGCCGCTCGAAGCCGCGGGGGCTGCTTGGACGGAGGCGCAAAAGTTCGCTGAACCGGCGCAGCGCGACTTCATGTCGCGTGGGCGCCAGCAGGCGATGCGCCTGAGCGGCGTCATCGCTCAGCTCGAGCACTCGCTCGGCGGCAAGGACGGCGCCATCGCCGAAGTCGCTGCCGGGGACATCGAGCGCACGATCGCTCTCATGAACGAGTATTTCCTGCCGATGGCCGAACGCGCCTTCGCGTTGGCCGGGGCGCCGCGCGATAGTGACGCCAAGCGACTCGCCCACCATTTCCGGCGGTTGGGTCGCCAGCGGATCAACATGCGCGACGACGTCTATCGCTGCCCGGGTTCGCCTACGAAATCGCCCGCCGCTGCGGCGGAGGCGATCGTCGAATTGATCGAGCGCGGTTTCGTCCGCGAGGCGCCGCGCGAGCCGGGCGTGAAAGGTCGTCCGAGCGTGATCCTCGAGGTGCACCCCGCATTGCTCGCGAGGTGACGCACGGCCTGAAGGCGGCGGCAATGCAACTCGCCGCCGCGGGTGCAAGCGCCAATATCAGGCAAGGCAGGGGCCGAATGGCTCCTGCTGATTGTTGCGACCGACTCCATGCGCGCCTAATTTCTTCTCATGACTGAGACTGATTCTATTATTGACGCGATCGCGCGGGAACTCGTGATGGGTGACGACCGTCTCATGTTCCGACGGGCAGTACGTCGGCATCTCGCAGAAATCGAGCGGCTGCGCGTTGGAGGTCTGGATTGGCGCCAGATTGCCCAGAAGCTCACCGCGCGGGGGGCGCGGCACAAGCGTGGGCAGCCAATCAGCGCGCACCAACTGCGCACTGAGGTGGCGCGATTGAAGAGAAGCAGGGGTATCGCAATTGTCGACCCACCGACCATCTCGCGAAAGAACGATGGGGTCTCGACGGCAGTGACAACTCCGTCCTATTCCGACGGCCGCCGAGACGCGGGAGTTCTCAACCGGTTGGCGGCCTTGACGCGAACGCGTGTGCACGGGCAAGGGGTAAACGATTGACCCAAGACGGCATTGCAGAGGACGTAAGACGGGACCTCAGGAGGGCGGCCTCCGAGTTCTACGGCGAGTATGCTCCAGATAAGAAGCGCGTTGCGGTCGAAGGCGTGGAACGCGCGTTCTGCGAGTTCATGACGGACGTCCGTTCTTGGGTCAGTCGGATGCCCGAGGCGAAGGGCAAACTGGCTGGACGGGGATTCACTCAGACGGAGCCGTCGCAGCGCACAAGCCAGGTGCTGAAGGAGTTGCGGGCAATTCGAGCGTTCCTTCACGACAATCTCGACGTTCCGCTGGGCGCCGAAACGAATCGGGACAAGCTAGATGGCCGGCGAGAGATCGGCCGGGATACGATTCAGCTCCTCGCTGGCCTTCGCTTTGACGGCGATGGATTCCTTGTGGATCAGCTTGAAATTGTGGACAATCGATCGCGACGCGTCGCGCCGCTGATGCCGTGGCTCAGCTCGGACGCGGTTGTCGACGTCCACCGCAGCGATCGCGCAAGTCGACGTTCCGCAGGTAACGAACAGCCAACCCTGCACATGTTGCTGGTTCCGCGGCGCGGTTTCTTCGAGTGGTTCGAGTCCCTATGGAAGAAGTTTCCCGAGACGCGCGAAGCGGCGGTATTGGCACGCTATGCCGACGGGCTGCCCGACGACTTGAGGGCCGAGTTGATTAGGCGGGCCGCAGCAAGAGAAGGGTCGCAAGAGAGGGAGGCGGTGCGGCGGTCGGTCGTCGAATTGCTCGTCAACTTTTCAAATTCAGGGACGATGGATGTTTCGATCGGGGAACTGATGGCGTGGATGATGCTGGACGAGCGCCGCGCATTGATGGACCTGGCCGCGGAGTCGGAGAATCGTCTCAGGATCATGCTCGACCTGCTTGACGACTTCAGAGGAGAGGGCCGCCAGCAGCCCCTTGTCTCTTTCCAGGAACCTTGTCCGCTCTTTCGCTTGGTCGGTCGTCTGGTTGAACTCGGCTGGTCGCGGGAGGACGACGACAGTTTGATCGGTCCCCGCATTCTTGACGAACACGATGCGCGCGAGTTCGAGGAGCGAATGGGGAAACTGCTTTCGGGTGTCGTCTCGCAAGCCGAGACGTTGGCGAAGAGACGACCGAAGGACTGGCAAGAGATCGCCTTCAAGCCGCTGGTCGGTTTCGAAGAGAACCAAGTGTCGAAGGACCTAAGCAAGGAAGCGCCCACATACAGGGTTCAATTGATGACGCGAATTGCGCGAGCGTACATTCGCAAGCGCGAGCAGGCGATCGTGATCTCGGAGCACGCTGAGCGATTGCGCTTATGGCTCGACGAGATCGGTGCCGAAGGGGCGGCGGGCGGTCAAGCGACAAACACGGCGCCCCGCCCCGGGGACCCTCCGTTCGAGGCTCGGGCTTTGTGCGTGCTTATGGCGCTGGGCTATTACCACTTGCTTGATTGGGCGAAAGAATCAGAAGCGCACTTGCGCTACGGCACTCTTTTCGCACCTGATTATGCCAGGAAGGAAACAGGGGAACCCGTTCGAGTGAGGGAGCTTTCACTCAAATTGCTGGTCAAGAAGTACCGTCGACCGCGATGCGAAGCCAGGTTCGGAGGCGTCTACTTTGCCGACGTCGAGCCGGTCGAAGTCCGGAGCATTCTCGAACTTTGCCACAAGGACAAGCCCGAACTGCAATCGCGCGTGAGGGAAGCCTTCGACATCGTTGAGCCTCTGTTCAAGGCAAGACGGCCAAACAGCGCCGTCTGAGCAACAAGGCTAAGGCTCGCGCGGATTCGTTTGGGGGGTCGCCGGAGTTAGTAGCCCGCGGCGTGTGGTTCTGTGTGAGGGTCGTCAACTCACACGAAGGACCACGTTTCATGGCCAAGCAAGTCAAGTCGGACCAGCCGACCGGGCAAGAGCCGAATGCGGCGGCGATCAGGCCGCCGATCGTCATGGTGATCGGCTACAAGGGGGGCGTCGGCAAGACCCTGTTGGCCCGCGCCGTGATCTGTCGCTTCATCGCCGCCGGCGCCACGCCGCGCATCGTGCAGATCGACAAGACGCCGGCTCTGCCGGCGGTCTATGGCGACAGCGTGATCGCGATCAGCCTGCCCGGAATTGAGGCGCAGCGCGCCGATCCGCTGGCGGCGCTGACGGCGCTCGAGCCATTCGAGGAAGCGGTCGACGCCACTCTGGCCGACGGCCGCCCGCTGGTGATCGACGTCGGCGGCGGCCATCTCACGGGCGCGGTCGTCGAGACGATCGGCAAGGGGCGCGTTGACGCCCACGTCGCGAAGCGCGCGGACGCCATCGTCTTCGTCCCGCTCGTCGCCGAGCCGGGAACGATGGAACTGGCGGCGGATCTCGCCGAACAGGTCGAGCAGGCCTTCCCGAATGCGCGGATCGTTCCGGCGCTCAATCTGCGGGATGGCGCTTTCAAGTTCTTCCCCGGTTCGGCGGCCGACGCTGTCATGAAGAAGCGCGTCCAGCCGATGCTCGATCGCCACGCGCCGCTGAAGCTGCCGGCGGTCCCCGCCGGCGCGCTGGCGCCCTTCGACGCGCATCACCTGAGCTTCATCAAGCTGATTGAGTCGGAACCGGTCGAGCTCGCCCGCCGGCTCGGCGTCTCGCGGCTGATCGCGGCGACGCTGCAGGGCGACGTCGCGCAGTGGCTCGCGGAGGTTTGGGCGTCCCTTGATGCGATCCTGCCGATCACGAGGGAGGCGTAAGATGCTCGAACGCACGCCCCTGCCTTTCGTCGTCAATCAGAACCTGGCCGACGTGCTGGCGCGAATCGACCGCCGCGGCGCAGAAGGCGACAAGGCCCGCAAGGTCCTCGCGGAGCAGCTCGCGAAGCTCAGCCTCGACGAGCTCCGCAAGATCGAGCCTTCCCTCGTCGGGCGGCTCGGCCCCCTGGGATTGGCTCATCTCGTCAAGCGCTCGGCGACGCTGCGGAAGCTAGCGGCGGGTTTGGCGACGCCGGTCCCCGCCAAGAAAGAAGCGCCGATCGCCAACGAACGGAAGCACGGCGACGCTTGGTCCGATTGGCTGAAGCGCGAACCGCTGCCGTGGCAGGCGGCAAAGAGCCTGCTGATTTCCGTCGTCGTCGCGGCTTTGTTCGTGAAGTTCGTTCCGTTCACCTGGCGCGCCGTCACTGAAGCGCCGGTCGTCAATGGCGAGCCAATCTGCCAGCAGCTCGACAGCTTCACGGGCGGCTGCACGTACTATTCGTACTTCGGCGGTCTGACGATCGAGCGGGCAGCCGCGGCGCTGCACATGCCGGTCGACGCGATCGCCGCCGCGAATCCGGACTGGCCGATCTCGCGCCCGCTGCCGCCAAACGCTGGTCTGCGCGTTCCCGCTCGCGCCTTTCTCAACTGGAGGTGAAACCATGTCGACGCTGTCTCCCATCAAACCGATTCACAAGGCCCCGTCGGCCGTCTATTGGGGCGCGGCAGTTTTCGTCGTGCTGGCGCCCATGCTGGTGGCGGTGTTTCTCCAATTCGTCCCGCCGGTGATATGGGATTTCCTCCGCGACGATTGGATGAAGTTCAGCTTCTCGACAGGCGCTCAGCTTGTGGAGAGGGATTATCCCCCGCCCGCGAGCGCGTTTGGCTGGTTCTCGGCACCGTGGGTCTACGTCCGAGGTCTGTGGCCCTTCCTCAGTCAGCCGCGCATCGGATTTCCGGTGCTGCTGCACATCTTGGCGGCGCTTACGGTTGCGATGGCAATTTCGGCGGAAATCATCCGCCGCATCCGAGACGAGGCGCCCCGGGACATTCTCGCTGAGCACGTGCGCGGGCCGCGGGCGCTGTGGGGTCAGGCGGGCGAGACTGCCTTGGCGACCGACTGGCGCCGCGATCTGCGGCTTAACGGACCTGGCGTTCGACTGGCGCCCAATCTGCGCCTCTCCCGTCGGCTGGAGACGGAAGGGCTGCTGCTGGCGGGCCGCCCGGGTTCTGGGAAGAGCGTCATCCTTGAGGGTGTGATGGCGCAGGCGCTGGAGCGAAACGCGCGCGTCGTCGCGCTCGACGTCAAGGGCCAATTGGCGGAACGGCTGAAGAGATTCAAACCGCATGTTCTGAGCCTCTTCGCCGAAGGCGCTGTGGTCTGGGAGATCGGCCGCGATCTCGTCAGCGACGCTGACGCCGACGAATTTGCCGCCTGCCTCGTGCCAGACTCCAAGGATCCAGTCTGGTCCGACGGCTCGAGGCTGATCCTCAGCGCCATGGTCCAGGCGCTTCGCGCTCGCCGCGGAGCAGCTTGGGGGTGGACGGAACTCTATGATCTGTTGTCTACCCCGATCGAGAAACTCGAACCGGTCATTCTGGATTTCGCGCCAGGGATCGCGCGACTGCTGTCGGCGCGCGAAGAGCCCGCCTCGTTCATTGTCTCGCTCATGTTCAACCTCGCCGCGCACGTCACGGCCACTGCGCGGCGCTTCGCGGCGATGGAAGAGAACGGGGCGTGGAAACTGTCGCTGCGCCGCTGGGCCAGCTCGGCGAGCAAACACCGTAACCCGATCGTGCTGCATTACGACCTGCAGCGACGCGAACGCTCGGGTGCCATGGTTCGATTGGCGCTGCGCGTTCTCTCCGGCGTGGTTCTCGGGCGGGAGGTGCGCGACGGCGTCGACAGCGACACCTGGATTTTCTTGGACGAAATCGCCCGCCTCGGCCGTTGCGATCCACTCGCCGATCTCGCCTCGCTTGGCCGTTCGCGTGGGATTAGGGTCGTCATGACGGTGCAAAGCCCTGCGCAGCTCGTCGACACCTATGGCGCCGCGGGCGCTGAGGCTTTGCGCGAAAACTTCGCCACGCAACTTATCTGCGCGATGCCAGCGGGCGACAACGCGCAGCGGGTCGCCAAAGACTGGATTGGCGATCGCGTCGTGCGCGAGCCCTCCAACAGCGTCGCAGCCGGCGAGAAACCACAGGAATGGACGTTGCCGGCGCTCTCCCGTGAGGAGATCTCTGGCGAGCTGGGGCTCAATTACGACCTCTTGGGCCGCCCTCGCATTCGCGCCGCAGTCCTCAGCGGCGGGGATGTCGCGGTTCTAGACTGGCCGCTTCATCGGTGGCCACGGCTCGGCTGAACCCGAAACAGACTTCTGAAAGGCAAGACGGCCGCCCTACTGGCGGCCGTTTTCGTCACAGCACACACAAATTCGGGGACGCGAGACCGCCCGGGAGTTCACGCGAGGCAAATCGCAATTGGCGAGATTGGCGGCGGGTTGGGTTCGGAGAACTTCAGGCGCCTGACGAACGCATGACAGCAGGTGGAAATGGCGCTTGCGAAGGATCGTGCGGACTGACCAATGCCTCGATCCGACGCCGGCTGATACGTCTTTGGCTTCGCTAACCGCCCGACGCCGACAGGGAGCCGCACCGCATCCGGTGACGTCGTTCAGACGTCGCCCGGACCAGTGCCGCTCACGACAGCGCAGCAAGACCGCGAACCGTGGCTTCGCAGATTTTTCTGGGGGGTCGCCGGAGCGCGCCAACTCATCATTCTTGCAGACTCTGCTCGAAGGAGCAGCAGGCTTTGGTGGCGACACTGCAATTCGGGACGACGTCGAGTTACTACGCGCTGGCCTATTACCACGGCGGCGAACGGCAACTCGCCGCGACGTGGTTCGCGCGGGCCGGCCAGTTCGGGCTGACGGACGGGCAAGTCGTCGATGCCGACGTCTTCGAGCGCCTGCACGCGGGGCGCGACGTCGCGGGCCGGTCGCTGCTCAGGAGCAGCCGAGAGGTCGATGGCCTCGATCTCTGCTTTTCTCCCGGCAAGAGCATAAGCCTCGCCTATGCTTGGACGAGCGACGACGCCTTGCGCGCGGCGATTCTCGAGGCCCACCGCCGCGCCGTGCGCGCAGCGCTATGCGTGCTCGAGATTGAAGCGGTCTACACGCGGCGCGGTAAGAACGGTCTGAAGCGCGAGAGAGCGCCGTTGACCGCTGCGCTGTTCACACACGACACGGCGCGACCGTCTCAGCACGACGACGGATCGGTCTTCGCCGACGTTCAAATTCACACGCACGCGGTGATATTGAATCTTTGCCCTCGAAGCGACGGCACGTTCGGCGGAATCGACACCCGTATCGGCCATTGGAAGATGTGCGCGGGGAGCGTCTATCACGCCCATCTCGCACAGGAACTTTCCGCGCTCGGCTTTTCTCCACAAGAGATCGGGTCGAACGGGACTTTCGAGATCGGTCTGTCGGCGCGCGTCCGCGCGTTCTTTTCGTCGCGGCGAGCAGCCATCGTCGAGTGCATCGGGGCCGATAACGGAGGCGAGCCGGCTGACCCGGTCGCGATGGCCGCAGCCGCGCTTCGAACCCGGAGGGTCAAGAACGAGCGCGACAGAGATCGCGACCGCTTCGCGCTCTGGCAAGCCAAGGCGCGCGAGTTGGGCGTCGAGCCGGAGGTCAGCGTTGCGGATCTGCGCCAAGCGCCGCCTCTGACGCGCTTCAGCGAGATCGAGGCCTTGCAGGACCGCCTGGCGGAGTTGCCGGAGCTCCTCACCGAGAAGGAAGCGGCCTTTCCAAGGCGCGAACTGCTTCGCCAAGTCGCGTGCGCTCATGTCGGCGTAGGCGCCGACCCCGCTCAGATAGTCTCGCTCGCCGACAAATTGGCCGAGAGCGACGCAGTGCGTCAGATCCGCCGTTCGTCGCTCGACGAGCCAATCTATTCGACGCCGGAGATGATCGAAGTCGAGCGTTCGGTCTTGTCCATGGCCGGCGATCTTGCCGCGAGGCGATGGCGCGGAGTCGACTTGGCGTCCCTTGACGCCGTTGCTCGCGTTGCAGGGTTGTCGAACGAACAGCGCAACGCGGTTGGGGCTCTGGCCGAGCCAAAGATGTTGGCCTTCCTGGAGGGCGCGGCGGGCGCAGGCAAGACGCAGGCGTTGCGGCCGCTCGTGCGTGAACTCGAGCGCCAGGGCTTTCGCGTGATCGCGGCAGCGCAGGCGTGGCGCGCCGCGAACATGTTGCGGAAAGAACTGGGGATCGAAGCGCGCGCCGTCGACGCCTGGCTCGCCAAAGCGGACGAGAACGCGTTCGTCGATTCGCGCACCGTTCTCCTCGTCGACGAAGCCGGATTGATCGGGTCGCGAGCCATGCAGCGTTTGCTGCGCCGCTTCCTCTCGGCCGCCGGCGGCGCTGAGCATGGCGCGAGCGGCGCAAAACTGATCATGGTCGGCGATCGCAAGCAGCTCCAACCCATCGCCGCGGGCGCCGGTCTAAAGATCGTCAGCCATTCGGTCGATGGCGCGGCTCTGACGGAAGTACGTCGCCAGCGCGATCCGGGATTGAAGCGCGTCGTCGAGTTGCTGTCGCGTGGAGAGGTGGCGCCGGCGATTGCGCTTCTGGAAACCCGGGGCGCGATCGATCGCCAGCACTCGGCGCAGTCCGCCGTCGAGAAGGCGGTGAGAGTCTGGCGCGAGCGGCTGAAGGCCCAACCCGACGCCGAGCACCTGCTGCTCGCGCGCTCGAACGCCAGCGTGCGCTCGCTGAACATCCAAGCGCGTATCCTCCGGCGTGCCGCTGGAGAAATTGTCGGTGAGGACGTCCAAATCGAAGCCGTTTCGCCCTCGGGACAAGCCTTCGTTCTGCCGATCGCAATCGGCGACCGACTGCGCTTCGGCGTCAGGGTCGACGCGCTGAACGTCATCAATGGCACTTCCGCCGTCGTCGAAGCGATTGGAGCGGCCGCCGGCGGACAAAGCCACATCGTCGCTCGCGTCGCCGGCAGGACGATTGCCTTCGACACCGCCGAGATCATCGACCGGAAAGGGCGCGTGCGTCTCGCCCACGATTATGCCGCCACCATCGCGTCGTCGCAGGGACTGACGGCGGACACCTGCACGGTGCTCCTCGAGCCCACGATGGACCGCAACGAGTTCTATGTCGCCGCCAGCCGCTCACGCGGCGAAACGCAGTTCGTTGTCGACGAAAACGCGATCGACTTACTCGCGCGGTCGGAACGGCGGTTGAAGGACGGCGGAGCGTCGACCAGTCGGGAAGAGCGCGTCGCCGTGTTGCTGCGGCGGCTTTCTCGCGAGCGAATCAAAACGAGCACGCTCGACGAGTCGCGGGACGCGGCGCTAGACCGGTCCCAGGCGCCCAACGAGAGAATTCTCAAGTCCGGTGCGCGCCGAGAACGGCGCAGGTCGCGGGAGATCGTTCGTGAATAGGCCGGCCGCCGAGCCCGCCGGCGGCAAGCGGTCGGTCGCCCCGCAGACAAAGGCCGTGCGCACGGCGCGGCGGCCGGAGCCCGCCAAACGGCGGCCCGACCGCGACTGGCGCGTCATCGACGACCTGCCGACGCCTGTCCCGATCGCAGCGCGCGAACTCGAGGTGATCGAACGTTGGCTCACTGCGATCGGCGAAACCGAATTCGGCGGGTCGTCCGCCGAAAACACTCGTGCGGCTCCGAACAGGATCGGCGCCAGCGAGAAACCCGAAAACCTCACTGCAACGAAAGGAGACTCGCTATGAGGTACGTGTCCCCAGACCAAGCTTTGCACGCGCTCAACGACGACTGTCGCGCGCGCGTCGACTTTGTCGGCAGGCTGCCGAAGTTGGCGCGCGGCCCGAACTTGCGGGACGTGGACGGTTGTCTGTTGACAAGCGTCGTGTTCAATAAGGTGACCGACGAGCAGACGGTCGAGGAGTTGCAGGTCGACGTCGCTGTCAAGGTTTTCGCCGCGGACGCAGTCGACCGTTTGCAGCGGACGCTGGATAGCGGCGGCTTGCAATTCCGCGCGGATTTCGAAGAGATCGCACTGAGCGCTGATGGTTGGGGCGAGGCCATCGCCGAGCAGCAGCTCATCGGGTTGTCAGGATGGGACGGTCGCGCCGTCTTGCTCTACATCCGGCCCGATGGCGAGCTCGATCGGCTCCGGATCGAAATCCACTGACATCACGCGACGGTCGCCCGACAAGGACTTGAAGCGGGCGTCAGCGCCCGCTTCATCGACCGAAGCCCCGCCCGAATTCGAGCGGGGCTTTTGCCGTCGGCTCAGTCGCCGCCGGTCTTGCGGTTGCGGGACCAGATCAGGCTGTAGCCCTGGCCGTCCTCGGCGTCGAAGAGGTTCGCGTAGATCGGCTGGTTGAAGCTCGGGTCGTCGAGTTTAACCGAGAGATAGTCGCGCCCTTCGTTCGACTTCTTCGACCACGCTGCGCCGATCTCGGCGCGGCCGGCGTAGACGCGGTGGCTGGGCGCGTTCTCGGCGCTGCGTTTGGGCTCCGGGGCGATGCGCACATTCTTGGTCTGGAGCGTCAGCGTCACGATCTGACCCTGGAATTCGTCGCCGACCTTCTTGAAGGAACCGATGCTGGCCATTTTGTTTCTCCTTGCTTGGCTGTCTTCGAGCCGCGACCACCGCGGCCTCGATGGCGATCGCAAGGCCGGGAACGATCGACGACGCATCCAGAACGGACCGCAGCAACGCGGAGGACGCCGGCGCGGAGACTTTGTTGTCTCGCGAGGAATGGGCCTTTGGCCCAGGGGAAGAAAGTCGGTGGCAAAGGCGTTGCGGCAGAGGCGATCGAGGCGCAGCCGGTCCTCGGCCAGATCAAGCCGAAGAGGCAAGGGGTCCGCGAGCGGAGATAGCGAAGCAAGGAGAAACCCGGCCGGTGAGGACATCCTTCGTCGCGAGGTCGGCGGCACGGCCTGGGTTTCAGATCGAGCGTGCGCCAGGCCATCGCAGTGTGACTCGCATCGCCGCGGCGCCAGCGGCGCCCGACGCCGACTCCGAGTCTGCGTCGGCCGCGTCGAGGTTCGGAACCGCCTGGTCGAAACGGTCAATAAGGGCCGATCGTTTGAGAGGTCGAGGGAGACGCCAGGGGAAACGGCGCACGCCGATCCGCCCGGATAGATGCGCCGAGGACGACTGGGCTACAGCCTGATCTGATCCTGCAACGCTTGGTCGGCGGCGGCAAAGCTCGAAGCCGGAGCCGCCGTCCGAATAGCGGTGGGGCGACCCCGGCGTTCGGGCGACGGCTCAAGCAAACAGCGAATGGCCAGTGTCGAGTCGGCGCGTCGAGCGCGCAGGCCGCGCGTCACAGCGGCAGGCGAGCGCCAGATGACCGGGTGAGTGGCGGCGGCGCGGCGAACACTCGGCGACGATTGTTAGAGCGATTTGGGCGCGTGGCAGAGTCGATGTTGCGCGGAAGCACACGCAATTGTTCGCCCGACTCGCAGCCGGGCGAAGGTGATCGATCGGCGGAGCGGTCGTTTCAGGCTGTTCTGGAGATTCGCCAGACTGGAATGCCGAGTTTGCGAGCCTTGTCGGCGAGATTGTCTTGGATGCCGTTGCCCGGAAAGACGAGGACGCCGATCGGCAGCGTTTCGACCATTGCGTCGTTGCGCTTGAACGGCGCCGCCTTCGCATGCGCCGTCCAGTCGGGGCGGAAAGCGATCTGCGGAATCTTGCGGGCAGTCGCCCATTTGGAGGCGATGAGTTCGGCGCCTCTCGGCGAGCCGCCGTGCAACAGCGTCATGTCGGAGTGTCTGGCGAGGATCTTGTCGAGCCGATCCCAGATCACGTGATGGTTGTCGTAATCGAAGCCGCCGGTGACGACGACCTTCGGTCCGGGCGGGACGAGCACTTCGCGTTCGGCGCGTTCTTTGGCGGCGATGAAGTCACGGCTGTCGATCATCGCCGCGGTCAGATGCTTGTGGCTGACTTTCGAGCCGATGTGCGGCCGCCATGACGAGCCGGTCTGACGCTCGTAGTGGGCGGCGGCTTCGTCGCGCAAGAACTCCATCGCATTGCGTCGTTCGACGAGCGTCACGCCTTGTGCCGTCAATCGCTCGAGTTCGACCGAGCAGACTTCAGAGCCGTCCTGCTCCTGTTGGCTGCGGCGCTGCGCCTGCTCGTTGTCGTCGAGCAGGCGTTCGATTCGCGCGATCGCGCGGTGGAAGAGGTTGACGGTGGACCACAGCAGCGGGGCGAGATCGGGTTCGAGGCGCGTGTCGGCGAAGACGGAGACAAGCGCGTCGAAGATGTCGGCGACGGCGGCGATCGCGATGCGCGGCTCTGGCAAAGGTCGCGGATCGGGTTCGTCGTCGAAAGGGCGATGCCCATAAAGCTGGAGCTCGTCGAGCAAATGCGCGATCGGCGAAGCGGCGTGGAAGCGTTCGTCCCGGTCGGCGTCGGTTGCGTTCATCGTCTTCGTCCTCGTCAATGAGGCCGCGCCCGTCGCGGCCTTCCCGGCGACGAAAGGCGGCGAGCGGAACGGGCTCGCACCCGGAGCGAAGCGGAGGGCCGAAGCGATAAGCGGAGGATGGCGGCAAGCCGACCCTTGTGGCTTGCGACTGGAAGCGCCCCACGGGGCGCGCTCGTGATTGGTCGGCGGCCGCCATTGTGGGGCTGGGCCCCTCGCCGCACACGTCGCGATAGAGGGAAGGCCGTGGGCGCGGGTTCGTTCGAGGGAAAGACTAAAGCAGGCGAGAGAGCGACCGGGCGCTGCCGTTCAGGGGCGCAGCTTTTCGCGGTCACTGCTCGACGTCGCGAGGAAGCGCTCGACGTCCTCGGTCGCGAGCTGGCGGGCGAGCGATGCTCGGAGAGCGCCAACGCCGAAGGCGCGCAGGTCGTCGTTGAAGTCGCCGAGCCGCGGCGTCAAAGCGATCGCCGCGACGCCCTGTCGGGCGGCGCGCCGGCAAAGCGCCGAGGTCGCCAGAGCGCCGGCCTGGTCAGCGTCGCGGGCGACGTAGAGACGGCGCAACGACGATGGGAGGAGTATCGCGGCGAGGTTCGACGCGGAAAGTGCGGCGACCATCGGCATGGTCGGCACGGCGCCATGAAGCGACAATACCGTCTCGACGCCTTCGCCGGCGGCCATGACGTCGATTGCCCGTCCGAACCGTGCGCCGTGTCCGAGGATCGCGCCCAAGGATCGGCGCGGCGTCGCGACCGGCGCCTTGGCGCCGCCATCGCGAGCGAGATAGGTGCGGTGAACGCCGGTGGTTGCGCCGGCGAGGTCGGTGACGATCGCGAGCAGAGCCGGCAATCGTTCGAAGCGACCGCTTTCGCCGTCGCGATAGAAACAGCGCGGATGGAACCGCAGTGCGGCGAAGTGCGGCGGAGCGCAAATGCCGCGACGGCGCAGATAGGTCTCAGCGGCCGTTCCGGCTATCGGCAGCGACGCGGCGATGATGCGGCGTGCGGCGGTTCGACGGTCGAATGGCTGAGAGTAGCTCGGGCGATCTCGGGTCGCCTCGGCTTCGTGAGCAGGCAGGCGGAGAAACGCTCGCGCCTCTTCGATCGCCTCGGCGAAGCTCGCGAGACGGCGAGTCTCACGGATGAGGTCGAGGAGATCGCCGTGTTCGCCGGTCGCCGCGTCGACCCAGCGGCCGACTGCGCGTTTGCCGGTGTCTGTCAATCGCACATAGAGCGAGCGGCCAGGCGAATTGCGCAGGTCGCCAACGCGCCAATGGCCGCCTTCGCGGCGGCCGGCGGGAAGATAGCGCCGGCAGACGGCTTCCGCCCGATCGGCAAGCTGGTGCGCAAGTTCGGAGACTTCGTCGGACATGGGAAGGGCCTCGAACGACAAAGGCCCGCCGTTTCCGGCGGGCCCTGTTGGAGTTGTTGGTGAGCTGGCCGGCCTATTCGGCCGCCGCAAGCCGAGCGACGCCGTTCGCGGACCCTTCGGGGTCGTCCGGACGAACGTCGGCGTCGTGCGGGACGCCGTCGCCGCCGCCCGCCGAATGATCCGAGGCGTCGGCGTCACCGTCGGCCGACGGGGCGCTCGATTCCCACGCCGCCGCGGTGTCGGCGGGCACTGCGAAACCGTCGGTCGCCGTCGCCGGCGCCGGCTGTGGCCGGCTCGCGATCGCCCTTCCCGGCGTTCGCAGCGGCTCGGGCAGCCAGCCGGCGCCGGCGAGCAAGACTTCCGCCGTCTCGGCCATCTCGCCTTTCTTCATCCCGTCCAGACGGCGCGCGGCGTCCTCGCCCCTCGCCTCCCTCACCGCGACGAGGATGCGCGCCTTGGTGACGCGCCCGAGATAAGTCTCGACCGTGGCCTCCCAGCCTGCCGCCGCCATGTCGAGATCGAGCGCCTCGGCGAGCGCGTCGGCGTGAGCGAGCGCCCGAGGCCGCCGGTTGTAAGGATCGAACATCGCATTGACCGAAAGCGCAACGCAGTGGGCGAACAAGGCCTCGCGGCTGTCGTGGTCGAACGCGGTCAAGGCCTGCCACAAGTCCTGTGGTTCCTTTGGCAGGGCGGCCGCCCAGCGCCGATGGCGATCGTCCAGCCCGCGGGCAAGCTCGGTGTCGCCGAGCCCATAGGCGCCGCGCTCGCCAACGCTGATGCTGCGCGCCTCGATGTCCAGGCAGGAATCGAGCGCATAGCGATAGAAGAGCTTGAGGCACATCGCGTGCAGCGCTGCGAGGAAGGCGACGTCGGACCGAGCGCCGAGCGCCTGGCGAAGTGCGAGCGTGCGATGGGCGGTCAGCTCCGTAGTCAGCTTGTCGGCGATCGGCTTTAGGACGCCGTCGTCCTCCGGCTCCTCAGACTCAGTCGGCACCACGGCGGCGACGACGTCGGCCTCCGACCCGACCGCGACGGCCGCCGCAGCAGAGACAGGGCCCGTCTCGAGCTCGGGCTCGGCCGCCGCCTCGATCGGCGGTTCGTCCTCCGGGCGCACGAAGCCGCGTTCGACGCGTAGCCGGCCCTGGCCGTCGATGCTGACGAAGGCGCCGGCAAGGGCGATCTCGGCGGGATCGAAGCGGATCGGGCGGTCTTCGAACGCGGCGAGCGCCGTCTCAAGTTCGGCGAGCCGCCGATCGACCTCTTCAGGCAGATCATCGTCGCCGGCGTGGGCCTGCTCGAGCCGGTCGTATTCGGTTTGAAGCGCGGCCTTCGCCGCTTCTTCCTCGGCGGACAAAGGCGGAGCCTCGCCGCGCAGGCGTCGAAGGCCATAAACGTGGCCGTACGGCAGATCAGGGGCGAGTTGGACCCATCGCCACCCCTCGGCGCGGACGGCGTCGGCCTCGCTGTCGAGCTTCTCGGCGACCAAGCGGTCGACGAGGGCGACGTCCTGGAGCCAGCCGCCGTTGTCGCTCTGGAAGAGGTCGGTCATCACGGCGCCGCCGGCCGCGACATAGGCGTCGAGGCCGACGAAGAGGGAGCGCTTGTCGCCGGCGCGGACCGCGCCTTCGGTCAGCATGCGGCGAATGGCGGCGGGTTCGATGAAGCGCGACTGGCGGATGCGGTCGAAGACCTGCTCCTGGCGCTCGTGGTCGCCGCTCACCGTGAAGGCCATGAGCTGGTCGAACGTCATCTCGTCGGCCGCATAGGCGTCGAGCAGCTTTGGCGACGCCGCCGCGAGCCGCAGGCGCTGACGCACCACCGCAGGCGAGACGAAGAACGCCGCGGCGATCTCCTCCTCGCTCTGGCCCTTCTCGCGCAGCGCCTGAAAAGCGCGGAACTGGTCGAGCGGGTGGAGCGGCGCGCGCTGGATGTTCTCGGCGAGCGAATCCTCTTCGGCGATCCCGCCCTCGCGAACGACGCAGGGGATGGGCGCGGTCTTGGCGAGGCGCTTCTGCTTGACCAGCAGTTCCAGAGCTCGGTAGCGGCGGCCGCCGGCCGGGATCTCGAACATGCCGGTCTCGCCGCCCTGGTTGTCGAGGATCGGCCGGACGGTGAGGCTCTGGAGCAGCGTGCGCCGCGCGATGTCCTCGGCCAGCTCCTCGATCGACACGCCGGCCTTGATCCGCCGGACATTAGCCCGGGACAGGACAAGCTTATTGAACGGGATATCGCGTGAAGGGCTGAGCGCGACTTTCTTCAGGGTCTTTGTCATGATCAGATACTCCGTGACGGCCCGCCGAGACCTCTCTCGGCGCCTGGACCGTCACGAAGCCCGTCCCCCTCCTTTCACTCTTTACGGCGCCGCAGCCGGAAGCGCGGTCGAGTTCGCGACCGACTGCACCACCGCGCCCCTTTCCGCGCACCTATCGCTCGAAGCGACCCCCTGCCCTGGAGAAACGGTAAGACCGATCGGCGTCGCCGCAGCCCCGTCGGCCGGCAGGAAGCCGAGGAGGTAATCGGCCGCCTTCGACGCGGCGCTGGCGGCGCGAACGACGGCGCGACTATCTTCGCGCAACACCTCGAGCCAGGCGCCGAGGTAATCGGCGTGGCGGACCGTCGGGACGACGCCGAGGGTCGCACAAGTAAACGCGGCACCCATTTCCGCCACCAGCTCTTCGAACGCGTACTTCTTCGTGCCGAACGTCCCGGAAAGATCGCGCTTCAACCGCGACGCGTGGCCACTCGCGTGTGAATTATGCCGATATCGGCATAACAGCCATAATGCCGCGATCCAGATTATGCCGCATGGCCTCCGCCGGAGGCCGGATAGCCTGGCATTGGCCATGCGGCTGTTCGGCATAATCAGAGCCCTTCCAGGAACGCGAGGAGTTGATCGTCAGGCCGGAACCGGCCCGGCGGCGTGGCTGGGGCGGCGACGCGAGCGAGCGCCTTTTCTTTCATCCGCATGTCGGCATGGATGTAGATCTGGGTGGTCTCGACGTTCTCGTGACCAAGCCAGAGCGCTATCACCGCTTGATCGACGCCATGGTGGAGTAGGTCCATCGCGGTGCTGTGGCGCAGCGTATGTGGCGTGACCCGCTTGGCGCCGATGCTCGGGCAAACGCGAGACGCCGTGAGGCAGTGCTTGCGGACCAGATGCTCAAGAGCGTCACGGCTCAGCCGTTCGCCCCGGATCGAGGGGAACAGCGGCTTGTCCGCATCTTTGTCGTTGCCGATCCACGCTGCCAGCAGCTTGGCTGTCTCGCGGCGAAGTGGGGTGGCGCGCTCCTTCCGGCCCTTGCCCATGCAACGGATGTGCGCGCCGGTCCCCAACACAACATCACCCCGCGTGAGGCCGACCAGTTCGGAAGCCCGAAGGCCTGTCTGGATCGCAAGCAGCAGCAGAGCATGATCGCGCCGCCCCGCCCATGTCGTGCGATCCGGAGCTGCCAACAGCGCCCCTATTTCCTCGGTATCGAGGAACGTGACCGCACGCTTCACATAGCGCTTATTGGGCATGGCGAGGATGCGCTGGCAGTGCAGCAGCCAGGTCGGATCGATCATCGCGACGAAGCGGAAGAACGATCGGATCGCGGCGAGCCGGGTATTACGGCTGCGAGCGCTATTACCCCGCGCGGTCTCGGTGTGGGCGAGGAAGTCCGCGACCAGATCGGCGTCGATGTCTTCGACCGTCAGATTAACCGGCGGCTTTTTGCGGCGGGCGCTCGCATATCTGAGCAGCAGCCGGAACGTATCGCGATAGCCGGCGACCGTATGTCGGCTCGCCTCCAGTTGCGTGCAAAGCCGGTCAGTGAAGAAGCGCTGGATCAGCCCAGGCAAGGCGATGGCGTTCATTGTGCCATCTCCCCACCGTTCGCCGTGGCGCGGGCCATCGCCAGATCGAGCAGTTCCGGTACCGCCTCCATGTACCAGTACGTTGCGGAGGGGCTGCTATGACCCAGATAGGTCGTCAGGCGGATCATCTCGCGCGCCGGGTCTTTGCCGGTCCGGTACCAGTCGATCATCGTGCGCACGGCGAAGGTGTGGCGCAGATCGTGGATGCGCGGCCCCCGGCCATGCCGCTGGTACTGCTGTTCGGATCGCAAGCCGATCTGCTGGCATATCTGCGCGAAGTTGTAGCGGGCCGTACAGTCGGTGAGCCGGGTCGCCTTGTCGGTTACGAACAGCGGCTTCGCCGGACGACCGATCAACCGGTCACGTTCGACGCGATAGTCGAGCAGTCGCTCGACGGTGCTGGGGTCGAGCGGCAGCAACCGCTCCTTGCCGTTCTTGCCCTGTCGGACCCGCAGGACACCGTTATTGGCGTCGAGATCGTCGCCATCGAGCCGGAGCGCCTCGCTGACGCGCAAGCCCGTGATCGCGATGAGTGCGAACAGCGTCGAGCAGGTCAGCCCGCGCAACCCGCAGATAGACGGCAGCGCTTTTGCGGCTGCGATGATCGAAGCGACCTCGGCATCGCTGTAGATATGCGGACGCGAGCGCATCACAGTGTTCGGCAACAGCCCCCGTGGCGGGGCTTCATGCGCCGGATCGAAGCTGCTCAGCCACTGCGCGAAGAGGCGCACGACGGTAAGCCGCGCCGCTCGCGTCATGCCGTTGGCCTCCCCGAGCGTGGCGTGCCAGCGTAAGAACAGCGCCGTGTCGATATGCGTCGCACACTCGCGGTCGGCGAACCGCGTGAAGCGGCGGAGGATGCGCTCGCTGGTGCTCAGATCGTAGCCGAGGCTGCGCCGCAGAGCCAGATAGCGGTCGAGCTGGACGGTGAGGCTCATTGCGCGCCTCCCGCCACGGGCCAGGGCATTGCGAGGGACCGCAGCCCATCAATGTCGAGCCGGGCATATATCATGGTCGATGAGCGTGAGCGGTGCCGCAGCACATCGCTAACCTCGTCGAGCGAGGCCCCCGTGTTCACCAGCCGGGTGGCAAGGCTATGACGCAGCAGGTGCGATCCCACGTAGGGCGTTATCGGCTTCTGGCCGGTCGCCTTCAGCGCATCCTTGAGAACGGCGTTGACGATCTGGCTGTCCCTGAACGGACGGTGCGGCGCGCGATGGGTGACGAACATCGTGCGGCAGGACGCGGGTCCGCGTTCCTCGCGTAGATAGCGGCTCAGCGCATCGCCAACTTCGGAGCTGATCGGCAAGCGATCGTGAAGCTTGCCCTTGCCACGCACCAACAGTTCGCCCGCGCGCCAGTCGATATCGTCCAGTTGGATCGCGATGACCTCGGCAGCACGCAAGCCGAGGCGGGCCATGATGAGCAGCATTGCGTAGTCCCGCGCACCATGCCGAGGGTTATCGCGCACGCAAGCGAGCACCGCCTCTACGCCCTCGGGCGACAGATGGCGTGGCAGTCGTGCGCCCCAGCGCTTCGCCGCCTTAGGCAGACTCAGCGCCAGATTGGCCCCTGTCGCGCCACTTCCGAACAGATATTGCAGGAAGATGCGAACATGCGTCACGACGGTTTTGTCGCGACGCGCGCCTGCCAACACATGCTCGATGAAGCCGATCACATCGGCAGGCCGCAACCGCCCCGGATCGACCGTCGCATCACCAAAGCGATGATCGAGGAACCGGTTGGCGAACCGCAGGGTGTGATAGATCGTCCGCGGGCTAAGGCCACGATGCTTGACCAGATAGGTCTCGAAGTCCGCCAGCAGGGTCGCGCGCGCCTGCTGCGCCTCGGTCAACGGCACGGGCTGCGTCACGCCGATATCGAGCAGATGCTGCGCGAACCGGCGGGCCAACCTATACGGCCATATCGTGCCGGTCTTCTTGCGCGGCACCTTGCGTCCCAGATGCTCGGCCATGTCGAACGTCAATGCCGAAGGGCTGATGCCCTCGATATCCATCGCGTGACCCACCTTCCGCAGGATCGATTGGTAGGTCTTGACCGTACCGGCGGTGTAATTCTCCGCCGCAAAACTCTCGGCGAACGAGTCCAGATACGGCTCGATGCAAGTCTGCAAATATTGAGGCATGATCGTCGTGCTCCACGTTGTTGGAGCGACGAAGATTATGCCGAATGGGATTGGCGCGATCATACCGCCAACCGCGCCCTGTCGAGCAGACGCGGCATAATCTGGATCGCGGCATTATGCGAA
>Ga0181529_10002130_pt1 | contig 24214 bp, 19 predicted proteins | sample PEATcosm2014_Bin_36_FD_119763 | JGI IMG/M metagenome (GOLD analysis project Ga0181529, IMG submission 119763) | Peatland microbial communities from MTU Mesocosm Facility, Houghton, MI, USA - PEATcosm2014_Bin10_30_metaG | ecosystem: Environmental > Terrestrial > Soil > Wetlands > Peat | place... | reverse complement strand
GGTCTTGCCGGCGCCGCGGCCGGCGAGGATCAGCCAGTAGATCCAGTCGCCCGGCGGCGGCCGCTGGTCGTCGCGCGCCCACAGCGACCAGTCGTAGAAGAGTTCGTCGCATTGCTTGTCGCTCAGCGCAGCCAGCAGCTTGGCGCGCTCGGCCGGCGACAATTCGAGCAGCGCGCCAATGTTGCGCAGCAGTTTCGCGCCGGCGCCGCCGACGTCGCGCCAGCCGCGGCCGCGCAGCTTGCGAGCGGGCTTGGCGCGCGCGCTCACGGCTCGGTCTTTCGCGCCGCGATCATCCGCTCGGCCATCGCGTTGAGCTTGGCGAGCAGGCGCGCGCGCCCGCCTTCGTCGGGCGCGTCGTTCGCCGGGGCGAGCTTGCCGAGGCCGTGGTAGCGGTCGAGCCGGTCGAGGATTTTCAGCACGCGGTCGATCGCCGCCAGATCGCCGTCCTCGGCGAGCGGCGCGAGCTGGGCCGCCATCGCCTGCAGCCGCACGATCTGCAGGCGCGCATGGTCCGCCGCCGGCGCGACCCAGCGCCGCCTGAGCTCGTCGCGCAGCAGCGCCTCGACCCGTTTGCGCGTCAGCCGCTCGCTTTCGGCGATCGCTTCGACCGATTGGCCGGAGACCAGCGCGGCGACGATTTTCGGCCCCCGCCGAGCGGGCGCGGCTTTGCGCGCGCGAACCGGCGCGTCGACTGGCGACATGGGCGTTTCCTGCAATGCAAGGGGAAGCGGAAGGCGCATCCCAAACGCGCCATCTCCACTGTGCCTGACTATGCCGCAAGCGGCGGAAAACGACAAGAAAATGTTGCGCTGCGAGGGTCGGGGAACGCAAATTACGTCCACACGATCAGCGTGTTACGCCGATTCTTTCCCCATCGCCGTCATGCCCGGCCTGTGCCGGGCATCCACGCCGTGACGCGACGACCAACCATCAAGGCTATCGCGACGGCGCCGCGTGGATGGCCGGGTCAATCCCCGGATCAAGTTCGGGGACGGCCATGACGAGGGTCTTGGTTTCGCCGCAGCGTCGCACCTTACAGCGCCGCTTCATCGCCTTCGGCTCGCGCCGAAGCCGAGCTCGATCACGTTCCACGCCAGGATGGCGACGGCGAGCGCGGCGAAGACATAGATCAGCCCCTCCGGCATCGTCCCTTCCGAGCGCGGCTGATACCAGTACGCGGCGCCGGCGACGAGCAGCGAGAACGGCGCCAGGCCGGCGAGCGCCGGCGGTAGCCCACGATCGGCGAAGCGCTTGGCGCTGACGAAATACTCCGCCACCGCGCACAGGATCAGCGCGAAGGCGTAGACGATCAGATAGGCGTGCCGCGCGACGGTGAGCGGATCGATGAACGCTTCATGCGTGAGGTCGCGCGGCGCGTTCGGCGCGACCGCGAAGGCGACGATGGTGAGGACCAGCGCGAGGCCCACCGGGCCGACGCTGGCGCGCGCCCATTCGCGCCCGCCGACGAACCCCTCGCTCTCGCGATAGAGGAAACGGAACCGCGCCGCGCGCTGGTCTTCCGCCATCAGTCTCTCAGCAACTCGTTGATGCTGGTCTTGGAGCGGGTCCTGGCGTCGGCCGTCTTGACGATCACCGCGCAATAGAGCGACGGGCCCGGCGAACCGTCAGGCAGCGGCTTGCCCGGCAGCGAGCCGGAGACGACGACCGAATAGGGCGGCACGTAGCCGACATGGACCTTGCCGGTGGCGCGATCGACGATCTTGGTCGAAGCGGAAATGAACACGCCCATCGACACCACCGAGCCCTCGCCGACGATGACGCCCTCGACCACCTCCGAGCGCGCGCCGATGAAGCAGTTGTCTTCGATGATGGTCGGGTTGGCCTGCAGCGGCTCGAGCACGCCGCCGATGCCGACGCCGCCGGAGAGATGGACGTTCTTGCCGATCTGCGCGCAGGAGCCGACGGTGACCCAGGTGTCGACCATCGTCTTCGAGTCGACATAGGCGCCGAGGTTGACGAAGCACGGCATCAGCACCGCGTCGGGGGCGACATAGGCCGAGCGCCGCACGATGCAGCCGGGAACGGCGCGGAAGCCGGCGGCGCGGAACGCGTCCGCGTCCCAGCCGGCGAACTTCGACGGCACCTTGTCCCACCAGGTTGCGCCGCCCGGCCCGCCGGGGACGACCGCATTGTCGTTGAGGCGAAACGACAGCAGCGCCGCCTTCTTCAGCCACTGGTTGACCTTCCACGAACCCGGCCCCGTCGCGCCGGGAATTTTCTCCGCCACCCGCGCTCTTCCGCTGTCGAGCAAGGCGAGCGCGCGCTCGACCGCGTCGCGCACGTCGCCCGTCGTCTGCGGGCCGATTGTCTCGCGGTCCTCGAAGGCCTGTTCGATGAGAGTTTGCAGCTTGGCGTCGGACATCAGGGGTTCCAGAGTTTTTTGCGCGGCGAGGTTTCGTCGCCGGCGCGACGGATGTCAATGGCGGGGAAAGGAGATTGTATTGGTTTCCGATGGAACCGGGCCTCGCCCGTCATCGCGAGCAAAGCGAAGCGATCCAGACTTGGGGTTCGGCGCTGCGGCTTAGTCTGGATCGCGTCGCTGTCGCTCGCGATGACGACGACGGTCCCTTTCCCGCGCGCGGGTGAAGTTGGCCGGCGGCGCCGACCGGATGAGGGTCGCGCCTCGCTTTGATCGGCGCGATGTCAAAACGTGCGAGCGCGCAGCGGCGCTCGCCGTAGTTCGGCAGGGGGCGCCGTCGACCTCTTGAAAGCGTTTTGTTTCCGAGGTTTTGAGGCTGTCAATGGCCTTCGGCCGCCGAAGGCGGCGCGCGGTAAGCGCGCCATTGACAACCTCAAAGCTTCGGAAGGTCATGCTTCCAAGAGGTCGACGGCTGGGCGTGTCACGGCTCGCGCGCCCCTGCGACTCCATCGCCGCCGAGCGCCCTCGTTCCGGTTGATCGCCGTCATTGTAGCTGTTCGCGATCGGGCGCCATCTCGTCGGTTGGATTGCGCCGTTCAATCCGCACGCCGGATCGCAAGACGCCATTGAGGAGGATCGCATGGAACTGAAGGACTCTCGCACCGCCAAGAATCTCCTCAAGGCGTTCGCCGGCGAAAGCCAGGCGCGCAATCGCTACACGTTCGCCGCGTCGGTGGCCCGCAACGAGGGACTGGAGCATGTGGCGGCCGTGTTTCTCGAAACGGCGGACAACGAAAAGGAGCACGCCAAGCTGTTCTTCCGCCACCTGGCGCCGCTCGCGCCAGCAGCCGTCGAGATCACCGCGAGCTACCCGGTCGTGGCGGGCGACGCCGCCCAGCAGTTGAAGGCGGCCTTTGAAGGCGAGAACGAGGAATGGTCGGACCTCTACCCGGAATTTGCTCGGGTCGCGAAGGAGGAGGGCTTTCCCGACATCGCCCGGTCTTTCACGCTGATCGCCAGGGTCGAGAAAGCGCATGAGGATCGCTATCGCCGTTTGTACGATCACGTCGTCAAAGGAACGGTCTTCCAGCGCGGCGAAAAGATCTATTGGCGCTGCCGCAACTGCGGCTACATCCACGAAGGCGACATGGCCCCCAGGCTCTGCCCCGCTTGCCAGCACCCGCAAGCCTTCTTCGAGCCCGTCGGGGAGAAGTACTGAGCGTTGCGGACGCGCACAAGAGTCTCTCGCCCGTCATCGCGAGCAAAGCGACGTGATCCAGACTAGGGGATTGCGGCTGCGGCTTCGTCTGGATCGCGTCGCTGTCGCTCGCGATGACGGTCGGAATCGCGTCGATCTAACGACAACTTGCTCTAACGCGCCGGCGCGGCGCTGACCGCCGGGCTCGCGAGGTAGGCCGCGGCGCTACCCCGCCCAGATCACCGCGATGTCGGAGCGCGCGCGCAGGACAACGTCCGCGGTGACGAGCGTCATCGCGCGGTTGAGGCAATGGGCGACGAGCATGCGATCGAAGGGATCGCGATGCTCCCAATCGAGCGCGCCCGCCGTTTCGGCGTCGGCGGCGTCGATCGGCAGTTCGACGAAGCCGGCCGCGGCGGCGGCGGCGCGCGGCGAGCCGTCGAGAACGAGCTTGCCCGTCCGGCGCTTGATCGCGATTTCCCAGAACGACGCCGCGCTGATGAAAACGCGCTCATCGGATTGCGCGATTGTCTTGCGCAACGCTTCGCTGAGTCTGGCCGACCCGCTCTCGAACCAGAGGAAGACGTGCGTGTCGATCAGCAGGCTCAAGCTTCGCCTTCGAATTGGCGGATGATCTCGGCGTCGGGGGCGTCGAAATCGTCGGCGATATGGCGGATGCGTAAGAGGCCGGACGGCTTGCGCTCGCGCGCCGGCAGGGCCGCGGGGCCAAGCCGCGCTTTGGCGACGCCGTTCTTGGCGATCACGATCTCCTCGCCGCGTTCGGCGGCGTCGACCAGCGCCGAGAGATGGGTCTTGGCTTCGTAGAGATTGATGGTGCGCGTCATGCCGTCAGGATAGGCGCGGCGGTCGAGTTGGTCAAGTTGGTCAAGGCATGACGAGGATCGCGAAATTACGCAATTCGCATCCTGTCGCCATCATCCGCGCTCGTCACGCCCGGACTTGATCCGGTTGCCCAGGCGGCGACGCTCGCGCCTCGTGCTGGATGCGCGGGTCAAGCCCGCGCATGACGATGCGCATCTCACGCGGCGGCGTGTCAAATGTGTGTTCGACGCGAGCGACGCCGCCGTCGTTGGCGAAACGCTCCGGCGAGCCACGGCCGGCCCCGCGCTCGACGGTCGCTCCCGCCGACCTGCCGCGCCGTCGACCTCATGGAAGCCTCTTTTTTCCGAAGTCTCGAGGCTGTCAATGGCGCGCGCATAGCCCGTCGAACGACGGGCGTCTCTCGACGCCCTATGCGCGCGCCGCCTCCGGCGGCCGAAGGCCATTGACAGCCTCGAGACTTCGGAAGGTCATGCTTCCATGAGGTCGACGGCTTGGCGTGTGATGGAGAGAGGCGGGGCGAGTCAGTTTGGGGAGGTTTGGCGCTGGCTGCGAATGGAAAGAGACGGCAATCCGTATAGTGTCCCGGTAAGCGCCCGTAAGCGAACGGCCAGCGGACTGGGGATTTCGCCGCGAACGAACTCGACGGGGCGCGACTGGCAGCCTAGTTTCCAGGCATATGGATCTGTTCGCTTCGGCTGGGATGGACTTGCCACGCTCGGGAGGGCCGGGGCGGCGGCCGGCTGCGCCGCGATCGCTGCGCGCGCCGCTTCTCGCCTACAAGGTCGTCGAGGAGGCGATCAGACGTTGTCCTCCGTTTGACGAGGCAATCGTCAGCGCTGCTGCCGATTATTCTCGTAAGGTGCGTGGCCTGAAGGCGGCGAAGGAGAAGACCTTCAGCCCCGTCTTCATTGACGAAGTCCTGATCAAAATCCTCGGCTATTCACGGATTGATCCCGACAAACCGTACACGCTCGCAGACCAACAAACATTGGGTAGTGGAGCAGTCGATACCGCGCTTGGGAATTTCCAAGTTGGTGAGGAGACAAGGGTTCTCGCGCCTTTCGAACTGAAGGGCCCCGATACGAAAGACCTCGATCACATCATGCCGGGGCGCGGCAAGACGCCGGTCCAGCAGGCGTGGGAATACGCCAATGACGCGCCCGGCGCGAAGTGGGTGCTGGTGTCGAATTGCGTCGAGGTGAGGCTCTACGGCTACGGGCGCGGACGAGAGGCCTATGAGGTCTTTGACGTCTCACGGCTCGACGAACTGGACGAACTGCGTCGGCTGTGGGTCGTTCTTGCCGCCGCGAATTTTCTCGGCGGCGCGACCGAGCGGCTGCTGCGCGACACCGACGCCGCCCACGCCGACATCACCGACAAGCTCTATCAGGACTACAACGGCCTGCGCGAAAGGCTGATCGCCTATCTCACCGACTCGGCCGACGGGCCGAAGCTCGCGCTCGGCGCGGCGATCGAGCCGGCGCAGAAGATCCTCGATCGCATCCTCTTTATCGCGTTCGCCCAGCGCCGTGACCTGATGCGCGACGGCCTGCTCGAACGGGCGCTGAAGGCGGGCAACGAATTCGATCCGCAGCCGGTGTGGCGCAACTTTCTCGGGCTCTTCCGCCGCGTCGACAAAGGCGACCACGACTTGGACATTCCGCCTTACAACGGCGGCCTATTCGCCAACGATCCGGTCGTCGATTCGCTGATCCTGCCTGAAGCGCTCGCCAAGGAGATCGCGGCGCTCGGCAATTGGGATTATCGCAGCGAAGTGCCGGTGACCGTCCTCGGCCACATTTTCGAACAATCGATCACCGACATCGAAGAAAAGCGCGCCGCAGCACGCGGCGAAGCGCCGCCGAAGGTGTCGCAGCGCAAGCGGACGGGCGTCGTTTACACGCCGGACATGGTGACGCGGTTCCTCGTCGAGCAGACCATTGGTCGCACGCTCGATGAACGGCGCGCAGAATTGCGCGCGCGGCATGGCGTGAGCGAGGGTGACGTCCCACCGGACAAGGAAGTCGCCTATTGGCGCGGTTGGCTCGAAGCATTGCAGAGCTTGACGATCGTCGACCCCGCCTGCGGCTCGGGCGCCTTCCTCATCGCCGCCTTCGATCGATTGGCGCAGGAGTATCGGCCGGTGCTGGCGCGGCTCGAAGAGCTCGGCGCGCCGGCCGGCGTCGACGACTTCGACGAGATCGTGACCAAGAACTTGCACGGGGTCGATTTGAATCCCGAGTCGGTCGAGATCACGCGCCTTTCGCTGTGGCTGAAGACTGCGCGGCGCGACCACCGCCTGCAGAACTTGGAAGCGACGATCCGCGTCGGCGACAGTCTGATCGAAGACGCGGCCTTTACGGCCCGCCCCTTCGATTGGCGAGCGGCCTTTCCGCAGGTCTCCGCGCGCGGCGGCTTCGACGTCGTCATCGGCAATCCACCTTACGTGCGAATGGAGTACGTCAAGCCGTTCAAGCCGTACCTGCAGGAGCGTTACGCCGTCGCATCCGATCGCGCCGACCTCTACGCCTATTTCTATGAGCGCGGCTTGGAAGTCTTGAGGGAGGGTGGCCGCCTCGGTTACATTTCCTCTTCGACGTTCTTCCGCACCGGCTCGGGCGAACCACTGCGCAAGTTGCTCAGCGAAGCGACGGCGATCGAGACGATCGTCGATTTCGGCGACGCCCAACTGTTCGAGGGTGTGACCACCTATCCGGCGATAGTCTCTCTGAGAAAAGCGAGGGGCGCCGAGGGCGACCTGCGCTACTTGGTCGTTCAGGGCGACGCGCCGGCAGATCTCGGCCAGGCGTTCGCCAAGGGCGCGCGCAGCATGCCACGGACGCGACTGTCAGCTGAGACTTGGCGGGTCGAGGACGACGCGTCGGCGCGCCTGCGCGACAAGATCGTCAATGGGCGTAGGACGCTCGGCGAGGTCTACGGTGCGCCGCTCTATGGCATCAAGACAGGGCTGAATGACGCCTTTGTCATCGATACGCCGACGCGCGATCGCTTGGTGAAGGCCGACCCGAAATCGGCGGAATTGCTGAAGCCGTTCCTGCGCGGCGAGAACGTCAAGCGCTGGCGCGTCGAGCCCGAGGGCCTGTGGCTGATCGACACGCCGAAGGGCAAGGTCGACATTGACGCCTACCCGGCGGTGCGGGACTGGTTGCTGCCGTTCAAGCCGCAGTTGGAGGCGCGGGCGACGAAGCAGGAGTGGTTCGAGCTGCAGCAGGCGCAGTTGGCGTATCAGCCGAAGTTGGCGCAACCCAAATTGGTTTGGTCGCATTTCCAGTCGGAGGCCTCCTTCAATCTCGAGCTTTCAGGAGCGCTGCTGAATAACAAGTGCTTCTTCTTGCCTTTCGCGGACGCGGCGCTGTGCGCTCTTCTCAATAGCGCGTTGGGCTGGCGTCAGTTGCAGGCGAACGCCCGAATCAAACGCGGAGGTTACATCGAGGCCGAAGCTCAGTACGTTGAACGTCTCCCCATACCAGACATGGGGCCAGATGCACGCGCGCGCCTGGCCTCGCTCGGCGATGCTTGCACGAAGGCCGCGCGCCGGCGTTTCGAAATCGAATCCGCCGTCCGCCGCCGCATCCTCGACCTCGCGCCGCCCGAGCGCGCCAAGCTGACGGGAAAGTTGGAGCACTGGCATGACCTCGACTTCGCCGCCGTCCGCGCCGAGGTCAAACGCGCCTTCCATGCCGACATCCCGGTGAAGGAGCGCGGCGAGTGGGAGGCCTATCTCGCCGACAACGCCGCCAAGGTTCGGTCGCTATCGGACCAGATAGCCGCGGCGGAGCGCGAGATCGACGCAATCGTCTATGCGCTGTTCGATCTGACCCCGGAAGAAATCGCGCTCCTCGAAGCTTCGCTCGAAGGGTAATACTAAGCGGCTCTGCGGGAAGCCGGCGCGGCGAGGGTGGAGTTCTATAACAACATAACATAGATGTATTATAGCGCGTGCGTGTTACGTCGCCACCCCGCCGGGGCGGCGGAAAATTGTCACGCAACCCCCTGATATCGCCCCACCGCGCCCGAAAACGGCGCCGCGCCCTTCACCGCACCAGCACGTTCCTGAACTGCCAGGGGTCGGTCGCGTCGATGTCCTCGGGGAACAGGCCGGGGCGGCCGGTCAGCGGGGTCCAGTCGGTGTAGGCGCCGATGACCGGGCCGAGGTAGGGCGTCTGCACTTCGAGGCAGCGGCGATAGTCCATCTCGTCGGCCTCGACGATGCCGGCCTTCGGGTTCTCCAGCGCCCACACCATGCCGGCGAGCACCGCCGAGGTGACCTGCATGCCGGTCGCGTTCTGGTAGGGCGCGATGGCGCGCGTCTCCTCGACCGAGAGCTGGGAGCCGTACCAATAGGCGTTGCGCTTGTGGCCGTAGATCAGCACGCCGAGCTCGTCGACGCCGTCGAGGATCTCCGCTTCGCCGAGGATGTGGTGCTTCGTCTGCACGTGTCCGGCTCGACCGAACCATTCGTGCAGGCTCAGCACCGCGTCGTCGCACGGGTGATAGGCGTAGTGGCAGGTCGGCCGATAGATCGCTTCGCCCTTGCCGTTGCGCAGCGTGTAGTAGTCGGCGATCGAAATCGACTCGTTGTGGGTGACGAGGAAGCCGAATTGGCCAAGCGCCGTCGGCGTCCACGAGCGCACGCGGGTGTTGGCGCCGGGCTGGTCGAGGTAGATCGCCGCGCCGCAGCCCTCTTTCTGGAAGCCGGCGTTGGCCGGCGTCCATCGCTCGTGCGTGCCCCAACCGAGTTCGGCCGGCTGCATGCCTTCGGAGAGGAAGCCTTCGACCGACCAGGTGTTGACGAAGACGTTGCGCGGCCTCGGGCTTTTGGCGCGCTGGGTGTCGCGCTCGGCGATATGCACGCCCTTGACGCCGAGCCTTTGCGCCAGCCGGCCCCAGTCCTCGCGCGTCTTCGGCTCGTCGCCGTTGTCGCCGAGATCGGCGGCGAGATTGATCAGCGCCTGCTTGACCAACCACGACACCATGCCCGGATTGGCGCCGCAGCACGAGACCGCGGTCGTGCCGCCGGGATGAGCGCGCCGCTCGACCTGCACGGTTTCGCGCAGCGCGTAGTTGGTGCGCGACTCGTTGCCGCGCGTCGTGTCGAAATAGAAGCCGGGCCATGGCTCGACGACGGTGTCGATATAGAGCGCGCCGATCTCGCGGCAGTATCGCATGATGTCGAGCGACGAGGTGTCGACCGACAGATTGACGCAAAAGCCCTGGCCGCCGCCTTCGGTCAGCAGCTTGCCGAGCGTCTCGCGATAGTTCTCTTGGGTGATGGCGAGGTGGAGGAAGCGGATGCCGCGCTCGTCGAGCAGCTTGCGGTCGGACCCGTCGGGATCGATGACGACGAAGCGGTCCTTGTCATAATCGAAATGGCGCTCGATCAGGGGCAGGGCGCCTTTGCCGATCGAGCCGAAGCCAATCATGACGATCGGGCCGGTGATGCTAGCGTGGCGGCGCCAATGCGGCATGGTCGTCTCTCTCCTGGCGGCGGGTGGGAAGCCGGGCGTCCGGCGCGGCGCTGTAAAAGCAAGCGGAGCCCGGCGCGTCAATAGCCGGAACCGCCGCGGGCGACGGCGGCGAGTCCGCAGGCGGCGACGCTCGGCCGATTCGACGACGGTTTCGTGAAGGAACGCGAGCCGCGGGGCTCACACGCCCGCGGCGCCGCCGTCGGAGCGCGGGTCGTGCGCGGCGGCGATCTCGCCTCTGGGCGAGCGCACCAGCGCGCCGGCATGGCCGAACAGGTCGCGCTCGGCGGCGCTGCGCCGCGCAATCGCGTGGCCGGCCGCCGCGAGCGCCGCGGCGGTCGACTCGTCGTAGCCCTCTTCGAGCTTGACCGTCGCGGCCGGCTCGCCGAGCGCGCGGGTGAAGAAATGGCGCGGCGCGGCGAGCGCGACGTCGAGCGCCGCGCCGGCGGCGATGCGCGTGAACACTTGCGCCTGGAACTGCGGCTGTCCGTCGGCGCCCTTCGAGCCGTAGGCGAGGACCCGCCCGTCGTCGAACACAGCCAGCGCCGGGTTGAGGGTGTGGTATGGCCGCCGCCCCGGAATCAGCGGATTGCGCGACTTCGGATCGAGCGAGAAGGCGGCGCCGCGGTTCTGCATCAGCACGCCCGTTCGCGGCGACACGCAGCCCGAGCCGAAGTCCCAGAACACCGACTGGATGAAGGAGACCGCGAGGCCGGCGGCGTCGACCGCGCCCATCCACACCGTGCCGCCCCTGTCGGGCGGCAGCGGCCAGGGCGCGGCGCGCCGCATGTCGATCATCGCCGCCTCACGATCGAGGTTGGCCGCCGACAGCAGCGCGCCGAAGTCGTACGTCGTATGGGCGAAATCGACGCAGGCCTGGTCGCGGAGCGCCATCGCGCGCTTCGCCGCCTCGATCAGCGCGTGGGCGTGGGCGAAGCCCTCGGGCTTGCCCGGCGCCAGCCGCTCGTAGAGGCCGAGCAGCATCAACGACGCGAGCCCCTGGGTCGGCGCCGGCGTGTTGAACAACGTCGCCGTCTTCAGCCGCAGCGACAGCGGCTCGCGCCACTCGGCGCGATAGCGCGCAAGATCGTCGCGCGTGATCGGCGCGCCGATGCGCTCGAGGTCGGCGGCGAGCTCGCGCGCGACGTCGCCGCGATAGACGTCGTCGAGCCCGACGCGCCCAAGCTGTTCGAGCGCGTCCGCGAGCCGCGGCGCGCGGCGGATCGATCTGGCCTCGGCCGGCTTGCCGTCGACCATGAAGGCGTCGGCGAAGCCGGGCGCGGCGACCAGCGCCGGATCGCTGGTCACATCGAAGCGCGCCTCCGACGCCGAGACGGGATAGCCGTCGCGCGCGCGCCGCACGGCGTCTTCGAGCAGCGTGGACAACGGCAGCCGGCCGCCGCGGGCGCGCGACAGTTCGAGCGCCAGCGTCCAGCCGCCGAGAACGCCCGGCACGGTCAAGGCCGCTCTCGGTCCGCGGATCGGAACGGCGTCGAGGCCGAGCGCGCGGTAGGCGGCGATCGAGGCGCCGGCGCCGGCGTAGCCGCACGCTTCGATCGCCCGCACGCGGCCGTCCGGTTCGCGGATCAGCCAGAAGCCGTCGCCGCCGATCGAAGCGTTATGGGGGTAGACGACGGCGATCGTCGCCGCCATCGCGACCATCGCTTCGATTGCGTCGCCGCCCTGGGCGAGAATATCGCGGCCCGCCGCGGCGGCGAAGCGATGCGGCGCGGCGACGGCGGCGCGGGAATAGACGGCGGTTTCGGACAAGGTGAGGGGCTCGTTTGCGGGAATCGGCCGATGCTTGCACGCTGCGGCCGGTTGGTATAGCCCTTGCGCCGTTTCGAGGCCCGGAGAGCGCCGTGCACGCCAAAGGTTCGGTCAACTGGATCAACGTGTTGACGATCGTCAGTGTCGCCGTGCTGGTCGGCACGGAACTGGTCGGCGCCGCGGGCGCGGCCGGCTGGGCGATCGGCGGCCTGTTCCAACTCGGCGACCTCATCACCCATGCGCTCGAGGTGGTGTTGATCCTCTGCGCGCTGTTTGGCCTGACCCGTTTCCTGCATGCGGTGCTGGGCCACGAGCAGCTTCGCTACTGAGGCTGAGGCGCGGGCTCGCCCGTCTTTTTGGCCAGCGCCTGGCGCACCGCCGGCGCGACCACGGTCCCCAGCAACTCGATCGAGCGCATGACCGCGGCGTGCGGCATCTGCCCGACGCGCATCTGCATCAGATAGCGCTGATGGCCGAACAATGCGTGCTGGGCGAGGATCTTGGCGATCGCCTCGGCCGGCGTCCCGACGGTCAGGTGGCCGTTCGGCGCCCGGCCGGCTTCAAATTGGGCGCGCGTCAGCCCCGGCCAGCCGCGCTCGCGGCCGATGCGCGACATCGTCTCGGCGTAGGGCTCGTAGAAGGCGGCGACCGCTTCCTTCGCGGTGTCGGCGAGGAAGCCGTGGCCGTTGATCCCCAGCGCCAACTTGGCCGGATCGCGGCCGGCGCGCTTGGCGGCCTCGCGATAGAGATGGGCCAACGGCGCAAAGCGCGCCGGCTCGCCGCCGATGATCGCGAGCGCGAGTGGCAAACCCAGGGCCCCGGCGCGCGCGATCGACTGCGGCGTGCCGCCGACGGCGATCCAGACGGGAAGGGGATTCTGCAGCGCGCGCGGATAGACGCCGAGGTCCTTCAGCGGCGCGCGAAGCTTCCCCTCCCAGGTCACGCGCTCGCTGGCGCGGATGGCGAGCAGCAGGTCGAGCTTCTCGGCGAACAATTCGTCGTAGTCGTCGAGATCGTAACCGAAGAGGGGAAACGACTCGATGAACGAGCCGCGCCCCGCCATGATCTCGGCGCGGCCGCCCGAGAGCAGGTCGAGTGTGGCGTATTGCTGATAGACGCGCACCGGGTCGTCGGAGCTGAGCACGGTGACGGCGCTGGAGAGGCGAATGGCCTTGGTGCGCGCCGCCGCGTAGGCGAGCGCCACCGCCGGCGCGGAGACCGCGTAGTCCGGCCGATGGTGCTCGCCGAGCGCGAACACGTCGAGCCCGACGCGGTCGGCGAGCTCGATCTCCGCCATCGTCTCGGCGAGCGTGCGCTCGACATGGATCGGCCGCCCCGTCGCCGGATCGCGTTCGGTCTCGACGAAGGTGTAGACGCCGAATTGCATGGGCTCGGCCCTCGCAGCGGCGTGCGAAATATTCGCGCGCCAATCTAGTTATCGCCGCGCCGCCTCAGTGGCAAAGCGCGGCGCCGCCGGAGAGTGAATCTCTTCTCCCGCTCGCGGGAAAACGGATTACCCCTTCTTCCCCCATCCCCCTCCCGTCGGCGTCACGATCTCCACCGCTTCGCCCGCTTCCAGCGCCGTCTGCGCGCAGCCGGGCAGCTCCTCGCGCCGCCCGTCGTTGCGGCGCACGATGTTGCGGCCGAGTTCGCCCGGCTCGCCACCTTCCATGCCAAAGCTCCTCACCTCGCGGCGGCCGCTGAGCAGGGCGAGCTCCATCGGCTCGCGGAAGCGGATGCGGCGCAGCGTGCCGTCGCCGGCGTTCCAGCGGCCTTTGCCGCCGGAGCTGCGGCGGATGTGGAAATCTTCGAGCACGACGGGAAAGCGGCTCTCCAACACTTCCGGATCGGTCAGGCGCGAGTTGGTCATGTGGGTGTGGACGGCGCTCGCGCCGTTGAAACCGGGCCCGGCCGGCGCGCCGGAGCAGATCGTCTCGTAATACTGATAACGCGCGTCGCCGAAGGTCAGGTTGTTCATCGTCCCCTGCGCCGAGCCGAGCGCGCCGAGCGCGCCGAACAGCGCGTCGACGACCGCCTGGCTGGTCTCGACGTTGCCGGCGACCACGGCGGCTGGATAGCGCGGCGACAGCATCGAGCCTTCGGGGACGACGATGCGGATCGGCCTCAGGCAGCCGGCGTTCATCGGGATTTCGTCGTCGACCATGACGCGGAAGACGTAGAGCACCGCCGCGCGGGCCACGGGCTCGGGCGCGTTGAAGTTGTTCGGCTGCTGCGGCGAGGTTCCGGTGAAATCGACCGTCGCTTCGCGCGCGGCGCGATCGACCGTGATCTTCACCTTGATGACAGCGCCCTGGTCGGTCTCGACCGCGAATTCGCTGTCCTTCAGCCGGTCGATGATGCGCCGCACGCTCTCGGCGGCGTTGTCCTGCACATGGCCCATATAGGCGACGACGGTTTCGAGCGAGAACGCTTCGACCATGCGGCGCAATTCGCGCGCGCCCTTTTCGTTGGCGGCGATCTGCGCCTTGAGGTCGTTGACGTTCTGCACCGGATTGCGCGCCGGGTAGGGGTCGCTCGTCAGCAGCTCGATGAGCGCTTTCTCGCGGAACCGTCCGCGCTCGACGAGGCGGAAATTGTCGATATAGACGCCTTCCTCCTCGATCGTCGTTGCGCGTGGGCTCATCGAGCCGGGCGCGATGCCGCCGATGTCGGCGTGGTGGCCGCGCGAAGCGACCCAGAACAGGATCATCTTGCCCGCCGCGTCGAACACCGGCGAGCAGACGGTGATGTCGGGCAAATGCGTGCCGCCGTTATAGGGCGCGTTGAGCGCGAAGACGTCGCCGGCGTGAACCTTTCCCTGATTGAGGCGGATGATCGTTTCGACCGAGCGGTCCATCGAGCCGAGGTGCACCGGCATGTGCGGCGCGTTGGCGACCAGCTGGCCTTCGGCGTCGAACAGAGCGCAGGAGAAGTCGAGCCGCTCCTTGATGTTGACCGAATAGGCGGTGTTCTGCAGCGTCACGCCCATCTGCTCGGCGATCGACATGAAGAGATTGTTGAAGATCTCCAGCATGACCGGATCGACGTTCGTGCCGATCGCCTCGCGCCGCGTCGCCGGAAGAATCCGCCGCAGCACGACATGGTTCTTGGCGGTGATCTCCGCGCCCCAGCCGTCCTCGACGACGATCGTCTGGTGCGGCTCGATGATCAGCGCCGGCCCGACGATGCGCGCGCCGAGCGCGAGCGCTTCGCGTCGGAACACGCCGGCCTCTCGCCATGCGCCGTGCGAGAAGAAGCGCGTCCGCGCGGTCGCCGCCGGCGGCGGCGCATGCGGGTCAATCGCGCCGGCGCGCTCGGCGAAGCGCGCCGCGCCGCCGATCGCTTCGACGGCGACCGCTTCGATCGTCAGCGGCTTGGTGCGATCGATGAAACCGAAGCGCGCCTTGTGCGCCTTCTCGAAGCCGCGGCGCATCGCGGCGGCGCCGGCGAGTGCGATCTCGAGCGAAGTGTCCGAACCGGCGTAGCGCACATGTGCGGCGGCGCGGCGCTTGATCGCCGACGCCTCGACGCCCTGGCTCTCGACTTCGCGCGCCGCCGCGTCACTGAGTCGCGCGATGAGCGGCGCGAGCCGGGCGAGCGCGTCGTCGGCGAGCGGCTCTTCGACCCCCTGGCTGCGATGGGCGCTGACGTCCGCGAGACCCATGCCGTAGGCCGACAGCAGCGACGACAGCGGATGGATCAGCACCGTCTCGATCGCCAGCGCGTCGGCGACGTCGCAGGCGTGCTGCCCGCCGGCGCCGCCGAAGCAGTTGAGCGCATAGCGGGTGACGTCGTAGCCGCGCGCGACCGAGATTTTCTTGATCGCCTCCGCCATCTTGGCGACCGCAATGGCGATGAAGCCGTCGGCGACGTCTTGCGCGCCGCGCCCGTCGCCGATTTCTTCCGCCAGCGCAGCGAAGGCGGCGCTGACCGCCTCGGCGTCGAGCGGCTGGTCCTGACCCGGGCCGAAGATCCTGGGGAAGAAGTCGGGCGCGAGCTTGCCGACCATCAGATTGGCGTCGGTGACGGCGAGCGGGCCGCCACGCCGGTAGCACTTGGGGCCCGGATCGGCGCCGGCCGAATCCGGACCGACGCGGAAGCGCGCACCGTCGAAATGGAGGATCGAGCCGCCGCCGGCGGCGACGGTGTGGATCTTCATCATCGGCGCGCGCATGCGCACGCCGGCGACTTCGGTTTCGAACGCGCGCTCGTAACTTCCGTCGAAATGGGCGACGTCGGTCGAGGTGCCGCCCATGTCGAAGCCGATCGCCTTGGCGAAGCCTGCGCTTTTCGCCGTTCGCGCCATTGCGACGACGCCGCCGGCCGGGCCGGAAAGGATCGCGTCCTTGCCGGCGAACAGCTCGGCGGCGGTGAGGCCGCCCGACGACATCATGAACATCACCCGCGCGCCGGTGCGCTCGGCGTCGAGCGCCGTCGCCACGCGCCGCACGTAGCGCGCGAGGATCGGCGACAGATAGGCGTCGACGACGGTCGTGTCGCCGCGTCCGACCAGCTTGATCAGCGGCGAACATTCGTGGCTGACCGACACCTGGGCGAAGCCGAGCTCGCGCGCGATCCTTGCGACCTGCCGCTCGTGCTCGGGGTAGCGATAGCCGTGCATGAAGACGATCGCGACCGCGGCGAAACCATCGGCCCTGGCGCGCGCAAGCGCGGCGCGCGCGGCGTCGAGATCGGGCGCCGTCTCGACCGTTCCGTCGGCGAGCATACGCTCGTCGATTTCGATCGCCTCGGCGTAGAGCTGCTCAGGCTTGACGATGTTGCGCGCGAAGATGTTGGGCCGCGCCTGGTAGCCGATCTCCAGCGCGTCGCGGAAACCTTTGGTCGTCACCAGCAGCGTGCGTTCGCCGCGCCGCTCCAGCAGCGCGTTGGTGGCGACGGTGGTGCCCATCTTGACGGCGCCGATCGCGCCATCGGGGATCGCCTCGCCCGACGCAAGGCCGAGAAGATTGCGGATCGCCTGCACCGCGGCGTCGTCGTAGGCGGGGCTCTCGGACAGCAGCTTGCGCGCATGCAGGCGGCCCCGCGGGTCGCGGCCGATCACGTCGGTGAAGGTGCCGCCGCGGTCGATCCAGAAGTCCCAGCGCCGCCGTTTGCGCGCATCGCCTCCGCGGTTTGTGATCACTCTCGCCTCTCTCGCAGCGGCGCTTTTGTGGCACGCCGCCTTGGCGGGGTCTATATTGACGGCAAAGGGAGCAAGGAGAGCTCGACGATGGAAATGGCGCGGTTCGGCAAGACGGGCATGAAGGTTTCGCGGCTGTGTCTCGGCTGCATGACTTACGGCTCGACCAAATGGCGCGACTGGGTGCTCGACGAGGAGGCGTCGCGGCCGTTCATCCGCGAGGCGCTCGAGCGCGGCATCAATTTCTTCGACACCGCCGACATGTACTCGGTCGGCGCGAGCGAGGAGATCCTCGGCCGCGCGTTGAAGGAATACGCCAAGCGCGACGAGGTCGTCGTCGCCACCAAGGTCTTCAACCCGATGGGGCCGGGGCCGAACGCACGCGGCCTGTCGCGCAAGCACGTCATGGAGGCGATCGACGCCTCGCTGAAGCGGCTCGGCATGGATTACGTCGACCTCTACCAGATCCACCGCTTCGATACCGAGACGCCAATCGAGGAGACGGTCGAGGCGCTGAGCGACGTCGTGCGCGCCGGCAAGGCGCTCTATGTCGGCGCGTCGTCGATGTGGACGTGGCAATTCGCGCGCATGATCTCGGTCGCGCGCCAGCGCGGCCTGGCCGAATTCGTCTCGATGCAGAACTTCTACAATCTCGTCTACCGCGAGGAAGAACGCGAGATGATGAAGTTCTGCGCCGATCAGGGGATCGCCGTCATTCCATGGTCGCCGCTGGCGCGCGGCTATCTCGCGCGCGACGGCGCGGTGGCGCTCGGCGAAGGCGCGTCGACGGTGCGCGGCCGCACCGACGCTTACCCGCGGGCGCTCCAACTCGGCTCGCGTCAGGACGAAGCGATCCGCCGCCGCGTCGGCGAAGCAGCCGACAAATACGGGGTCAAGCCGGCGGTGATCGCCTTGGCGTGGGTGCTGTCGAAGCCCTATGTCACCGCGCCGATCGTCGGCGCCTCGAAACCGCACCATCTCGCCGACGCGGTCGCGGCGCTGTCGCTCAAGCTCGACGCGCGCGCCATCGCCAAGCTGGAAGAGCCGTACCACCCGAAGGAAGTGGTCGGCCATCAGTAGGCGCTCCCCTCGTCCGGCGCTTCGCGCCACCGTCTCCCGGAAAGCCTGTCGAAGACGGGCGTCCTTCAGGCGCCCTATGCGGGAGAAGGGTTTCGCCGCCTCTCCCGCTTGCGGGAGAGGGTCGGGGTGAGGGCAAGTCTGGGCTACCCCACCCGCGCGAACACCGTCGCCACTGCGGCCGGGATGTCGCGCGGCGAAACGATGATCGGGTCGGCGCCGGCTTCGGTCAGCTCCGCCCGGTCGCCGTAGCCCCATAGCGCGCCGATCGCCGGAATGCCGACCGCGCGCGCGCCGAGCGCGTCGTAGCGGCGGTCGCCGATCATGACGATGCGCTGCGCCGCTTCGAGCCGCGCGCCGGCGATCGCCGCCGTCAGGACCGCGCTCTTCTCCGCGCCGCGCCCGTCCGAATTCGCGCCGTAGACCCCGTCGAAATAGCTGTCGAGGCCGAAGTGCTTGACGACTCGTTGCGCGTCCACCTGTCGCTTCGATGTCGCGACGAACAGGCGGTCGCCGCGCGCGCGCAGCCGATCGAGCGCCGCGGCGACGCCGTCGTAGACCTTGTTCTCGAATATGCCGATCGTGTCGTAGCGCTCGCGATAGAACTCGAGCATCTGGTCGGCGTTCTCGTGGCCGGCGAGCTTGGCGAAGCTCTCGCGCAACGGCGGACCGACGATCCAGCCGAGCTCGGACTCGGCCGGAATCGGCCGCGCGCCGCCATCTTCGGCGTTGAGCCGGCGCAAAGCCTCGCGCGTGGACCGCTGGATTCCGGTCGCGGAATCGGTCAGCGTGCCGTCGAGGTCGAACAGGACCGCTGCGGCTTCGGTCATTTCAGCAGCACGTAGATGTCGACCTGCAGGTTGGGGTCTTCGGGAGATTTTATGTCGTTGAGGTATTCTTCGACGAAGACGTCCTGCGCGTCGACGCCCTTTTCGTCGAGATAGGCGGTGATCGCCTCGTAAGTGCCGTCGATGTCGTCATAGGCGCCGCGGTGCTCGAATCGCATCGCCTTGCCGACCGGCGTCTCGCCGATCTTCACCGCATCGGAGAGTTGGGTCTTGCCGTCGGGCGCTCCGGCGAGCGGCACGGCGGCGCGGAACTTGAAGCCGGAATCGTCGGCTTCGAGGAAAACCGCGATCGGATGGTCGACCGGCTTGAGCCCGGCCTTGCCGATCTCGGCCCGCACCGCGCCAATCGCGTCGAGGATCGCCGAATAGACTTCGTCGCGGCCGGCCTTGCCGTCTAAGTAGGCGGCGGGCCGCGCCGTCAGGTCGACCGTCTCGCCCATCGAGCCGTTGTCGCCGGAAGCCGCGCTGGGCGCCGGCGCCGGCGTCGCGGCCGGGGATGGGTTCGCAGCGGACGCCGGCGCGCCCGGCGAGGGGGCCGGGGCCGGCGAAGCCGCAGGGGCGCTGGTGGCGGGCGTCGGCGCCGGCGTCTGTTGGGCTGCAGCCGCGGCGGCAAACGCAGCCAACGCGCAGGCGAGCCACGCCGCGCGCGCGCGCCTCAAGCTGCGAACCATCGCTTAGCCCCTTCCGCCGGTTGAATGTTGCGTCGCGCCAGTATGCGGGCAAGCGCGCGCGGCGCCAAGCGGCCTGTGGTCGCGCCTTTAGGCCGGCGCCGGCTTCGCCCAGCGCAGCGTCGGCTGGCGCGCCGCCCGCGTCTCGTCGAGCCGCCGACGCGGCGCGGCGATCGGCGCGTCGACGAAGCGCTCGCGCTCGCCGGCGAGCGCGCTCATCGCCAGGTCGCGCAAAGTCATGATGAACAGGTCGAGGCTCGCCTTCGATTCCGATTCGGTCGGCTCGATCAGCATCGCGCCATGCACGACCAGCGGAAAATACACCGTCATCGGGTGGTAGCCTTCGTCGATCATCGCCTTGGCGAAGTCGAGCGTCGTCACGCCCGTGTCCTTCAGCCAGCGGTCGTCGAACAGGGCTTCGTGCATGCACGGCCGGTCGCCGAAGGGGGACGACATCAGGTCGACGAGCGAGGCGCGTACGTAATTGGCAGAGAGCACTGCGTCCTCCGAGGCCTGCCGCAGCCCGTCGCCGCCGTGCGACAGGATGTAGGAGAGGGCGCGCACGAACATGCCCATCTGGCCGTGGAAGGCGCTCATGCGGCCAAACGCCGGCGTCCCTTCGCTGTGTTCGGCGAGCGACAGCGATGGGCCGTTCCTGACGATCGACGGCGCCGGCGCGAACGGCGCGAGCCGCTCGGACAGGACCACCGGCCCGGCGCCCGGACCGCCGCCGCCGTGCGGAGTCGAGAAGGTCTTGTGCAGGTTGATGTGCATCGCGTCGACGCCGAGGTCGCCGGGCCGCGTCTTGCCCATCACCGCGTTGAAATTCGCGCCGTCGCAATAGAAGTAGGCGCCCGCCGCGTGCACGGCGTCGGCGATATCGACGATATTGCGCTCGAACAGGCCGCAGGTGTTGGGGTTGGTGAGCATGATCGCGGCGACGTCGGGCGCCAGCGCCGCGCGCGCCGCTTCGGCGCTGACGACGCCGTCGGCCTCCGCCGGCACGGCGCGCACCGAAAATCCGATCAGCGCCGCAGTGGCGGGATTGGTGCCGTGGGCGGAATCGGGCACCAGGACGACGGTGCGCGTCTTGTCCTCGCCGCGCGCGGCGAGCGCCGCTTTGATCGTCATCATGCCGCACAATTCGCCGTGCGCGCCGGCCTTCGGCGACATCGCCACCGCGCTCATGCCGGTCAGCGTCAGCAGCGCGTGCGCCAGCGAATCGATCAGTTCCAGCGCGCCTTGCACGGTGGCGATCGGCTGCAGCGGGTGAACGTCGGCGAAGCCAGGCAGGCGCGCCATCTTCTCATTGAGGCGCGGGTTGTGCTTCATTGTGCACGAGCCGAGCGGATAGAGCCCGGCGTCGATCGAATAATTGTTGCGCGACAGGCGCACGTAATGGCGCACCGCCTCCGGCTCGGTGAGGCCGGGCAGGCCGATTGCTCCATCGCGCGCGTGCGCGCCGAGTTTCGATACGAACGGCGCCGGCGCGTCGAAGTCGACGCCGGTCGCGTCGAGCCGGCCGGTCTCGAAGATCAGCGCCTCTTCCATGTCGAGCGCGCGGTTGCCGGTGAACGTGCCGCGGCGCGGCGCGTCGCCCGCGTTCGGGCGGGTAGGGCGGCCCTGGTTGTTCATTTCTTTCGCCCCCCTTGCAGACATTGCGCGAGCGCCTCCGCATAAGCTTGCCGGTCGGCCAGCGTCGAGACTTCGGTGGCGGCGACGACGATCAGGTCGTCGAGCCCGGCGCGCGGCGCGAGCCGCGCCACCGGCAGGCCGCCGATGATTCCGCGCGCCGCGAGGTCGTCGATCAGCTCCGCCGCGTCGCGCGGCGTGCGGATGGTGAATTCATTGAAGAACGCGTCGTTGAGCACGCTGACGCCCTGGATCGCGCCCAGCCTCTCGGCGAGGTCGACTGCGGCGGCGTGATTGAGCGCGGCGACCCGGCGCAAGCCCGCTTCGCCGAGCAGCGTCAGGTGAATCGAGAAAGCGAGCGCGCACAGGCCGGAATTGGTGCAGATGTTGCTCGTCGCCTTCTCGCGGCGGATGTGCTGCTCGCGGGTCGACAGCGTCAGCACGAAGCTGCGCCGCCCGTCGGCGTCGACCGTCTCGCCGGCGAGCCGTCCCGGCATCTGCCGCACGTTCTTCTGCCGGGTCGCGAACAGGCCGACGTAGGGACCGCCGAAATTGAGCGCGTTGCCGATCGACTGGCCTTCGCCGACGACGATGTCGGCGTCCATCTCGCCGGGTGAACGCACCGCGCCGAGCGACATCGCCTCGGTGAAGACGGCGACCAGCAGCGCGCCCTTGGCGCGCGCGGCGGCGGCGATCGGCTTGAGGTCGCGCAGGTTTCCGAAAAAGTCGGGCGACTGGACGACGACGCAGCTCGTCTCGTCGTCGATCTGAGCCGCGACGTCCTCTGCGGCCAACGGATCGAGCGGCAGGCGGACGATCTTGTCGTTCGCCATCGCGCCGAGCGTGGCGGCGACGTCGGAATATTGCGGATGCAGACCGCCCGACAGCACCGCCTTGCGCCGGCGGGTGACGCGGTGCGCCATCAGGATCGCTTCGCCGCAGGCGGTCGAGCCGTCGTACATCGACGCATTGGCGACCTCCATGCCGGTCAGCGCCGCGACCTGGGTCTGGAACTCGAACAGCACTTGCAGCGTGCCTTGGGCGATCTCGGGCTGGTAGGGCGTGTAGCTGGTCAGGAATTCCGAGCGCTGGATCAGATGGTCGACGGTCGCCGGGACATGGTGACGATAGGCGCCGGCGCCGAGGAAGAAGGGGACCGATCCCGCCGCGACGTTGCGCCCGGCCATGCGCGTCAGGCGCCGCTCGACCTCGATTTCGCCCAGGCCGTTCGGCAGGTCGAGCAACGCGGCGAGACGCTTGGCGGCGGGAATATCGGCGAACAGGGCGTCGATGTCCGGCGCGCCGATGCGCGTCAGCATCTGCGCGCGGTCAACGGCGTCAAGTGGCAGGTAGCGCATCGGGGCTCACGCGAGGGTCTTGAGGAATGCGGCGTATTCGGCCTCGCTCAACAGCGAGGCGAGTTCTTTCGGGTCGGCGAGTTTGATCTTGAAGATCCAGCCGCGGCCCATCGCGTCCTCGTTGATCAGCCCCGGCTGCGCGTCGACGTCCTTGTTGACCTCGACGACCTCGCCCGAAACCGGCGCGAAGACGTCGCTCGCCGCTTTGACGCTCTCGACCACCGCCGCACCGTCGCCCTTGGCGAGTTTGGCTCCGACGGCGGGCAGCTCGACGAACACGACGTCGCCGAGCTGCTCTTGAGCGTGGTCGGAGACGCCGACGACGGCCACGTCGCCTTCGACGCGCACATATTCGTGGTCCTTGGTGTAGCGGGTCTCGGTCATGAGCGCGTTCCTTCTCGCAAGCGGGTCGTCAGCCGCGGTGATAGGCGTGGGGGTGGAAGGGCAGGGGTGAGACGCGCGCCGCAAGCGGCTTGCCGCGCACCATCAGCGACACTGGCGTTCCCGGCGCCGCGGCCGAACTCGTGACGTAGCCCATGGCGATCGGCGCGCTGACGCTAGGCCCGAAGCCGCCGGAGGTGACGCGGCCGATCTCGACGCCCGAGGCGTCGACGATTTCCGCGCCTTCGCGCGCCGGCGCGCGGCCGTCCGGCCTGAGGCCGACCCGCCTGCGCGCCGGGCCCGCGGCGAGCGCCGCTTGGACGCGCGCTGCGCCGGGAAAGCCGCCCTCGACCCGCCGCCGCTTCTGGATCGACCAGGCGAGCCCGGCCTCGATCGGATCGATTGTCTCGTCGAGCTCGTGGCCGTAGAGGCACAGGCCGGCCTCGAGCCGCAGCGAATCGCGCGCGCCGAGGCCGATCGGCGCCACGTCAGGATCGGCGAGTAACCGCCGCGCGAAGGCTTCCGTCTCGTCGGCAGGCAGCGAGATCTCGAAACCGTCCTCGCCGGTGTAGCCGGAGCGCGAGACGAAAGCGGAGACTCGGCCGAAGCGGACTGGCTGCGCCGACATGAACGCCATCGCCGCGAGGCCGCACTTCGGCTCGAGCCGCTCGAGGACGGCGACGGCGGCTGGGCCCTGGAGCGCGACGAGCGCGAGGCGGTCGAGCCGCGTCAGCCGCACCGAGAGCGGAAGGTTCGATTCGAGCAGCGCAAAATCAACGGCTTTGCGCGCGGCGTTGACGACCAGGTTGAGTCGGCCGTCAGCGCCCGGTGGCCGCGACACCATCAGGTCGTCGATGATTCCGCCCTCGGCGTTGAGCAGTTGGCTGTAGCGCTGGCGGCCCGGCGCGAGGCCGAGAAAGTCCGCCGGACAGAGTCGCTCGAGCGCGGCGGCGACGGTCGCATGGTCGGATCCGACGAGCTCCGCCTGGCCCATGTGCGAGACGTCGAACAGGCCGGCGCGGGCGCGGGTATGGAGGTGTTCGGCGAGGATGCCGGAGGCGAATTGAATCGGCATGTCGTAGCCGGCGAACGGCCCCATCCGCGCGCCGAATTCGACATGCAGCGCGTGAAGCGGCGTACGCAGCGTCGCGGAATCCGACATGGAATCACCCCGGTCGCAATCAATCGAGCGGCCGCGGCGCGACGCCTAAGGCGCGTCAGACCCCGCGGCGCCCCCTCTGTCTCGAGACCTGAGAGATTTCCCGCCGCAATGCGGCGGTTACCCCCGTCGGTGGGCGGACGCGTAAGCCGCGCCTGCCGCTTTCCAGAGCGTCATCACCCAACGGTCCATTGGCCTGAGCGTTTCCGGGGCGGTTGCGCCTTCGGCGCCGGAGGCTGACGCCTCCGGACTCTTCCGCTGGGTGTCTTCGACT
>Ga0181529_10002129_pt1 | contig 24225 bp, 20 predicted proteins | sample PEATcosm2014_Bin_36_FD_119763 | JGI IMG/M metagenome (GOLD analysis project Ga0181529, IMG submission 119763) | Peatland microbial communities from MTU Mesocosm Facility, Houghton, MI, USA - PEATcosm2014_Bin10_30_metaG | ecosystem: Environmental > Terrestrial > Soil > Wetlands > Peat | place... | reverse complement strand
GCGCTTCGGCAACGTGCTGGGGAGCAATGGAAGCGTGGTCCCAATCTTCAAGGAGCAGATTGCCGCTGGCGGACCGGTGACTGTCACCCACCCGGAGATGCGCCGTTATTTTATGACCATTCCGGAGGCGGCCCAGCTTGTATTGCAAGCGTTCTCAATCGGTAAGGGCGGAGAGGTCTTTGTCCTCGACATGGGAGAACCGGTCAAGATCGTGGATCTCGCCAGAAACCTTATTCTGCTCTCCGGGCTTCAACCGGATCGGGACATCAAGATTCAGTTTACCGGAGTGCGCCCTGGGGAGAAATTGTTTGAAGAGTTGAACCTGCAGAATGAGCACTTGGTTCCGACGTTGCACAGCAAGATCAGAAGCTATGTCTGCAATCACAATCTAGATTCAAAGCAACTCAAGGAAATAATGCAACGCCTACAGGGAATTGTTGAAGAACAGGATGTTGCCAGCCTTATGCTGCTACTCAAGGAACTGATTCCGAACTACATTCCCGGATCCAAGATGCTGAAGGCTGCCATGCAGATCCAACCGAACCTTGCCAAACCGGCCAGAGTTCAGGTTCCTTCTGGGCAAGTTGAGAGAGTTCTCTCGGCGAGCCTTACGCCGGCAACTCGAATCAATTAATGTTGCTGCTTCAGGTAATATTGCTGCTTCAGGGGCCCCGCACGGGAGCACGATGCAGTCGCAGAGTGCGGTCTTTGTGGGTTGTCTGGCATATCGTCATTACGCAGATGCGGAATAATTAATTCATGTTCAAAAGGTTAAAGGATGAGCGAAGTGGTGCTTGATAGCCATAGGAGTTTTAATTCCAGGGGGCGTTGCAGCCGAGTCGGCTTGCTGCTGATTGCCGCAGTTGCTGTTGCTCTGCTGTGTAAACCATTGTCTGCTCAGAATACTAACTGGAAAGTTTATAGCTCGGGCAGTGGTGGTCAAGAACCTGCAGCGGGCAACAGTGTCCAAGCGACCGCCCAGGATAATGGTGCCCAGGCTTCCTCTGCCCAGGGCGACAATGCCCAGGCAGCCGTTCAGCATGGGATTTCCGCGAATGAACAGAGCGGCTTCATGCAGGCGACGGATCAGACGTCGATGTCCGCAGAGCAGATCATCGCCATATTGCAACAACAGCCGGGTCTCCGAGCCACCGTAAAGGCCATGTTTGCGCAGCAGACGGGAGTGGACCCGAGCACCATCAGCGACGACGTGCTGTATAACGGCATCCGGCAGGATGCCAACTTGCGTGCCCAGGTGACGACGAATCTCAATCAGATTGGATACAGCACAAATCCGACTCCGGAGAGCAATGCCACAAAAGCTGCGGGCGCAGCCCAGACGCGCAGGCCCCTGGCTAAACTACCCAACCCGATTGCGGTACCGGACATGCCCCAGGCGATACAGCAACCCGACCCGTATGGGAACCTGGCTTCACTGCATGATCTTTACACGCAGATTCCATCTGCTGGAGGAACGCTGCGGCGCTTCGGCAGCGATGTGTTCATTCTCGGTACCGGGAATGCGAACGAATTGCCGATGGATCTTCCCGTAGGCCCCGACTACGTTCTTGGGGCGGGCGACAACATTGTCGTGAATATGTGGGGTGGCCGTTCCGATCGCCTAAGCCTGACGATCGACCGCCAGGGGCAGATTGCGCTCCCAGAGGCAGGCACCATCACGCTCGACGGACTTACGATTGCCCAGGCGCAGAGTGCCATTCAAAAGTCCCTTAGTACGCAGTTTCAGGGGGAGCATGTCGAAATTTCTCTGGGCCGACTGCGTACAGTTCGCGTGTATGTGGTGGGAGACGTGCAGCGACCCGGCCCCTATGATGTCAGTTCACTGTCCACGCCGCTCAGCGCTCTCTACGCCGCCGGCGGCCCAACCAGCCGCGGGTCACTGCGCATCCTCAGGCAGTACCGCGGCACACAAATGGTGCGACAAATTGATCTGTATGACTTCTTGCTCCATGGCGTCCGCTCAAACTCCGATCGCCTCTTGCCGGGCGACACCATTATGGTTCCGCCGGTAGGCGCACAGGTTACGGTGGAAGGAATGGTGCATCGCCCCGCGATCTACGAACTTAACGGAGAAAAAGGACTGAACGAAGTTCTCGATCTTACTGGGGGCGTGCTGGCTACGGCGAGTTTGAAACAAATCAATGTTCAGCGAGTTGAAGCCCACGAACGACGCACCATGTTCAGTTTGCAGCTTCCGGGGGATGCGGACGCAGTAAAAAAGGAGATCGCCGACTTCCAGGTGCAGGAAGGGGACGACGTTGTAATTTCGCAGATTCTGCCCTACAACCAGCAGGCAGTCTATCTTGAGGGACATGTCTATCGTCCCGGCAAGTACCCCTACCGCGATGGCATGACCATCAACGATCTGTTGAAGTCATACCAGGATATCTTGCCGGAACCGGCAGACCATGCGGAACTCATTCGCCTGCAACCGCCGTACTTTCGACCGGAGACAATCAGCATCAATTTGCCTGACGTGTTGATCGGAAACGATGCAATTCCACTTCACCCGTTCGATCTGGTCCGCATCTTCAGTCGGTACGAGATCGATTCGCCCAGGGTTTCTATAGCTGGAGATGTGCTTCGCCCCGGCGATTATCCGATGCCTGAGGGTATGACGGTGGCCGCGCTGGTGAGAATGGCTGGCGGCTTTACGCGTAGTGCCTATCGGGACGAAGCCGACCTTTCCAGTTATGTGGTGCAGAATGGCCAGAAAGTGCTACTGAATCATAGTAACGTTGCTGTGCAAAAAGCGCTGGATGGCGACAAGAATGCAGATGTAGCACTTAAGCCAGGCGACGTCGTCAGCATTCGACAACTGGCGGGATGGCAGGACATTGGCTCTTCGGTGACGGTGACCGGCGAGGTTGAGCACGCCGGCAGTTATGGGATTGAACAGGGAGAGCGCCTTAGCTCGATGCTGAAGCGCGCCGGCGGGTTCCGGGAGGATGCGTATCCGGCTGGTGCCGTACTGGAGCGCGTGCAGGTTCGTGAACTGGGTGAGCAGGTCCGTCTGCAGATGATACAAAGAATCGAAACCACCCCGGTCAATGTTAAGCCGGGGACGATGACCACGCAGGCAGCAACGGATATTCAGCAGTCACTACAGCAGCAGCGTGACCAGGTTCTTACATCGCTTCGCAGCCGTCCCGCAAGCGGCCGACAGGTGATCAACATCTCTGCGGATGTCAGCAAATGGGAAAACACATCGGTGGACATTGAATTGCAAGCGGGAGATACACTGGTCATTCCAAAACGACCGAATTTTGTGATGGTGAGTGGTCAGGTTTATAACCCAACAGCAATCAGCTACGTCCCCGGCAAGAATGTTAGCTGGTATTTGCACAAGGCTGGCGGAGTGACGCCCTCTGGAAACAAGAAATCTATTTATGTCCTGCGTTCCGATGGATCGGTGGTGGCACACGAGAGTAGCTGGTTTGGCGGTAATTCGATGAATCTCCGATTGCGGTCCGGCGATACAGTGTTTGTTCCCGAGAAGATCATCGGCGGTTCGCAGGTCTGGCAAAATATACTCGGCGCTGCGCAGATCATGTCGGTCGCCGCCCTACCCATCGCCATCGCCGGAAGCTTCTGATAGTTCGTAAGCAAAGGGCAAATAGTGATGAGTCGCTCATTGCTATCAAGACTTCGTTCAGAACGTGACAATCGCACTGACCTTTATTCGTTGAAAAAAACGGTTGAGGTTCCTTCGGTCGAAGAAGTCCATGAAGCCACGGGCCCTGCCAGTTTATACTGAGTTACCTTCTTCGCTCCATAGGAGACGAAACATTGAGTACCGCAGAAGAACACAATCAAAGTGTGGCCGAGGATGCAACCGATTCGATAGAGATTCCGCTCGCTGAACTCCTGGTGGCACTATGGCAGCGCCGTCGCTGGTTGGCCATGGTAACCGGGATCGGATTGATCCTCTCAGTCGGCTATGCATTATTGCTTCCAAAGCAATACACCTCCACGGCACAATTGATGCCGCCCGATCAACAGGCGCTTTCCAGTACATCCATGCTCAGCGCTTTAGCCGGGGCCGGCTCTATTGGGTCAAGCTTGATGAGCGCAAAGACGCCAGCCGAAACCTTTATAGGTATTTTGAACAGCCAAACCGCCCAGGACGATATCATTGATCGCTTCGACCTGCGGCGCGTTTATCATTGCAAGTTCTATGTGGACGCCCGCAAAGCACTCGCAATCCGAAGCACGTTTGAAGAGAATAAGATAACAGGAATCATCAGTATTACGGTGATGGATCGTGATCGATATCGTGCGCGCGACATTGCTGAAGCCTATGTTGAGGAACTTGATAAACTCGTCAACAATTTGAGCACATCCTCGGCTCGCCGTGAACGGGAGTTTCTGGAGCAAAGGCTAAAATCCGTCAAGACCGATCTTGATGCCAGCTCTGTTGCATTGAGTCAATTCTCGAGTCGCAACGCGACCATAAATCCGCAAAGTCAAGGCCAAGCATTGATAACATCTGCTTCAGGATTGCAAGGCGAATTGATTACAGCTCAGAGTGAGTTGTCTGGGTTGAAAGCCATGTATAGCGATGACAACGTGCGTGTGCGCGAAGCACGCGCGCGTATCGACGAACTACGGAGTCAATTGAGGAAGATGGGTAGCATAGGAGGAACAGCGGATGGTGCCGATCTCAAAGCTGACCAATCGTATCCTTCCATCCGCGAGCTACCCATACTAGGCGTGACATATTCCGATCTCTCCCGGCAATTGATCATGCAAGAGAACATCTATGAAACTCTAACCAGGCAATACGAGCTTGCTAAGGTTCAGGAAGCGAAAGAAATACCGGTCATCAAGGTTCTGGATGAGCCGGAGGTAGCAGAGAGAAAATCATCGCCGCACCGCTCGATTATTGTTATAATCGGGACTTTGGCATCAGCTTTTGCAGGAATCGCTTGGATTGTTGCGTGTAAAAACTGGAAAGTTACTGACGACTCCCACCCTGCAAAAGTTTTCGGAATTGCGCTTGCGCGCTTGATTCGTGGTCACGGTGTTGGAGCGCCGAACTGATTCAGACAGCGGCTTTTATGTTGATATGCCCACAAACCGAACATGTGAGTGCGTATTTGGACGCTGTCAACGAGAGCTTTCAAATAATCGCCGATGCTCACGCTGCCGGGACTGTCGAGTCGTCCATCGATGGCCCAATTGCCCACGCAGGGTTCCAGCGCCTGAACTGAACCTTTCACATCGACTTCCCGCGTGGCCGATACATGTATTCCATAGAACTTGCTGGGCGACAGATTGGTCACTGTTGGAGTGTATTCGTCATAGCCGAAGCTGGCACCAACCACAACGGTTGTTTTGATCCAACATTTCCATTTTGAGTTGTAATGCTAAAACGTAGGATCGTCGCAATTGTCAATGTTTATAAGGGTGAGAACACGGTGAAGACGTTTCGGAGGTGAATACCAAATGGGAGAGAAACGAGATCGGCCTTTTCAGCTTTTGGCTTTTGCAGGTAAACGATAGGCGGCCAGGAAGTCACTCGTTGCACGGGAGCTCCTGCTGTACGACGTAAGGAATTTTTTCGTAATTTTTCAAGGGATTCTCATGCCTCGAAGTCATAAGAAGATTCTGATAACAGGAGCCGATGGCTTTATCGGCTCCCACCTTACCGAAGCCCTGGTGCGGGGTGGATACAATGTTCGTTCTTTTGTACTCTATAACTCCTTCAACTCATGGGGATGGCTTGACCGATCTCCACAGGAAATACGTGAAAGCCTGGATGTTTTCGCCGGAGACATTCGCGACCCGCACGGTGTTCGCGAAGCGATGAAAGGTTGTGATTTTGTTATCCACCTTGCAGCACTGATTGCGATTCCCTATTCGTATCATTCTCCTGATACGTATGTAGACACGAATATTAAGGGCACGCTGAACGTAGTACAAGCCGCACGAGAACTTGGAATCCAAAGGATCCTGCACACTTCTACAAGTGAGGTTTACGGGACAGCACGCACAGTGCCGATTTCCGAAGAGCACCCGCTGACGCCACAATCTCCTTACTCTGCCACGAAGATTGCGGCAGATCAGATTGCACTGTCGTTCTGGCATGCATTTTCGACCCCGGTCGTTGTTATTCGTCCATTCAATACATATGGTCCACGGCAATCAGCGCGCGCTATAATCCCGACAATTATCACGCAGATTGCGAACGGTCGGCGCACCATACGTCTTGGCTCACTGCGACCTACGCGAGACTTTTCCTATGTGCGAGATACCGTTGATGGTTTCATTGCAGCTCTGGAGGCCGATCAGGGCTTGGGTGAGGTTGTGAACCTTGGTAGTGGTTTCGAAATCTCCATAGGCGACACGCTCTCGCTCATAGCTGAGCTAATGCAGATTGAGGTTCAGGTAGTGGAGGAGAACGAGCGCCTGCGACCCGCATGCAGTGAAGTATATCGATTGTTCGCTAATAACAGCAAGGCTAAGCGCCTATTTAGCTGGGAGCCGCGATATGCACATATGGAAGGCTTTCGGCGCGGTTTGTTGGAAACCATTGCTTGGTTTACAATTCCGGAGAATCTGATTGAATATAAGCCCGACAAATATAATCTCTAAGGGTTCGCTCTCGATCGAACAGATTGTTGCGGTCATACGCGGTGTATTAGAGGAATTGAACGTGCCTCGCACGCTGCACCAGCCTCTGTTTCAGGGTCACGAATGGGAATATTTAAAGGATTGTATCGATACTGGATGGGTATCTTCGGTCGGTTCCTATGTGGATCGCTTCGAGAGAGACTTGGCCGAATTTACTGGGGCAAAGCGTGCAGTAACTGTTGTGAATGGGACGGCTGCTCTCCAGATTGCATTGAAACTCGCGGGGGTGGAAAGCGGGGACGAAGTGTTGACCCCTGCGCTCACATTTGTTGCAACGGCCAATGCAGTGATGTATTGCGGTGCAACCCCTCACTTTGTAGACAGTGAGTTCCGTTCATTGGGCCTCGATTCCAGGAAGTTGGCCGACTATTTGAAGGACATTGCGGAGCTGACCGCCGATGGGTGCCGCAACCGGATCACCAGCCGGAGGATCAGAGCGGTGGTGCCGATGCACACCTTTGGTCACCCTGTGGATATGGATCCGCTGGTTGAACTGTGCGCTCGATGGAAGATTGAGATCATCGAAGATGCGGCGGAAGGACTTGGCTCATATTATAAAGGGAGACACACGGGAACAATAGGTCACATTGGAATCCTGAGCTTTAATGGAAATAAGATTATGACGACAGGTGGCGGAGGCGCGCTCTTGTTCAATGATGAGAGCGAGGCTCGTATGGCGAAGCACATCACGACGACGGCCCGCCTACCGCATCCATGGACTTATTTCCATGACCAGCTTGGATACAATTTTCGCATGCCAAACTTGAATGCTGCCTTGGGTTGCGCCCAGTTGGAGCAGATGCCCGCGTTTCTTTCCTTGAAGAGAAATCTCGCTGCGCGGTACATCGAAGCGTTCCGAGACGTACCGGGAATCAAGTTTGCTGTCGAGCCTATGTTTGCGAGAAGCAACTACTGGTTGAATGCTTTACTGCTGGATGAGGAATGTGCGGATCAGCGCGACTCGCTTCTGGAGCAGACCAATCAGCAGGGAATCATGACACGTCCAGTGTGGGTTTTAATGCAGCAGCTGCCGATGTACAAGAACTGTCCGCGCATGGACCTTGAAGTTGCAGAGAGTCTCGAACGGCGCATCGTCAATATTCCAAGCAGTGCCGCCCCAAACGCGGCAGCAGGTGAGCAACGTGTCTAAGCGCAAGATTTGCGTCGTCACCGGTACGCGCGCGGAATACGGATTATTGTTGCCTTTGTTGCATGCACTGAAAGTGGATCCTGCTTTCGAGTTGCAACTGATCGCTACTGCGGCGCATCTGTCTCCGGAGTTTGGACTGACCTATCGGATCATCGAGGAGGATGGGTTCGCCATCGATGCAAAGGTGGAGATGCTGCTCTCGAGCGATACCCCCGTAGGCATTGCAAAGTCGATCGGGTTGGGAACAATCGGGTTTGCTGATGCGTTTGACCGGCTTCGGCCAGACTTGCTGGTACTTCTCGGCGATCGATTTGAGATGCTTGCCGCGGCGCAGGCGGCTCTGGTTGCGAGATTGCCGATTGCGCACATCGGCGGAGGAGATACGACGGAGGGTGCATTCGACGAGGCCATCCGACACAGCATTACAAAAATGTCCCATTTGCATTTTGTAACCAATCAGGAGTCCGCAGACCGCGTGCTGCAGATGGGAGAGAATGCTGCGCGTGTTTTTGTTGTGGGGACCCCAGGTATCGACCTAATCAAGGGAATCGAGTTGCTTACGCGTTCCGAAGTGGAGAAGTGCATAAGCTTTGAATTTCGCCAGAAAAACCTGCTGCTGACCTTCCATCCCGTTACTTTGCAGGAAGATTACGGACTGGAGGAATTTGAAAGTATGCTTTCTGCGGTTGATCGGCTCGGCAACAACTACGGTATGATCTTCACTCGGCCGAACGCCGATACCTATGGCCGAGCCATGGTGAAGCGGCTTGACCGTTTTGTTGCCACACATGAGAATGCCAGCGTTCATACTTCCCTCGGATCGCAAATATATTTAAGTACAATGGCGTCTATTGATGTAGTTGTGGGAAACTCTTCAAGTGCGCTCTATGAAGCACCGACCTTCCAAAAGCCAAGTGTCGACATCGGCGAAAGGCAGAGTGGACGACTGCGCGCAAATTCGGTCATCCACTGCGAAGCGCGTGCGGAAGATATCTATACCGCGATCCTAGAGGCTTTATCTCTGGATTGCTCAGGCACCGTTAATCCCTATGGTGATGGCCATAGCGCTCCGCGCATGCTCGCTGTGCTGAAAAGCACGCCTGACTATAAAGCACTTGTGAAGAAGCGCTTTGTTCGGAGCGCAAAATGACTACGTTTAAAAAAAAGTGTGTCTTCATTATTGCTGAGGCCGGTGTGAATCATAATGGTTCCCTGGATCAGGCACTTGAGCTGGTGGATGTGGCTGCTGAAGCGGGTGCCGATGCTGTGAAATTTCAGACATTCAAGGCGGAAGCAGTCATCAGCCGAAATACTGCTAAAGCTGAATATCAGCTAAAGACTACGAATGAGAACGAGTCTCAGTTGGAGATGGCTAAGAAGCTTGAACTCGATCTCTCCGCTCACCAGCAGCTTTTGCGGCGCTGCGAAATGCGTAAGATTCAGTTCTTGTCTTCTCCCTTCGATCTGCCCAGCGTCGACATGCTGGTGAAGGATCTCAAAGTGTTGCAGATCAAGGTTCCTTCCGGAGAAATCACCAACGGGCCTCTGCTGCTGCGCGTGGCTCAATCGTGTTTACCGGTAATCCTATCGTCAGGGATGAGCACGTTGGGGGACATTGAAAATGCGTTGGCCATACTGGCGTTTGGCTATTTGCAATCCGGTGAAGTCCCATCGATTGCTGGCTGCAAGCAGGCGTTCCTCTCCGCAGAGGCTCAGCGTCAACTTCAAACGAAAGTAACGCTGTTACACTGCACGACGGAGTATCCCGCACCATTCGACGAGGTTAACCTTCGGGCGATGGATACCATGGCCTGTGCGTTTGGTCTGCCGGTGGGGCTGTCGGATCATACGGTTGGATATAGTGTTGCGATTGCCGCTGTCGCACGTGGCGCCGTCGTGATTGAGAAGCACTTCACGCTAGACCGAACCCTTCCTGGGCCGGATCATAAGGCATCGCTGGAACCGAGTGAGCTTGGCGCAATGGTGACAGCTATTCGTGAAGTGGAACTTGCACTGGGCTCATCGCGCAAACTGGTCGCAACTTCTGAGGCAAAAAACCAAATGGTTGCGCGCAAGAGCCTAGTGGCATTGCGAGCCATACTTAAAGGAGAATCCTTTACCTCGGAGAACCTAGGTGTCAAGCGTCCGGGTACAGGTATCCCTCCAACTCAGTATTGGGAATTCCTAGGGAAAACAACTACCCATGACTATGGACCTGACGAGTTAATAACGCTATGAGTATAACGAAGCCGGTTATCATCTTGGGGGCCGGGGGCCATGCCAAGGTACTGGTTGCAGCTCTTATATCCGGGTCAACTAAAATCCTGGGAATTGTTGAGCGCGTTGGATGCAAAAAAACCGGCGATGTCCTTGGTATTCCAATTATCGGGGATGACGATTGCGTATTGCGGTATTCGCCACATGATATTCAGCTAATCAATGGCCTAGGCATGGTAACTTCTATGAAGAGCCGCCAAGAGTTGTTTGAGAAGTTTGTCGCTCTTGGTTATCACTTCGCGACGGTACTGCACGCCACAGCCGTCACATACACAGATGTTCATCTCGGCGAGGGAGTGCAGGTCATGGCGGGCGTGGTCATACAGCCAGGGACAGTAGTGGGCGACAACTCGATTCTGAATACACACGCATCCGTTGATCACGACTGCCTAATTGCTAAACACGTACACATTGCCCCCGGCGCAACTTTATCCGGGGGTGTTCGTGTTGGTGCAGGCACACTTATCGGAGCCGGAGCCGTCGTGATTCAAGGCATCGAGATTGGTTGCCGATGTGTGATAGCTGCCGGCGCAGTTGTCATTCGCGATGTAGTAGCCCATACAAGCGTAGCAGGAGTACCAGCAAAACTTATGAAAATAGGGGGCAATGGAAGCAATGATAAGCACATGGAAGACTTGCTGCGTTAGCCCCGCTGCAACCATTGAGGAGGCGATCCGAACCATCGAGGAGAGTTCCTTGCAAATAGCTCTTGTTGTCGAAGGGAATCGACTGAAGGGGACCTTGACCGACGGTGACGTTCGACGAGCGCTGCTGGCAGGGATACCCCTTCAGGATTCTGTAGTTCGTGCGATGAATGTCCATCCGGCAGTCGCTTCTCTCGGCGATGATCGCAAGTTCGTAATTTTGCGCATGCGTAGCGGACAAATCCGGCAAATGCCCATTCTGGATTCCGCTGGAGAATTAGTGGGGATGGAGATTCTGGATGAGTTACTGGCACCAGAACCTCAGATGAACCCGGTTGTGATCATGGCTGGCGGTTTGGGGAGGCGTCTTACGCCACTCACCGACCAGTGCCCTAAACCCATGCTACTGATCGGGGGCAGGCCGATCCTAGAAACAATCCTACTGAATTTTATCGATTATGGGTTCAAACAGTTTTACATTTCGGTGAATCATAAAGCAGATGTGATCACGCAGTATTTCGGTGACGGAACTCGCTGGGGTGTGCATGTCGAATATATCTACGAAGATAAACGTCTAGGAACCGCGGGCGCGCTGTCGCTTTTGCCGACAAAACCAGACTTGCCATTGATTGTGATGAATGCTGACATTCTGACGAAGGTCAACTTCAATCATTTGTTGGAATATCATCGTGCAGAAGAAGCAAGTGCAACCATTTGCGTTCGAGAATATGAACACCAAGTTCCTTACGGAGTGGTCAGACTTGCCAACTGCCGGATACTCGAAATTCAAGAAAAACCTGTGCAGAAGTTCTTTGTTAATGCCGGTATATATATTTTGGATCCGAAAATTATTGATATTATCCCAAAAAATGAGTATGTCGATATGACTACTGTGTTTGATCGGATTATGAAAGAAAACTTGGCAACTGCCGTATTTCCGTTATGCGAATACTGGCTTGATATCGGGCGTCACTCCGATCTGGATAGTGCGAAGAGTGACTTTGAGGTGAATTTCGGATGATTGGCAGGTATACAATGCTGGGCATCATCCCAGCGCGCGGTGGCTCCAAGGGAATTCCTAGAAAAAATATTCGGATCGTTAATGGTAAACCTTTAATTGCTTGGACTATCGAACAGGCCAAGCGTTCAAGATTCCTTGATCGCGTGGTGCTATCCTCAGATGATGATGAGATAATGCGTATAGCTACCACCTATGGATGTGAAGTTCCTTTTCGTCGGCCGCCTGAATTGGCCGCGGACGATACACCGGGAATTGCACCGGTTCTACATGCCATAGAGAACTTGCCTGGTTATGACTACGTTATCCTACTTCAACCCACCTCGCCTTTGCGGTCTGCGGAAGACATAGACAACTGTTGTTATCTCTGTGTGGAACGTGGTGCGCCGGCTTGCGTGTCTGTGACTAGGTGCGCCGAAAACCCATATCTGATGTTTTGGCGAGACAAGAATCAGCACTTGACTCCTCTCTTCGCTGAATGCGGGCGTATTGCCTGCCGTCAGCAACTGCCAGAGACCGTTCGCCTCAATGGTGCTGTCTATGTCGCTCGTTCACAATGGCTGAAAGAAGCCAGATCGTTCATAACTTCGGAAACTATCGGTTATGAAATGCCCGTTGACCGGTCGCTGGACGTCGATACTGAAGCCGACCTACAGTTTCTCAAGGCGCAGTGACATCTTCACATATCCAAAGTTTCCGAAAGGCTCTCTATGTCACGCGAAGATTACTGGAATACTCAATACTACCAATACTGGCGGAGACGCACTGCAGAAGCCAATAGTGGCGCGAAACAGAGCGAACTGGTTAAGGGAGACAGAACCACCGTCGGCGATATTGTCGTGGAGCAGCAGTTGGCCATCCTGGAAATAGGCGATGACGACAAGGTGCTGGATTTAGGTTGTGGTTATGGCCGATTGTTCCCAATTCTGAGCCGCAAGACGAGTGAGATCTTCGGTACAGACATCTCTGCTTCGATGATTAGCGAAGCGCGAAAGGCTTACGGAAATGTGATATGTGACCTTCGAGTTGAAGAAGCAGAGAAAAGCTCGTATCCAGATGCTTTTTTTGACAGAATCGTATGCTGGGGCGTGTTTGATGCAACAAATCAAGTGGCCGCGATCTCGGAAATCATCAGACTTCTTAGGTGTGGGGGAGTAGTGCTACTCACGGGGAAGAACACAAGATATGAAGTTTCCGATTCAGAGGCATTGATTGCCGAAGAGAATGCTCGATTGAAAGGGCACCCGAATTGCTTCACTGATTATAGGTGCTTGCGAGAACAATTGTTAGCCCATGGTGTGAAGATTCGTGAAGAGAAATTTTTTTTACGCCGTGGTGATTTTTCCGCGAATAGATTCACTCTCGATCGCCCGGAGAGGTTTTATGAATATCTTCTGGTTTTTGAAAAGACGGATTGCGATGACCGCACCGCTTTCGCGCCCTTTAGTAGCATCTGTAGCGTGACGTGGACGGACATCCGCGGACAAGTTGATCACAGAGATGGGGGAATCTCTTCGGAGTCGTTATGAGTATTGACAAAAAGAAAACTGTGTATGTGGTGCATTGTGTGGATACAGAGGGCCCATTGCATGAATCGACTGCGGCAACGTTCCAGCGACTAAAGGACATTGCAAACATTGTTGTTGAACCCACTCGAGAGAACCTGGAGAAGATTGCATTAGGCAAACTCAACCTTGCCGGCAAAGAGAATCTTGCGTGCGCCTTGCTCGATACTCAACTGTTGCGGTATCTCGACACATGGGACAAATTAGATGCGATGCTGCACGACGTGATGTCGTCTGAATATCGGCGTCAGTTTATGGATTCGTGTGGAAATGGCTGGCGCTTTAACTGGTTTATTATGGACCATGTTGGCTATACAGATAATCCACGTCGTCGCGACATCGGGTATCACAACATTTTCGACCATTACAGCGAGATATTATCGGAGTACAAAGGCATCTTAAATGATGAACTGCACTGGCATTTCCATCCCATGTCGACGTACCGCGAGGCGCACGTATGCGCTACTTCGTTCCTGCGTTCACCTCATTTGCTCGATATCCTTTCCCGTCGTGTCATAGACCGGCAATGGTTTCCCACCTGTTTTCGTGCTGGCTTTCATGCGGAGCGTCCTGACAGCCATTGGTTTCTGGAGCAGTGGATACCTTTCGATTTCTCGAACCAGGCTGTACAGACGGCCGAACTCGACATGCAACAGTCGGACATGGTTGATGGCCGATTTGGCGACTGGCGACGCGCCCCTATGGACTGGTCGCCTTATCATCCGTCTCATGATGATTATCAGATGCCCGGAAACTGCAACCGAGTCATATTCCGTTGCTTGAACGTCGGTACTCGGATGCGTTTGATTGATCAACAGCAAGTTGACCTGGCATTTGCACGTGCGGACGATGGCAAACCCACGATTCTAGCTTTTACGGATCATGATTTCCGAGACATGAGATTTGACATTCAGAAAGTCCACCAAATGCTTGTCTCGAGTTCCTCACGATACCCGAAGGTTCAATGGCTGCACAGCGGTGCAAGAGACGCCGCCTCTGAGGTCCTAGGGTTGGACCCCACTCCGCCGATTAAACTCACTGTTTCCTTTGAGCACAGGCCCAACTCCTTCATGATGCGGGTGGAATCGAACACAGAAAGCTTCGGGCCACAACCTTACCTCGCGGTGAAGACGTTCGATAAGAATTACCTGACGGACAATTTCGACATTCAAATTCCACGCAGGGCATGGACCTATGTTTTCGACTCACAATCCATTCAGCCGATGTCGATCGATAAGATTGGCATAGCGGTAAATTCCGGAAATGGGACCACGTCGGTCGTTGTTATCGATGACGTCAGAAAGATCGTTGGCCCTGATGCCGGTGTTGCAGAAGGCTCTGTAGGTTAGAACAAGCATTATGCACATGAAGTCATTTCCGCTCTGATGCACGACAAGAGTCGTAAAGTACTCAAGCCCAGTCCCGACAGAATAGAGCGCAATGCCAGTAAAATCTCTAGACGCAAATGCGCCGAGGCAGACAAGTGGTACTTCTGCAATAACGTTTACTATTTGTCGTTATGTAACATATGCATTTGCATTTCTTCGCAGCCTGCTGGTCGCAAAGTACCTGGGACCGCATTTACTAGGGGTTTTTGGGTTCCTGCTTCTTGTAACTCAGTATCTCAGCTACAGTGGATTGGGGCTGCAGTTTGCTCTAAATGTTGAACTTGCCACCACCCCGGTACCAACCCACTGCAGAAGTTCTTCTGTAGCGCTAACACTCACTGGGGTTATTGCGGCTGGACTCATTGTCATTGGATTGGTGATCCAATCAACCCACTTTCGTCTGTTTGCAAAATATTCGTTTTCCCAGTATGCATTGGCGATAGGCCTAATTGCCGCTCTGAGTCTAGTACAACAAGTCTATACGAATATATATCGCATCTATGGGAAACTCATTGAAATAGCAGGAGTCGAGATAGTTAGTGCTTTACTATTGTTACTGCTGACATTTGTTTTTAGGGGGCAGGCGCTGATTACCGCTCTGCTTTGTGGCCTTGTGGCGTCCACCGCATTTGCCGTTATGGTCTTTGTGCTTCGCGCGCCATTTGCCTTCTGCTTTAGCTTGGACAGAGCCTATGCGCGTCCGCTTCTGAGGTTAGGGATTCCGCTGTTGATATATAACGCAAGCTTTTATCTGATCACAATGGTGGCGCAAACCGTGGTGAGTATATTCTATTCGCTCGAAACAATGGGGTACTATACGCTTGCGTCGAGCATTGCTAATGTCGCTCTACTAGGTTTCAACTCGATTGCGTGGATTGCATACCCAATTGTATTGGGAAAGACACATCAGGATGCGCCGGACGAGGATGCTGGCAGAGTTACTGACCGAGTCAATGTTGTACTGGGGACAGGGGTTTTTCTTATGGTATTTGCAGTCGTGCTGGGATTGCCTATACTGTTCCTTGTACTGCCCCATTATGCGCACGCTCGTGGAGTGGTAACTGTTCTCCTTCTTTCTCAGGCGCTGCTCATGAGTTCATTCGGCTACAACTGCTTGGCCATCGCAAGACGTAAGCAAATGGCAATAGCCAACGTAAGCATGTTGTCTGTGCTGGTGGTGACGGTGTTGGCTATCATGGCGGGCATAATTCATGTAGACTTTATCTGGGTTGCAATTGCTGTTCTTGCAGGTTCGGCGTTGTTTTCTCTTTTTCAGGCCCGAATCGGTTCTGAGCTGCTTGGGGGCATAAAGCTGAGGCAAATAGTCCCGGTTGGAAGCATTGCATCGGTCGCCGTTTGCCTCGCCGGAACCCTTGCTGGATACCCTTTCACCGGTGCTGTGTTAGGTTCTACGGTTTATCTTGCTACCAACAAAAACAAAATATTGGAAGTATGGAATGTGTGCAGTCCATACATTATATCGTCGAGTAAGAGGACAACATCCGAGTTGTGAAATAAGGAGAATCAGTGCAAGGCATCCCTGATGCGTTGAGATGGAAAATTAATCTCCTGCGATACCGAGTACTGCGTCAGGCAGCTTCACTGCGTATGGTTCTGAGGCCGGTACGTGATCGCGTGTATATCTGGCCCCCCTTTTGTCTCGAAGACCAGAAGAATCTTGAGAAAGTGCAATCGGATTATCTATACTATCTCAATAATACGGATATTTGTGTTTGCTATTTTATGCGTGATGAACACGGGCTCACTCGGAATATATTCAGCGTTGAGGATGGTCGTGTAATAGGTAAGTTCAAAACAACTGAAAAAGAAGCTCGGGCTGAGCTAAGACGGGCTAGATACTATGCATTGTGGAAGTATAGTAATCGACCAAAGGCAGGATCACTTAGGCCGCATATTTACTATATTGTCGTAGATAAAGAGGGGAAGTACATTGAACCGGGAGACTGGCTTCGTTTAGTGTCAGACATTTACTTGTCGCAACACTCAATCCCGGCGCGAGTGCATGAGTCACTGAAATTTGTAGAATCGTGCGCAATATTGGGGTCGGGCCCAAGCGTCGATTACTTTATCTCGGAAAGCGATCGTTGGGATGGTTGGATTGGCGCAAACTTTCTAGTCTGTGACGAACGACTTAGTGGTATAAACCGACCCCTTGCATACTGCATTGCGGATCCTGAGTGTTTTGGTCCACTCGCGGAGTACAGACAGCTCCGCGAGCGTCTCTTCCAATTTCTGCGTGATACTCCTGCTGTTTTTTTCACAATTGCTACCTATGCTCCGTTTATCGAACTCAATTTTCCCGAAGAGATCAAAAAAAAGTGTTACTATGCAAAGAGACTAGGGCATGATACATATCGGTTTACTAGTCGGTTTAGAGCCGATAGTCTGACTGTTACCGGATATGGCAATGTGCTAACCGACCTGATGTTGCCGCTGGCAACATGCGTCAGCCGAAAGATTATCCTCTATGGATGCGACGGCATGCCGCCCGGTACTGTTAGATTTTCAAAGTCTCCAGCTATGGGAAAATATGACGATGCATATTTCGCGGACAATCCAGAAGCGTTTAATAACTTTTCTGAATACGTTTGCAAATTTGGTAAATACACCGGATATGTCGTCGAGAAATGCATGAAGCAGGGCGTGGAGATAGTTCTTCGATGTCCCTCATGGAACGCCGGACTGAGAAGCCTACCCGTGATCGGAGAGAGAGCTGCGACCGACTTGTGAACTGCTTCAGAATTATACGATTTAGACTACTGTATTATAAGAATCCACGGAGGCAACAGGGGCAGCGGGGCAGGGAGCGGGCGAGGTGGGTTGCGATCTGGCGGCACAGAGTGGCGATTGAGTGTGGATTATGCCGTTCGGTCCGTACCGGCAGCGCCTCGGGGCGTGTAGCCGGGTTGCACACGGGGTAGGCGAAGCTGGATGTCGGCTGGGCGGATGGGCTGCGAGTTGTCCGAGGGGGGAAAAAGGCATTGCTCCAGTACCAGGAATCCGTAGGCGGCAATCGATAGCGTCGCGTGGTGATGAAAGCCGCGCCAGTTGCGGCCTTCGAAGTGTCCCAGGCCAAGTTCCTGCTTTAACTCTTCGTAGTCGCGCTCGATGCGCCAGCGTAGTTTAGCGATGGTAACCAGCTTGCGCAGAGCGATCGACGCAGGCAAGTTCGACAACCAGTATTTTGTCGGCTCCGGCTCGGTCGTCGGCCACTCGATCAATAGCCACAGCTCAGGATGCGGCTCACTGCGCCAGGAGTCGCGATGGGCCACGCGCACACGCAGGGCGGCAAACCGCGAGCGCATCCTGCCGCGTGTTCCTTCGCGCCAACTCACCGGACGCAGATCGGTCGCGCTCAGGCACAAGGCAAGTTCTTTGGCCGAAAGCGGCTGATGCTGCTTATCCCTGCGCAGCAGCCGTGGCGGACGGCCCATTTTGCCCTGGGGTTAGGGAGGAAGAGGCGCGATCTCCGGTGGCCATAGCGTGGTCGTAGACTGGATACCAACCGCGTAGGAAAGTTCCAGTGCTTCCAGTCCCTCGCGAAATCCGTTGTCGTTGCCATAGGCAGCATCGGCCAGCGCCACGCCATGCGGCACACCTTCTGCGGCTAGCGAACGGATCTGTCCGAGCGCAATCTCCGGCTTGGTCTGGAAGCGAATCTCTTTGGGTACGCCTGCTTGCTTGCGCTGTTCTGGATCGCTGGCCCAGATCTCGGGAAGATAGAGCCGATAGGTTGCGGGAATACTGGCCTGTTCGGTGGCAAGCGATACGCTGACGGCCACCCGGCAGTTCTCCTGCTTGCCCAGTTGCCCGCAATACTGGCGCGTGACTCCAACCGAATGAGTGCCCTTCTTGGGAAATCCCGTGTCATCGACGATCCAGGCCGCCAGCGCATGCTTGCGCGTCATCGCGGGCAGCACCTGACGGCGCACTTGCTTGAGAAGCGCGTCATCGCTCCATGGGGCGTCGGCCACGATGTGATGCAGCGACTGGTGCATCTGGCGTACGTTGCCGGGAGCCAGACGCGCGGCCACCGGCTCGATGCTCTTGCGCTCGATCGGCAGCATGAGGCCTTTGGTGTAGTTCTCGATGGGGACAACGCGATCAGCATGCCCGGCGGCCTGGGTCAGACCGTCCAGATAGGCTTGCAGACGCGCAGGTTGGCGGGAGAAATCCGGTTGCTGGCGGCTCATCGTCTTCAACGTACTGCCCCGAGGTCAGCAGCGCCAGATCAATCGAGACATAGCTATACTCTCTATAACACAGTAGTATTAGGTTCGCAACCCTAAAAGTGAAGAGTCATCGCTGTTGGCGTGCCGGTCAGATCGTTTCGCCAGCGGCACGGTGAAGCCGAAATCTAAAGTGGCTTCATGCCTCGCGCAAGGGATCAGATTACTATGTGGAACTTTCTTGGAGTACTTTGTGGCACGGTCATATTAGCCTGGGCGCTATTTCTGCGTCGTCCAAGCGCAAGGAAGATTCTAAGTGCCTCCAGATGGATGCTTCTCTCCTGGGGTATGTTGTTTTTAGTGCATTGTTTTAGTCCCATTACTTTTTTTGCGCTAGGAGATGTCTCCTGGCGCGCTTGGGCATTCAGCGCGGCCTGGGTAGGCTCCTTTGTCTTGGCCGATAACGTCAAGTTTACTTTCCGAGTCAGATCTCAACCCGTTAACTCGCCACACCACACTCTATGGTGTTCTGCCAAAAGCATGCGAATCTGCGCTGTGTTAGCTGTTGCGGGGGCCCTCTTTCTGGCCAATAACAGCAGGGATATGGTTATGTCCTCCAATGCTACTTCCGTCATAGCAAATTTACGTAATACGCAGTTGGAAAGCGATTCGAACATGCTCAAGAGTGTCGCAACGTTACTGGCATGCGGTGGATTGCTAGTTATACTTGTGGAAGCATGCCGCGCGGTCCGGGACCAGTCCAACATACCGCTGCGAGGTTGGTTAGGACTGCTTGCGTACATTGCAGTTACAATAACTAATGGTGGACGTCCAGGGTTTATCTTGGCGACATTAAGTCTAATCATTGCAGAGATTGCCTCGGTGTACCTTTTTGGGCTTGGGTTTGCGGCGTTTCGGAAGATTATGATAACTGGGTGCCTACTCGTTGCCATCTGCATTGGCTACATAACGTTTGTGGTGTCAACTCGAAACATAAGTTATACCGGCGGAATGGACAACAAGATAGACATGGTAAACTCACTGATGGTGTCCAATCTTGATCCGAACTTTCGCGAATCTCTTCGACCCTTCGGAGCTTTTGGTGACGCAGTAATCGAATCGTTTTATTACTTGGGAACGCAGTTTCCCGGTCTAGACTTCGCGCTGCGCCATTCCGAGGGGGGGCCTTACGGCTTAGGGCTGGAGGAGGTCCCCTTTTTAACGCGACGGCTCGAATCCCTTACTGGAAAGGTAATACTGCAGCCCATGTGGGATGCTCAAGAGCGCGAGTTCGCAAAGTATGGCGTCTTTCCTCACTTCTTTGCCACGGCGCCGGGAAATACTCTAGGAGATTTTGGCGTCGTACTGAGCATTCCATTCGTATTTCTAGGTGGAGTAGTAAGCAGGCGCGCGCGCTTTCGAGCACTGCAGTCGCGGGCGCCGTTTTCAATCGCACTACAGGCCCTTATTTGTACCGGTGCGGCGTGGACAATCATCCTGAGTCCTTTGGAAGAACAGTCATGGTCTTTTCCACTGATGTGGTTCATCCTGATCTATATCGCGCATAGAGTTGGTGCGTTTTCGCAGGGGCCATTGCGCTCGGTCAGTAAGATAAGAACGTGTAGAGTTGGTGAGAATGGAGTACACCGAGCAGATGGAATAGTAAGATGAAAAGGAAATGCGGGGATTTGGCGAGACCGACTGTTCGCATGAAACTCCGATGCCGAACCACTGTGGAGAGATCTTATGTCGAGTGATGAACAGTTGGCTACACACGACGAATTGGGTTCAGCAATTGCTAGGGAATCCGACATTGCATTGGCGTTTGTCGGGCAAGTTGTTGCTGATAAGGAAACATTTCAAAAACCTGCATTTTCCCAGGCAGGACAGATGTTTCAGGAGAACCTGCTCGTCGGTCTTAAGCATGCGGGCATAGCTCCTTCCGTCATTATCTCGGCATTTCCAATAAGAGCATTCCCATATTCGCGTTGCTTGTTCTATGGCGGAGCTGACCAGACGATATCGCTGGGAATGCGAGTTACCCAAGTTCCGTTCGTAAACATAACGCCGCTGAAGGAAATTTCCATTGGGCTTGCCACCTTGTGGCTTCTTATCCGATGGGGTTTGCGCTGCAAGGGGAAGCGTCGCGTAGTGTTCACCTATAACCTAACGGTTCCACCCGGGATCTTTACGCTTTTGGGGGCATGGCTGATTCGTGCCAAGAGCGTTGTCGCGATCTACGACATTAATGTGCCAGGGCACACGGTACAAAATAGTTTGTGGCGCCGTATCGACTACAGGCTGCAGCGTTGGTTGCTCCCGCGCTGTGATGGCCACGTGTCCGCTGCGGATGGCATCATGCAGGAGTTCGCCCCAAATCGACATTATCTGCTGCTGGAGGGCGGGGTATCCCAGAATACGCTGGAGCGCTTTCGGTCTGCGCCGAAGAAAGATATGGCGGATGGGACATTTACAATCGTAGCTGGTGGGACTTTGAATGAGGGTCACGGAATTCCAGAGATTCTGAAGGCATTTTCCATGATTAACGGAGACTCCTACCGGCTATTCATTACCGGGGATGGTCCGTTACGAGAGGTAGTGGAGAATGCTGCCGCTCAGGATTGCAGGATTCGATACTTCGGATATCTGAAGTTCGGAGAGGTTCTGGATCTGTATAGCCAAGCGAGCGTCCTCATAAGCATGTTGATTACCAAAAAACTCAACACAAAATACTTCTTTCCGTCAAAGATAATGGAGTATCTCGCTTCCGGTGTACCAGTCGTGAGCACATATACGGGCAACCTGGAAAAAGACTACAACGGTCTTCTGTATCTGCTTCGAGATGAGAGTGCCGAAGGGCTTGCGGATTTACTGCGTCAGATATCGCAAAGCGATATTGAGGAGAGGTGCGAAATGGCGCGCAGGGCGGCAGACTTTATGGCTCACTGCAAGACATGGGATGCGCAGGGACAGAAAGTCGCAAACTACATTAGTAAGCAGGTACTGGAGTCATAGACCAAGAGACAAGTCAAACAACAAGCAAGGTCTGTGTTTCTCTATTCTTGCAGGAGCATCAAAACAAGTACATGCGTTTTGAGCGATTTAGCGCGTATCGCAAGCGATAATACAATTGATGCGGACTGATGGCTAGAATCTGTTACGCGTTACCAACTTTAAGTATAACCCATGCATGTAACTTTGTTATCAGGCAGGAAGTGAAAAGTCGAAATCCACAATTCTATTGGGTAAAAACACTATTTATCACAGGAGTTACCAGAGCTATTGGTAATTCTGTTTTGGATAACGCTGTACGACAGCGGAACGATCTAGGAGGAATCCTCGATCCTTGGTTCCCCGGCTTTGAATCTCAGGGAAGCCTACGAGCGCCCCGAGGAAATGGAAGAGGCCGCTGCCACGATGATGGGCTTCGAGGCAGGGAGGATAACCGAGTGTCTGAAGAGGCCGATCAGGCGAAGGCTGGGCTATACACAGTGCATGACTACCAGATGCCGAACGTGTTGGGAAAGGTGGTCCGAATCATTCACAGCTATGTGAACTATGTCAATACAACGGTGTGGCGAAAAATGCCGGAATCATAGACAGAACCATGTGGGCACGGATCGGTTCCCAAAGTAATGCTGGAAATATATTTTCTGGATAAGCAACCTCAGCATGGGATAGCGGGTGGTCGCCCACCTCACGGGTGTTTGGCGACATCGCGGACGCCCAAAAAAAAGAACTGGATTTGGCATGTCAATACTTTCGGGCGTTGTGAACAACACAAAGAAACTGAAGAACATCGCCGAAAGCATGAGCCCGAAAAGAGGATGAAGGATGAGAATTGGGATAAATCTGCTCTATCTTATTCCCAACCAATGCGGTGGCACTGAGACATACGGAGTTTGTCTGGTGAACGCGCTGGTGGATCTGGATCCTAAGAATGAATATGTTATTTTTCTCAATAAGGAGTCGGAAGCACTTCCTCTTATCGAATCATCCAATCTAACAAAAGTAATATGCAATGTCAGAGCGATCCACCGACCGTTGCGTTATATATATGAACAGCTAGTCCTGCCTTTTCTCTTGATCAAATATCGTATCGACCTGGTTCATTCTCTGGGATACGTCGCACCGTTGTTTGTATCTTGCATCAACGTGGTCACCGTCCATGACATGAACTATGTGGATCTGCGCCTAGACTTTCCATGGTTTAAGCGGCTAATGCTGAGCATCTTTTCATCTGCATCTGTTCGTCTCACAAGCCATGTGATTACGATATCCAACTTCTCAAAATCGGCCATATGCCGACGGCTTGGCGTTGCCCCGACCAAAATCACAGTAATCCACCAGGGGCCAGGTTGGTTGGGCAAACCATCCTCCCCCATTGATTGGGAATTCCTACGGATACACTACGACATTCCGAGAAAATACATCATTGCTTTCGGCGGCGGAGCCTTACATAAAAATATACCAAGACTTATCAAGGCCTATCTAGAGTGCAGCGATGCCCATGACTGCGCCCTTGTGATCATGGGGCGCCTTCCTGCCAGTGTTCAACTCCCGGATATGCCTAGCGAAGGCGGTGGTCCAAGAGTCCAGTGCCTAGGATATGTGCCCACAGCACATATCCAACCTCTATTGGGGCATTCTGCACTTTTTGTCATTCCTTCGCTTTATGAGGGATTTGGAATGACTATCCTTGAAGCTCAGTTTGCCGGAGTTCTGGTCGCCTCCTCCAATGCAGCCTCGTTACCTGAGATTGGTGGGGAAGGTGCCATCTATTTTGATCCATTGTCCGTAACGGCGATCTCCGAGGCAATAAGGACCGGACTGAAGGGCGATGCTTCATGGATCGCTGGCATCCGCAGAGCCGTCGATGCTAACCTCGAGAGGTTCTCCTGGAAAGCCGCCGCTCAAGCTTCTTTGGACGTATACCTTTCATTATTTCGTTCTAAGAATCCATCTCAAGAGACGTCGCCATCAAAATGATTATTATTCCAATACTATGCACGAATTCTGATGTTACCCAAATTATGCTTGGCTGAGTACGCAAGCGCGACGGGATTGTTGAGCGGCAGTGTTGTGCTGTTTGGTTCTTTCTCTGTGTTCTCTCCGGAACGCTATTTCACAAGGCTGGTACGGTAAGTGGTTGAAGCGGTTGAGCTGCGTGTGCATAAAATTGCTCTGCCCGATCTTTTGTACCAGTACGTTTGTTATTGATCCGGCCCTGAAGGAATACTACGCTGCGGCATAGCAGACATTTTTCTGTTGGAAGTAGCTTTCTACCCGCTGCGGCTGTTTCTGGATGCTGCGCAGAGCGCCGACGGCGGTTCTGG
>Ga0181529_10002127_pt1 | contig 24256 bp, 19 predicted proteins | sample PEATcosm2014_Bin_36_FD_119763 | JGI IMG/M metagenome (GOLD analysis project Ga0181529, IMG submission 119763) | Peatland microbial communities from MTU Mesocosm Facility, Houghton, MI, USA - PEATcosm2014_Bin10_30_metaG | ecosystem: Environmental > Terrestrial > Soil > Wetlands > Peat | place... | reverse complement strand
ATGGGAAGATGCCAGCCTCGCAGTATCGCCATCAGACGGATTCCCAAGCAAAGCGCCGAGCCGATGAGCATTCCCACGAACGCAGGGAGGTGGAGCACGTGCCCCATCACGACAACTGCGCCAGCTGCGAGCGCCGCAACAGCATAGAGATCTGATTGCAGGACCACGGGGGTTTGATTCACGAGCACATCGCGTACGATGCCTCCGCCAATCCCGGTCAACATGCCCAGCAGCGCTGCCATTACTGGATTCAATCCGACTGCCAGAGCTTTCTGTGTCCCGGTGACAGCGAACAGTGCCAGGCCAGCGGCGTCCCAAAAAAGTATCGGCTTGCCCTGAACGTCGATCTTGCGATACCAGAAAAAGGCTGCAAACCCTGCAAATACAGAGACCCAGAGATAGTGCAAATTGGTGAGAGCTACTGGCGGCACCGCGCCGATAAGCACGTCGCGGGTGATTCCCCCGGCATTGCCCGTCGCGAATGCAAGGACCATGATTCCAAACAAATCAAGCCGGTTCTTGACGCCGGCTACGGCTCCGCTCAAAGCAAAAACGAGAGTACCAATGAGATCGAGTACCACCGCGAATGCTCCGAACAGATGTTGCCCTTCAGCCAGAGCTCCGCTCATGATGCCATCCAGGCATATGCCGCAACAACCAGAGCTTTGACTCCTGTCTCCAGCGTGGGGTGCAAAACCGGTGCGAAGCGCGGGTTGTGATTGGTCGGCAGTGTATTCAGTTTGCCTTCCTTCTTGGCCTTGGCGTACACATCAGCGTCGTCTCCGCCAAAGAACCAGTACACCGCCGGCGCATGCCACTGTGCACCAAAACACCCAAAGTCCTCGCTCGCCATGGTGGGTTTCGTTTGTACAACGGATCCGTCAGGGAAGTTCTGGCGAAACGCATCAACCACTTTCTTCGTCGCCACAACATCATTCGTTACAGCGGAATATCGGTCCAGTGGAGTGATCTCAGGTGGCTTGGGAGCGCCCGATGCCGCTGCTTCCGCGTTCGCAATTCGTTCAATTGCTGCCAGAACACGTTTACGGACATTTTCATCGAATGTGCGGACGTTCAATTTGATGATCGCTTCGTCTGGAATCACATTCTCCTTCGTACCAGCTTGAAGCGATCCAACCGTTACGACGGCGCAATCCGTTGGAGCGACCTCTCGTGACACGATGGTCTGTAGCCTCAGAACGGTTGAAGCGGCCATGACAACAGGATCAATGCTGGCTTCAGGCATCGATCCGTGCGCCCCACGCCCAAACATTCGAATTTGCAGACTGTCGGCGGCGGAAGTCACCACCCCGTCTCGCCAATCGAGATTACCCGAAGGCAAGCTCATCACGTGCTGACCAAGCACAACGTCCGGCTTTGGGAATCGCTTGAACAGACCATCGTCGATCATCGCCTTAGCGCCTTGTGCGGTCTCCTCGCCTGGCTGAAACACCACCATAAGCGTCCCTTTCCAGTCGCCACGGATCTTTGCAAACAGGCTGGCAGCCCCGAGCAAGCAGGCAACGTGCATATCGTGCCCGCACGAGTGGGCCACGGGCACCGTCTTGCCGCTAGAGTCAGTCCCCTTGACAGTACTGGCGTAAGGAAGGCCCGTCGCTTCCTCGATCGGCAAAGCATCCATATCGGCTCGCAGCATGACGGTTGGCCCCTCTCCATTACGCAATAAACCGACAACGCCGGTCTTGCCGACTCCGGCGGTAACCTCAAACCCCATGGTCTTGAGATGAGTCTCGGCAATCCGAGCCGTCCGCGTCTCCTGCATCGAGAGTTCAGGATGAGCATGTATGTCTTTGTAGACGGCCTCCAGCTCCGGAAGCAGGGTGTCGAGGTTGGCGAGTAGCGGCGCGAGTCGTTCGTCAGGCATGCGTTCTTCTCCTGTTCTGGTCTTATTGAGGACATTCTCGTTTGCTGTACTCTCTGGGTCTCTCAAGTTACTTGCTTATACTGGCATAAGTTACTGACAACTATTGTTGCCAGCATTGGCTGCCGCCAGAAACGTAATGCTTCCTGGTGCGAGACTCACAACGCCTGCGCGCATTGGCTCACCCGCGAGTGTTGGCAAATCGCCATTCTTATCCAGCGTCAACGACTTCCCGTTGAGCTGAACTGTGGTGTCCTGAAGTTGCTTTGCCGTCAGTGTGTAGTGCTCCATGTCTGATGACAATGCGACTTCGCGCGCTTGCTGCTGGTCCGCATTGATGACCAACAGCGCCACGCCGCCCGAATGATTCCGCAGGCAGTGCGCATAGACGTAGACATTCGGTGTTGGTGACATATGGGGATCCAGAACTGTCGTGCCCATGAGTTTTCGCCACAACAGAGCTGCCCAGTAGTTTGGACGAGGCTCGAATGTATTCTCGTCCAGTAAGCCATAATCGCTTGAAGCAAGCGTGTTGTGCATGATGACCTTTACCCCACGCTGCGCGAGGCTTGCATGTTCAATCAGGTAGCGAAAGGTGTCCAAGAAGGTTGAGGCCCAGGGGTTTCCGCCGCAGGCTGCGTCGGCGGTTTCAGTAATCCAGAGTGGTATTCCTGGTTCAAACCTATCCCGGAGCCCCGCGTAGAATGCGCCAATCTGCTCTGGCCGAGAGAGCCATTCTTGCGAGAGCGCGGCTGCCGCTGTCGTTTGTGATTCTACCCCCATGCTGGCGCAGCGCTGCGAAGCCGCTGCATAGAGATGATATGAGAACACGTCTAAAACCGGACCAGTGGCCTTGAGCAGGTCTTCGGACTTCAGCATTCCGTCGCCCATAGACAGCGCCTGTGATCCCTCTCCGACCGAACCGGGGCCGAGGAAGATCATGCCGGGAGCAATTTTCCGAATAAACGGACGAAACACAGTGACGTCGCGACCGTACGCTTCGGCGTCATACCCTTTGGGTGCGCCGCCCATCGCTGCATATGTCGGCTCGTTCATGAATTCGGCGGCCGCGATTTGACCTCCAACAGACTTGGTGTAAGCGAGCAATTGCCGCGCCTGCTTGGGCGTCCACACGCCTTGAGCGTTGCGTGGCCCCAGACTCGTTGCGAAAGATGTGACTATCGCTGCATTCGCGGCACGAGAGAAATCAACGACACCCTTCCATTCCGATTGCGTCAGGACACCACTGAACCCCGTGGGAGGATTGGCCGGTGCCGGATTATCGGAATTTTGAAAATAGATACTATTGGCCCACGTCCCGCTAACCCGCACATACGCCGGACCGAGAGCAGCCGCCAGCTTGCGCAAACGAGCGTTCGAGAGGTTTATGGGCGGTCGATATTGATATAGGTTCGGGTCCATTCCGGCCGGAGTCAAGCCTGACGGTTGCGTGCTTTGCTGCCCTGTGTCAGCGATGGTGGTGTGACTGCGGTACGGCTTCCAGAATCTTCCGCCGATTACTTCCACCATTTCAATGTTGTAGGACTGAAAATGCTCATCGACCGTGCCGATGATTGGCATCTTCGCCGGATCAAGAGACACAACCTGTGCAGTTAATCGAGTGGTCGGAGACACAACAGCCACAGCGCACAAAGCTGCGCTTACGAACATTCGCAAACGACTGTGCCTGTTCATTCAATCACCTCGATGAGCTACCAAGGAGCTCACATAGTTCGAACTGACGCGTTTTAAGCGACTCGGCGTGTCGCGGTATTCTACTCCGGCATTACATAAAAACACCGCCGCACGCGACCGATCTACGGCGTTTCGGATTGCTCCCGAATGAGGTTAGTGCTTTATCGGAGGCGGCGCCGCCTGGATGATGGTATCGCTGAACGCTGGGCTTATGTACGTTGCACTCACTCAGACTGCGAGTCCACCGCCATTCTTCATTCTCGCTTTGCCGGCACGTGCTATCGGCGACGTCGTCGATAGCCGCAAGTTGATTTTGTTCACCGAGATCTGGATGGCTATAGTAGCCATTGTGCTAGCCGCCGTGACGATATTCTGAACCACACCAGATTGGGTGCGCGCTCGCGTGCTCGTGGTGTCAATGTTGGCGTTTCAAGGTGCTATGGCTGTACGGGCTCTCGGATGTATAGACGCTGCGCCTTTCTTCCCGTTTTGGGATGTCCCTCGAGTAATTGGCATCGCTCACTGAGCAATCGATCAGAGCGGAAGTACAATCTGCTCGCCTCACCTCTCCGAAGAGCAGTTCCCGCCACTTGAGACGCACACCCCCTGAGGCGAAGGATCAGTTTCCTTATAGTCGCGTTGTACCAGTGCCCCGATTTCTTTCAAGGGCAGGAGGTGCGTCGTGCTGAAATCCACACATTTTGCGCTTAGCCTTCTCGTATTGCCGCTGCTCTTTCTGCCACTTGTTCCGGGCACAGCCTTAGCGCAGGCGCGGCAGAGCGGGGCCAAGGTATATGGCTTCGGCCCCGACGAATCGCCGTTAGTGGATACCTCTTCTGATACTTTTTCAAAAACAGTGGCCGTGGACACCGTGCACAACACGAAAGTCATAGGTTGGACCAGCATAAATGCCACCCCGCCCTGCACGGAGAACAGCACGGGCGAATACACGGTTCTGACGCCTCCGACGCATGGGGAGTTGTCCTACGACATCGTGTATATGACGTTAAAAAACGGAGCGTGCCCGGGCGTGCTGTTCCCTTTCAACCTTGCGCGTTACATCTGGACCGATCCAGACCAGACGGTGTTGGAAGATACCTTCACGCTTGTTTGGAGTGCCGGCGGACCGAATGGGGAAACGACCAGCATTACTGCTGAGATGGCGCAGGTCAAACTGGCAAAGTCGGTCTGGTGGACATGCGACGTTTCTGGGGGGTCACTTCCCAACACCGGGACGCTGAAGCTCAAGACTGCTGTAACTCCGCCATCGGTGGCCACGAATTATGTGTGGACAATCACCTCGGGAACGAGGGAGTTAGTGTTTTCAAATGGGGAGGCCACCACGACAACGACCGCACCTGTCGCAGGAGTTCGGGTTTTGGCCGCGAGTGCCGCCTCGGACGACGTCAGCGTGAATGTGGTCATTGGGCCAATCCCACGGCGCCCCCCTGAATATCTTGAATACTTCGGTACGGCGACGGTGAGAACGCCGTCGAAACTGCGGGGACTCCCGGATCTCAATAAGAACGACGGACGCGGTGCGGATTGCAGCGTTGAGGGGACGCAAGGTTTTCTGTCGCTCGTCGGCTATGAGGTGGACGACCAGTTTGGCGTCAACACCTTTAACCCGGACCAATCGGAGGCCGGAATCAACGAGTATCTCGGAACGGCGCTACCCGCCCAGCCGAACAATTGGCCACAACCGACTGCAGGGGGAGCTAATACTCAGGGGGGCACGTTCGTCGACCAGTTATGCATGACGGGAGGTGGGAAACCTCATCCCATTCCACCGCAAATTCCTTTGAGCACGATACTGGTCGAGGAGATTCCCCAAACCTGGTACGCCGGCAGCAGCGCGACGCCTCCGCCTAATACAGGCTGCAAGGTGCAGAACGACAGCATCAATTTTTTCATCGACCACGGGAGTCACACAGTCCCCAAACCGCCTCTGGGACAGGACTCTGCCACCCCGCGATCGGCGGCAGGCGGCGGCACCGCTTATCCCGCGCCTGTGCTGAATGTGCGGTACTTGGCTGAGCGGTCAGGCGTGATCCTGAAGGGACGCGCTTTGGAGGTGAACGAGACAGGCACCATCGAAAAGCCAACGGCAAACGGTTTATTGACGTTCCATGAGATGGCTGCGTCTTTCCAGGTGGACAGCGTTTTGAAAGGAAACGTGGAAGCCAAAGTCATAACTGTGGAATTCCTGAAAAATCCTGCGGTGCCGGCGCTCACCCTGCAACAGAACGAATACGCGCTGCTGTTCCTGAATCGCGGGCAGGATGGCAAGTACAGTTTCGTTGACCCTCAGGTTGGCAAGATGGCGATCACCAGCCAGAACGTGCCCTTGGCCGAGACTGCTCAGACCACCCCGGGCAAGCTTGAAGCGGAGTTGATGGCATCCTTGTCGGATACTGATAGCGAGGTGGCACGCACGGCTCTGGAGCAGGTGGGGAACCTTGGAAGCGTGCGATCCACCCAGGCGATTCGAGACATTGCGAGCGGTGGCGCGCCCGATACTCAAGGCATAGCGTATGCCGCGCTGCTCAGGCTTGGAGACTATTCGCTGTTTGACCAGGCCATCCGCTATGCGGAAGTGCCTGCTCAAGGGCTGGAATTGCAGCGCCTGCAACTCGGCGTTGTCAGGGCCATCGGAGAGATCGAAGATCGGTCGGCAGTGCCTGCGCTGAACTCTTTGCTGGCCTCGCCGAGCCTGGATCTACGCCGCGCCGCTGCCAGGGCCTTGCGGGCTATAGGCGATCCGTCCAGCGCTCGCTTCCTGGTGCGCGCGCTGAATGACAGCGACCGCGACGTGCAATATGACGCTGGGATGGCTCTGGCCGGGCTGGCCGGTGCCTCTCCGGATAACGCTCCAGCCCGAATTGTGTTCTACCATTCTCCGGCAAAGTACTTGGATAAGTGGAAAAATTGGTGGGAGACTTCCGGCAAGCAGGGAGATAGGTCAAGCCACTGAGTTTGACATTAAGCCATTCCCCGGTTCACGGCTCGGCGAATGGAACCCCGGCTCCGGATGAGGAAGGTCAGGGATTCAAACCCAATCAGGACTTGTAAGCTGCAATAGCGCTTACTTCGGATCCCGGGTAGATGACGGGCTTAACCGTCAGTAACTATGTGGTAATCAACCTGAGAAGCCGTGTCCCGATGACGCTGGCGGCGGTACTATGTCGCACTCAGCGGGTAAGATATCTTCGCACGGCGAGGCAGCATAACACTGCACTCGGTGGCAGAATTGATTGCCGCCAGCACGGCTCCACTGTGGTCCGTGTGCCCGAGCGCATTTGCGCCGAATTTAGAGGAAATTCCCAGCCCGTATTCCAGCCCGTAGTCGGGCCGTCTTGCACGTATTTGGAAGAGCTTGGCGGTTCGGGCGGGTAGTTACAAGTTGCTCCAAGTATAGTACCCGAACGGTTGACACGGTAGAGGTCAGGAGTTCGAGTCTCCTCGTTCCTACCATTTCTTTTCTTACAGTTACAAGCATTCTTGCCTCCTTGCGTGCCGTTTTCCATCAATCCCCATTCCGCTTTTCGTTCCGCTATTGCGTCGATTCGTTCGGTAGCAACTTGCCCAAAAACTGTTCCTGAGCCGCCAGCTTATTGGAGTCAACAGCATGGCTGTAGATTCCCAGCGTGGTCTTTATGTTGCTATGGCCATCTTGCGGACACAGAATTGTGAACGAGGGTGGCGCCGGAAGGCCAAAGGTGGCGTCAAACACCTCCAAATCTCGCTTGATTGTAGGGCTGCCAAAGGCATCGACAATCAGAATCGTTTGTCCGGTGCCTTCCAAATTGTTGTCAAACGGTGTCGGTCCTTCGACACGGGCGCCTTCCCGTCTTGACATCCCGCATGGCCGCTCCTCAGCTAAGTGTTGGCTAATTGCCACTTGCCTTATTTCGCCGGGATAGTTCTGCGATGGAACTCTAAATGCAATGAGTCAGAGCGTGAAACCTGAGTTAAGTTTCAGGAAAAGGCAACAGGGAGCGATCTCTGTGTGCCTGCGCTCGATTGGGTAAAAGAAGTGGCCAAGAGGGAGCATCTCAGATAGCGTAGAGATGTGAAAGAGGCGTTGGGCCTGATTGAGACACGCGACTTGGTTGCCAGCAGAAGAGCAGGGTTTTGTCCCGCAGGAGGATGGAAGAGATGAGTATTGCAGAGATGAGTGATGGGCAGATCGCCGTGGTCGTCGCAGAGGTTCTGAAATCGTATGGAAGCGCCGCGGAGGCGCCGGCGGCTGCACCGGCTGCGGTTGCTTCGCAGCCCTCTCTGCCATCGGACCCCGATGTGATCGCGCAGATCGTAGCGCGCGTATTGGAGCAGTACCCCGACAGTAAATTGTCTTCGGCTGTTGCAGCTCCAGCGCCCGCTGCCCCTGCGGCCGCCACAAAGGATGGCGACGACGGAATCTTCGAGAGCATGGATGATGCCGTCGAGGCTTCCACCCAGGCCCAACGCCAGTACTTGTTCTGCCAGATGGCCGACCGCGAGCGCTTCATTAACGGTATCCGCGAGGTGATCCTGCAACCGGAGAACCTTGAGCGCATCTCCAAAATGTCGGTCGAGGAGACCGATATGGGCTGCTACGAGCACAAGCTGATCAAGAACCGGCTTGCTGCCGAGAAGACCCCCGGCATCGAGGACCTGGCCACCGAAGCGCTCAGCGGTGATAAAGGCCTGACGCTCGTCGAGCTCTCCCCTTTCGGCGTCATTGGCGCGATCACGCCCACAACCAACCCAACCGAGACCATTATCTGCAACTCGATCGGCATGTTAGCGGCCGGCAACAGCGTGGTTTTCAGCCCGCACCCGCGCGCCACCAAGGTATCGCTGCTGACCGTGCGCCTGATTAATCGCAAGCTAGCCACGCTGGGCGCGCCGAAGAACCTCGTTGTGACCGTCAGCAAACCCTCCATCGAGAACACGAATAGCATGATGTCGCATCCCAAGGTGCGCATGCTGGTCGTCACCGGCGGTCCAGCCATCGTTAAGCTGGTTCTGTCCACCGGTAAAAAAGCCATCGGAGCTGGCGCGGGCAATCCCCCGGCTGTGGTCGACGAGACGGCGGACATCGAGAAGGCCGCCTGCGATATTGTGAACGGCTGCAGCTTCGATAACAATCTGCCCTGCATCGCAGAGAAAGAGATCATTGCCGTTGATCAGATCGCCGACCGCCTCATCTTCAACCTGAAGAAGAATGGCGCATATGAGCTGACTGACCCGGCGACGATTCAGAAACTCGCTGACTTCGTGCTCACCGAGAAGGGCGGTCCCAAGACCTTGTGTGTGGGCAAGAGCGCAGTCTGGCTGCTGCAGCAGATCGGTATTGCCGCTGACAAAGACACTAGGGTAATTCTGATGGAAGTTCCCAAGGAGCATCCTTTCGTGCAGCAGGAGTTGATGATGCCGATTCTGCCGCTGGTGCGCGTCGGCGATGTGGACGAGGCGATCTCGGTGGCCGTCGAAGTCGAGCACGGCAATCGTCATACGGCCATCATGCACTCGACCAATGTCAGCAAACTCACGAAGATGGCCAAGCTGATCCAATCTACGATCTTCGTGAAGAACGGTCCGTCCTACGCTGGCATCGCGGTGGGTGGCGAAGGCTACACCAGCTTTACCATCGCTGGCCCGACCGGCGAGGGCCTTACCTCCCCAAAATCGTTCGCTCGCCGTCGCAAGTGCGTGATGGTCGAGTCACTCAACATTCGCTAGCCGGACGCTTGCGCAGTAGCAAACGGAGAAGGAGAACGGGAGATTTATTTATGGGAGCCGCTCAAAGCGGCTATGCGGGATCGCTAACGCGGCCCCGTCGGGCTTCGTCCACCCTGACGATGGCCGTTCACTGCCACAGGTTTCGTTGGTCTAACTCTTGATTTTCCTGCTTCCGGATGTAATCGCGGATGGTCGCTTCGCCCGGCCCAAATTCGATCCAATACCCTCGCGCCCAGAAGTTCTGTCCTAATTCCGCTTTCTCTCGCCTTACACCCTCGCCAAGTAAATTGCGCTCTTTCCTGAGGGAAGCTCTGCACAGGTGCGTGATTTTGCGGCGACGTCGCAGTTGCAGATGGATCTCTCGTCTTTGAAGCAGCTTTCTGCGAGAAAGTGTAGGTTGCCGGTTGCTTGTTTGGCTTCTTGAGGCCGTTTACCGGCCGCAAGAGGCACTACGCCCCCAGCGGGGCCAGCCGGTTGCGCTGCAGGTACAGGCTCACCAGCGCGAAGGCTGCGCAGAGCCACTGATGGTTCTTCCAGATGCCCCGGTAGCGCACCTTGGTGAATCCGAAAATCTGCTTGAGGATGCGAAAAGGATGTTCGACTTTGGCTCGCACGCAGGCCTTGGTATGACCGCGATCATTAACCCGGAGAGACAGGATTGAGCAAAACACGGATCTCTGTGAGGAGGATGGCGTCACGCGGGCGCAGCGCGCCAAATATGCTGTGCAGGGCGGACTTCATGATGAATTCGTTTTGGAAGATTTTCACATAGACGTACAGAGCACGGTGAAGGAATACCTAGTCCGCGTGCTCAAACGGAATATTGTCCCTCACCCTCCGCCACTCCTTCCCGTTCAGCAACTGACAAGCCGGAGTACCACTCGGAGTACCAGTCTCTACTGACGACGGTGGGAGGGTGTGCACGTTCCGCCAGTTTTCAGCAAGTTCGCGGTGCAAGCTCGTGCCCCACACAAGCCTAACAGCAGGCTTGAATGGGGCACAGGCAGCGCCTGAGCTGCATCATGCTTTCAGCGCGGCGGCGACGGATTCGGGGAGCGGGATGGTGGGGCGGCCCAGCAGGCGCGAGAGCTGGTGACTGTCGTCGAAGAGAGCACCCTGTGAAGCGCCGGTGTCGAAGTTGGCGTAGGCTGCGGCCATTGGCGCGGGCAGGCCAAAGCCTTCGAGCAGCTTGGCGTACTCGGCCTCGGGCAGGTTCTTGTATGGAATCTTCTTGCCTGACTGGCGGGAGATTTCGGCCGCCAATTGGGTAAGCGTGTAGGGCACGTCACCGGCCAGTTCGTAGGTCTTGCCTTCGTGGCCGGTGCTGGCCAGCACGGCGGCCGCTGCCGCTGCGTAGTCGGCCCGTGGGGCAGAAGCGATTCTGCCCTCGCCCGCGCTGCCCAGGAAGGCTCCGCCCTGCAGCGCGCCCGCTATAGAGCCCGTGTAGTTTTCCGTGTACCAGCCGTTTCGCAGGATGGTGTAGGGCAGGCCCGAGGCATTCAGGTCCTGCTCGGTCTGCAAGTGCTCGCCAGCCAAGATGGTGATGGCCGAGGTGTCAGCGTGGAGCAGGCTCGTATAGAGCGCCCACTTGACACCGGCCTTCTTGGCGGCGGCAATCACATTGGCGTGCTGCGCGGCGCGCTGGCCAAGCTCGTTGGAAGAGACGAGTAGCAACGCATCGACGTCTTCCACAGCGGCGGCCAGCGTGGAGGGCTGGCTGTAGTCAAAGGCGCGGGCTTCCACTCCGAGCGCGGCTGCCTTGGCAGGAGTGCGGACGAGGGCGACAATTTCGGTGGCGGGCACCTTGGTCTTGAGCTGTTCGACGACGAGGCGGCCGAACTGGCCGGTGGCTCCGGTGATGGCGATCTTCATCTTTCTTGCTCCTTCATTTTGGAATTTCGGTTGCGCGGATTTGTATCTAGAGAAGTTACATATATAGATAAAAAAAATGGGGCTCTCAGAGCTTCCCTTGCACCGAGCGCAGCAGAGAGGCCACGTTATGTTGTGAGAGCTGCTGCTCCATAGCTTCCTCGGCCTCGGCGTAGACGCCCGCCAGCGCGCCCTGGATGTGGCGGCCGACAGGACACTTTGGGTTGGGCGTTTGCGTGTGCATGGCAAAAACTGGACCTTCGCCGAGAGCCCTGCGAACACGGCAAAGCGTAATCTTTTCCGGGGGCTGGGCCAGTTGCCATCCGCCTCCCGTGCCGGGATGAGAGCGCACTAGTCCGGCGCGGCGCAGCAAGCCCATAAGCCGCCGCACAAAGGCCGCATTGGTGTTGACGCTGCCTGCGATGTACTCGCTGGCCAGCACCTCGCCAGGAGCAGACGCCAGCAAAGTCATAATATGGAGTGCCAACGTGAATCGAGTGCTCAAGCTCATTTGTAACTCACATAGATACAGATTGGCGCAAAGAGCGGCGAGATGCAAGAAATTTCTCTGGAGGGAGAGATCGGCTGCGATAGTCCAAGGGGGCAGTCAGAGTCGGTACGCGTTCCAGCCGCCCGCGCTAGCTTAGCTCGCCTCTTGCCTCCGCCCCGCCGCTTCACGCGCCATAGGGTCGGCTTCTAGCCGACTGCGTTCGCCGCAGGGACGTCCGGCTATACACAAGAAGGTTTGCAGCGGGATTTACAGCTGATTCGCCTAAGCCATAGCAAGAGCTTGAATCTGCAGAACTCAGTTCAGTGGAGATTTCCTGCTGCCAACTTACCCGCTCTGCCGAAGTTCAATTCGCAGAAATTCGTCCCGGCAGCACGCCTAGCGAAGTATTCTTCGGAGCTTTTCGCCGAATTACAACGAGTTACAGTTGGCAACCTGCTTGCATTGTTTTCGATAACGCAGGGTGCGGCGGCCGACAATGAGCCCGCCTGTCAAGGAGGCAAGCATGCACGACGTGGATCGCACGCAGTTGGAATACGGTTCGGAGCTTTCCGAATACGGAGAGTTTCCTGGATACTCTTCCGGACAAATGGAATTCGGTGAGTCCGGAACGGTTCTGGAGGCCGTCACCGGAGAAGGTGAGGGAAGCAACTGGGACGCAGGCTATGAGTACGGAGAGTCCTCCATGGGCGAAGTCATGGAAGACGAACTGGCTTCGGAATTGCTTGAGATCAGCAATGAAGCGGAACTGGACCATTTCCTCGGCAGCCTGATCAGCAGGGCCGCCAAAGGGGTCGGCAAGTTCATAAGTTCACCAGCCGGCAACGCGCTCGGCGGCATCCTCAAACAACTCGCCAAGAAAGTCCTTCCCATCGCCGGCGGTGCTCTCGGAACTTTTGTCGGAGGCCCCGCAGGTGCCGCTCTCGGAGGCAAGTTGGCCTCCATGGCTGGCGACGCCTTTGGACTCGAGGCAGAGGGTCTCAGTTCGGAAGATCGCGATTTTGAAGTTGCCAAACGATATGTTCGTTTTGCGCACGATGCAGCCCGAAGAGTAGCCGCCGCGCCTCCTCGCGTCAATCCGTCCGCGGCGGCAAAACAGGCGGTGGTTGAGTCCGCGAAAAGGCATGCTCCGGGGCTGTTGGCTCCTGCAGCAGGCGGCGCGCCCAGCCATCTTCCAAGGCATCCCGTGGGCGGCGTTATGCCGTTTGACCAGGGTCAGCCCTCATGTCCCGGCTGCGCCTCAGCGCAGGGACAAATGCAGGGACACCGCAGCCGGCAAGGCAGATGGATTCGACGCGGACGGCACATCGTTCTTCTCGGAGTGTAAACCTTCATGAGTACCCAAGAGCTAGGCTGGTGGTTCTTCGAGCAGGAAGCTCGTTCTTTGGTGACGCGTCTGTCGGGCCTGAAGCCATTCGCGTTGCTCACGCCCATGGTACCGGCGGCAACACTTCCACCGGCGGCGCAAGCGGCGATCGAGAACCACCTGATTGAAGGACGGCAAAAATTGCGGGGAAAGATCGGCGATTTCCTGCAGTGGTTGCGAGGCCCAGGTCGCTATGCAACCCTCGCCGAAGCGCAGAAGAAGATCGTGTTCTTGCGACTCAGGTTCAATGCCGTGATTTCCCAGTTCTACATTTTCGCTGACGTTCTGACACAACGCAGCGAACACGGTACTGGAGTGTGGATCGCGGGACTCGATGACTTCGCTGCCGATGCCGTTGCGCTTCCCGGCTACTATCAGGCACCGCCCGTGGTTTGCTATGTAAGCCGGGGCCATGGCGGCGCCATCCGCCGCGCCAGGACGCGGTTGCCTGGAGGCGATCCCAGTCCGGTTGCGGTGATTCGTATTCCGCATGAGCGGCTGATCGGGGCCGGAATCGCATCCTCATTGGTTCATGAAACAGGTCATCAGGCGGCGCAGTTGCTCGATCTTATTAATCCGTTGCGGTGGGCCCTCCAGGCGAAACAAAGAGAGCACGTGGCGGCGGCAATGGCATGGACCCTATGGGAGCGCTGGATTTCGGAAATTGCTGCCGATTTCTGGGGCGTTGCGAAGGTGGGAGTGGCTTCCACTCTCGGCTTGATCGGCCTAGTCAGTCTTCCACGGGCATTCGTTTTCAGAATTGACACCCAGGACCCACACCCTGCGCCGTGGATACGAGTCAAGCTGAGCTGCACCATGGGGCGCGCCCTCTATCCTCATCCGCAGTGGGACGCGCTGAGCAAACTTTGGGAGTCTCTTTATCCCTTGCAGGAAGCCAGCCCGGAGGCTCGAACGATTTTCACGTTGCTTGAGGCGACCCTCCCGGAGTTCGTTGCCTTGTTGATCAACTTTCGTCCTCAGGCATTGCGCGGCAAATCGCTGAAGGAAGTCATGCCTCTGGCGGAGCGTCAACCAGCGCGATTGGCAGCGTACTACCAGATGTGGAAGGGATCGCCCGAGCGGATGCGGGAAACACCGCCGTCCCTGGCTTTTGCGGTAATTGGTCAGGCGAAGGCAGACGGAAAAATATCTCCGGAAGCGGAAAGTCGCCTTTTGACTGATCTGCTCAGTTATTGGGCGCTGCGCAGCGCTCTCGACACTACAACAATTTGTGCAACGCAGCCTAGAGTGCGGCTAGAACAGCCGTCATCGCTTGGAAGTGAATCGATAGCAATTTTGCAATGAGGAGAAATGAAATGGCGGCAACAAATAAGGAGAAGAAGTTAGCCAGCAAGGTTCTATCCGACCAGGCAAATGTCAAAGCCGATCTCAATGCGGGCGACCTTGAGTCGGCGGTGCAGGATGCTGCGAAAGTTGCCCGCGAAGCAACCAGACTCGCGAAGATGGTCTCCGCGCCCGGCACTCAGGGTGGAGGTCCCGCTGGCTCCAGCACTACAGCGCTTGCGCTCGCGATCACTCCGCCGAGCCCGTACCAGGGCCAGGAAGTGGTGTTCAGTGTTTTGAATTGGACGCCCATTGCAGGGGCAGTCTGCACCATTCAGATGTCGCCAGGCCCGGGCGGTCAGTCCTATACGGCTCAACAAGACACCTCGAATCCCAACAACTTCCTATGGGACACCACCTCGGTCGATCCCGGTCCGTACAGCGTGCAAATCTCTGCGCCAACGCCAAGTCAGCCTAGTTCGCCGTTCCCCCTGGTTGTCTCCGGAACGATAACGGTAGCGTTGCGTCCCATATCGAGCGGCGATGTGCTGCCGGTCGAGTTGATGCGTAGCGCCGAGGAGGCAACTTCTGACAAGGCACTCTGGGTCGTGATTCGGCAGAGCACAAACGCACTGTCGTTTCAAAGCTACGTCAACTTTGTTGACACGATCATGTGCTGTCCGGGCAATCTCGACGCAATCTGCTCCCCTCAGACTAAAGGGCCCTGCGCACTGCCTCCGCTTAGCCAGCGGCGATTTCTGCCCTTTCCCAACATGGACGCCTACCGGGTGCTGAAAGTAGCTACGGAGTGCTTCCTGATGATGAACTGTGGTGTCTATCTGAATCCAGGCAAATTGGCGGCACTCATGGCCTCGTCCAGTTATGACAGAACTGACGACGCCTCCCGCCTCAATTTGGGTCAGACAAACCTCCCTACTCAGATTCTGGAATGGTGGAGCCAGTACCTGGCGGATGGGAATGTGTATCTGGAAACCAACGACCCCAAGAACATTATTCTTCCCTATCTCGCCCTGGTCCGGTCCAGATTGCCGGAACTGCAACTACAACCCTATGGCAACGGCTTCCAATGCTACGGCATTCTGCAACGTAAGCTTACGAATCCTTGTCTGGTTGAGTTGATCTGGTCGTACTGGATGGAAGAAGGGATGTTGGCCCAGGCGCTCAACATCATCAGCCGCCGCTTTCAAAATCTGCGCGGAAATGGCGAACACGATCCTCTCACGCGGCTTGATCTCGATCCGTTGCGCAGTTTAAACAGCCTGCTTTGGGGCTATGTTCAGGACGAACAGCACCGTCTGAGCGTAGTCCGGCGTGCCTACGAATATAACCATGAGTATGGTCTTGCTCTTGAGGGAAAGGCAGTGCGAGCGCTCAAGCCCTCCGACAGCCGCTCCAAGTTCCTTGAAGCTTTTCACAATCTGCTCTACCTCTGCTCGATCTTCTACAAAGAGGACGACGACACGACGGTAATAGCGGATGGCTTCCCCGTGCTGAATGCCCTGAAAGAGATCCACTACATTCTGGCGGCGGGAGCTTCGAATCAATTCGGCGACCTGCCCGCGACTGCCCGCCAGGAAATGCTGATGCAACAGTGGCTACTGGCACGTCCCGAGATGCGGGAGTTTCTCGGCGGCAAGATCATGGTGCCCTATCCGGAAGGTTGGATGGATCGCGTGGACACGATTAAGAGCATGAAAGGGTGGACCGACGTCAGCGTCATCTACTTCCGCGACCTTGCTGTTTATGGTGAACAGATCATGCTTTCGATACGTTATGGGGCCTGGAGCATTACGAACAATCCGGCACAGGCGGCAAACTGGGCGCGCTATTGGCGACCCGAGGTACAGGCGTACATGCACGCCTATCGTGCGGCGACGGGCATTGACCTCACGCTGGAACCGGTGAACTCAACGCTGCCGTCAGTGTTGCTTTTGAAGAGGCTGGCCAGCCAGCGCCCAACTCTCAGCCGTTAAGGATTGGTATGGCATGCTCGACTTCACTTCGTCGTTGTATCTGGGGATGCAGCATCCAAGTTGGTCGCTTCGGCCCTGGGCGGAATTCACCACCGGAGCCCCGGCCGTTCTGTATTCGCCGGCCAGTGCAAGGATTGCGGCGCAAAGCATTGCCGTTCTCCAGGGATGTGAAGCCGGAGTCCTGGGGACTTCGACGCTACACCTGTTTTGGGACCTCTTCGGAATCCTGGCTAAGCAGCGAATTGCCGTTTACCTGGATGCGGGGGCTTACCCGATTGCGCGGTGGGGAACGGAACGGGCGGCCGCACACGGAATCGCCGTCCGGGATTTTCCTCACCACGACGCCAATGCGTTGCAATGGCTCTTGAATAGCGACGCACGCAAGGGCATGCGTCCGGTGGTTGTGACCGACGGATTCTGCCCAGGATGCGGCCAACCGGCTCCGCTCGCCTCATATTTAGAAAATGCGCGAGCTTTCGGCGGCCGGCTCGTGATTGATGATACGCAAGCTCTCGGGATATTCGGCAGTTCACCGCGCCCCGGAGCACCGTACGGCACAGGAGGAGGAGGAATGCTGGCCTGGAGTAACATTGGCGGACCTGACGTGCTGGTGGTCAGCTCACTCGCGAAAGCCTTCGGTGTTCCGGTCGCAGTGTTGGCAGGCAGCCAGACCTCCGTCCGGAGCTTCGAGGAAAAGAGCGAAACGCGAGTCCATTGCAGTCCGCCGTCCACTGCCACGATTCACGCACTCGAGCATGCATTGGAGGCGAACTCCCGATCAGGAAACGCCATCCGGTTGCGTCTCGCCGCATTGGTCAAGCATTTTCGAAAGTCAATGGCAGCCGCCGGATTCAATTTTTCAGGTGAATTGTTCCCGGTGCAAACGCTCGAGTACCCTTGTGGCCGCGCTGCGGCTGTGCTCTACGAGCGACTGCGGCGCGCACACATCTTCGCCGTCCTCGGCTCCACCCATAATCGGAGTGGTGTGATCAGGCTTCTCATCACAGCGAAGAATGCCACGCGTGACTTTGATTACACGGCGGAAAAGTTGGCGGAAGCCAGCAAGCCACAAGCACTCGCTAACATTGCAGGAGAAATTCATGAGACAACATATGTTTGAACCGGACTCCTTCGAAGTCAATTGGGAAGGCCCCTCCACAAGCCAATCCGTATGGGATGAATCGCTCTGGGGAATACCGATTGCAATGGCAATCGCCGATGGCGAGCGCGACGAGAATCGCTTGACGGATCAGGTATTCAATATGGGCCATCCGGAGCTGCGGGGACGTCGTTTGCAACCTAGCGAGAAAAGCTTGATAAAAGAATGGCTTGACATTCGCGACCGCCTGGTTCGGCCTCGTCTACGAGCCATTCCGGTGGCCAAGCCTACGCCTGCGCCTAGTCGTCCGTTCGTCTGGTACAGCTCTCCACTTCCAGCAACGGAGACCGCGCGCTTCACCAGCGCTCTGGCAAAACTCGAGACCATGGTAAACGCCAGCAACGACGCGCGGAAGTGGCGATATCAGTGCTGGATCGGGAAGCTCAAGAGCATTGGGGTCGACGACCGTGTCATCCGATGGCATGGGATCTGCCCGACAACCGGAGTTGCACCTTTTTACATCTGGCCCTGCGATATTTCGATGGGATTTCCCATTGAGCAGCAAAAGATTGAGAATGCCATACGCTCTGTGGCGGACTTGGACACTGCCGGTCAGTCGCTCGGACTCTTTACTTACCTGAAGTCCGACATTGTGGTATCCGCGGAGATGACTAGCCTTCCTTTAGAGAATCTGCGCATGTTGCATGACGATGTCATACAGGCAATCGACAAACTTGATAAATGGGCAAACGTACCGCTCGGAGGAAGTTCGTCCATGCCCAGGGCATACGTTGCCATGCATGACTGGATTGCCGCTCGAATGTCGGATCCAAACAGCGTTTATAGCTGTCGCTGATTGCCACTGCATTTTGTAGTCACTGTACACGCTTGCATGAAGCCGAGAAATGAAATCGCCCGGAAATAGTAGGAGGTAGCATGAAGAGCCAATTTGTTTGGGAGCCGGAGGTAAATGCAGCCGGCCGGCAAGGCAATGGTTTCGGTCAGCAAGGAATGTGGTTCCAGCAAGGCGACCGAATCGTTGTGATACTCGACGAGTTTCCGTTGAGCGAACAAGAACTGGGAGAAGCGCCTGATGACAGTACCGCAATCCATCAGGCTATAGCCAACGGCACCCGCGACGAGAATCAGCTCACGGACGCAATATTTAATGCGCGCCACCCCGAGCGCCGCGGACAGCATTTGCAGGTGAACGAGCGACAATTGATCCGGGAGTGGTTGGACATCCGGGACAACATCGTGCGCCCCGCACTTCGCGTATCCTCCGCCGGAGTTGCTCCCGCCGCACCCGCGAATGCCCAGGCAGCAGCACAGGCTCCGTCGACTACCTCAGGGGTCGAGGCCGCCGAAAATACGACCCGCATCCTCCAATGCATCCTCGGATTGCAGGACCAGGGGCGCGCGATCAGCTTCGTCCAGCGCTACTTGAGAAACCTGACCCGTGCCGAAGCAACTGCTTTGTCCAATGCGGGGCTTCAAATCGTGAGTTGTTATGAATACGGCGACCCAACCAAGATGGCTTACTTTACCAGGGCTCAAGGTCTGCGCGATGGGAGACTTGGTTTCACCCAGGCTCAGGCAGTGGGACAGACCTCTGGAACGCCGATTTACTTCGCAGTGGACACTGACCCCGATGTCACACAACGCCAAGCTATCCTCGACTACTTCCAGGGCATACAGGAAGGTTACGCTCAATACGTTCTCGACATGCAAGGGCAAAACCGGACGGCCACCCCTTACGCAGTAGGCGTCTATGGCAGCGGCTGCGTGCTCGACTGGTGCCGGACACAGGGCATTGCAACCTGGTTCTGGCAGGCGTTCGCTCCCGGGTGGTGCAACAATCGCCGCGTCTGGGGCGGCGCAAATATTCACACCTCGGGTAGGGATGAACCGAAAAGATGCGGCTGGCGCCTTGGTCGTTTGGAAGGCTGGGGCAACGAAGGCGGCTGGACCTTGCAAACCGCGCAGCAACCGGAGCTGCGCTTTATGGATCTGTTGTGATTATCGACAGCCACTGCCATGCCGGAAAGGGAGACGGGCTCACCGGGCCTTGGGATACATCAGCGCCTTTGTCCAAATATCTTCGACGCGCGACAAGGGCCGGGATCGATAGAACGGTACTGTTTTCCGCCTTTCATTCCAACTACTCGATTGCCAACCGCGCTGTGGCGCGCATCGTGGCCAGCCGTCCCGGGCGATTCTACGGCTTCGCCTTCGTGCATCCTCAGCGCGATCGTGGACGCGTATTTGAAATGGTAAAAGAGGCGGTGCGGCGATACCGGTTTTCAGGTATCAAGGTACACCGGTATGACGGACGTATCACACGGGAAATCTGCGAGGTTGCGCGCGCCTTCTCGCTCCCCGTGCTGTATGACGTAATGGGTGAAGTTTCGGTGGTTGAACTGCTCTCCCGGGAGTACCCGGACGTTAATTTCATCATCCCTCACCTGGGAAGCTTTGCCGACGACTGGCGTGCCCAGCTATTCATGATCGATCATCTCGTCCGTCATCCGAACATTTACACGGATACAGCTGGCATTCGCCGCTTCGATCTGTTGCAGGAAGCGGTGCAACGCGCCGGGGCAAAGAAGATACTGTTCGGTAGCGATGGACCGTGGCTGCATCCTGCGGTCGAACTGGTGAAAATTCGAGTGCTGAATCTGCCTCCCTACGAGGAAGAGTTGATCCTGGGTGGAAATTTCCTCAGGCTCATCGCTGGCGTGCACTCGAGACCGGCTTCTTATACCATGGCCGTTGCGGCGGCGTGGACACAGTCAGAGTTCCTGGACCCGTGGTCCGATAAGAATGTCCCGGTGGCCTGACCAGAAATCAGCTTGCGATGGGCGGCTTGTTCTTCAGACGATAACGCGCGGATGCGAATGGCCCGGCGTGGCCCGTCTGCTGTGTCTTAGCGGCGCGGCGAAGTTGCAATGCACGATCCGTAACTCCCAACACCTGCGCTGCGCGTTGCAGATTGCCATTTGCCTCCGATACCGCAAGGTTGACCGCAATACGTTCGGCGGTGGCCCCGATTGCTTTCAATCCAATGCCCAGTTCCAAAGCCCTCCGGATGGAGTGTTCAAAGTGTTCGTCATTCCAGCTATTCCGATTTAAAGGAAGCCTCGGTCTCTCATCCTCGGGAATATCGCCCGCCGTGATTGGCCCCTTGCCAACGTGACGATAGGCAATTCGTGTAACCATCTGCTTCAACTCACGCACATTGCCTGGGTATTCCCGCCAGCACAGGAAATCGCGCACTTCGTCGCTTAGCTGCGGCGCTTCCATCTCAGAAGAATGCTGCCGGAGAAAGTGGTGGGTCAGCGGTAAAATATCGTCTCGGCGTTCCCGAAGTGGCGGGGCTCGAAGGTTAAAGACTGCAACACGATAAAAGAGATCCGGCCGGAACTTACCGCAGGCTAATTCTTCGGTTAAGTTCCTGTTCGTGGCACAGACCAGACGAAAGTTTGTCTTGAGCCACTCATTGCCTCCGACCCGTTTGTAGAGGTGTTCCTGGATTACACGCAAAAGCTGAGCCTGCAATCCAAGAGGCAATTCTCCGAGTTCATCCAGAAAAAGCGTGCCCCGGTCTGCCAGTGCAAAGGCGCCATCGCGCGCAGAGACCGCCCCGGTGAATGCACCCCGCTCATGTCCGAAGAACTCACTACCAGAAAGCTCCGGAACCACCGTCGTGCAGTCCAGCACCACCAAGTCGCGCTTGTCCGAGCGGCAATCCAACGTGTGAATGAGCCGGGCCAGAAGCTCTTTGCCCGTACCGCTTTCACCGGTGATCAAGACTGCGCTATCGGTGAACATTGCCACCTCAATGCATTGACGTACCACCTGCATCCATGCCCGGCTGCTGCCAACTAGATTGTCCTTGACCACCGCCGAGGAAAGCAGTTGATCAACCACTTGCCACCTTTCCAGGCGATCCGCAATGTCCCGCGATGGAGACTTCAACTCGTCCCAAGCCATCACGTCGGTCGCGCCGGCCTGCAGCAGGCTCCAGACTTCTTCGCTGTTCAGCAGCGAACTCCTGGGCACAATCGCCAGTATCTGTCTGCGCCCATGATCGCTGGCTTCATTCAAAAAGTGATGCGCCTCATCCGTGATCTCTTCGAGCAGAGTGATACCCGGTGTATTGACTTCGTGAGCGTCACAAAGCTCGGTCTTCACTCCCGCTTTACGAAGACTCTCAAGCACGGTTGCGTCGCAGAACCGGTAACGCCCTCTGCATATGTAATACCAGAAGCTCTCCATCCAACTTTTCCACTCACCCCACACGGTGAGACTCACTTGGGCCGTCCTCTTATATCTTGAAGGGCTTGGAGCAGTCAAGTCCGGACTGGAATTAAGTAAGTATCCTCCGGCAGTGGGGTACCAGACCGTTGGTCTGGACAATAAGGCAAGGAACAGGTGGAGAGCGCGGTGTTTTATGCTGTCCGTGTTCCGAGCGTTGGCAGTTAAGGCCGCTGGCTCACTGGTGCCTTTGCAAGCCCGTCCGGCAGTGTGGTTCCGGGCCCCGTGCTCAATACAGTGATGACGTCGCCGCTTCGAATGATGCGGTCGATGATCTCGTTTGGGAGACTACTTTCTTTGCACGGCCCGGGCCGACGCTTGGGGCAGACAAGGAGCAGTCGTGCCCAAAGAGCGAAGCAAGGTTGGCAGTTTGCCCGTGATTGAGTCCAACGCTGCGGGGATCGACATCGGTGCAACGCAGATATTCGTGGCGGTTCCCGCAGATCGTGACCCGGAGCCAGTTCGGTGCTTCCCAACGTTTACCATCGATTTGGAGAGACTGGCCGACTGGCTTCAGCAATGCCAGATCCGAACCGTGGCGATGGAATCCACCGGTGTGTATTGGATTCCGTTGTTTCAGATCCTGGAGAAACGCGCTTTCGAAGTGGGCTTGGTCAACGCGCATCACGTCAAACATGTGCCGGGCAGGAAGACCGATGTTGCAGATTGCCAGTGGATTCAGCACCTGCATTCCGTCGGGCTGTTGCGCGGATCGTTCCGCCCGGATGACGAAATCTGTGCCATCCGCTCGTTGTGGCGTCATCGCGACAATCTCATCCAGTTGGCCACCCTTCATCTCCAGCACATGCAGAAGGCGCTGGACCAGATGAACTTGCAGATTCACCATGTCATCAGCGATCTGGATGGAACGACCGGTCTGGCCATCATGGACGCAATCCTGGCTGGCGAACGCGACCCATATAAACTGGCGCAGCTACGGCACCCGCGCGTTCGCGCCAGCGAAGAAACCATCATGAAGTCGCTGGTCGGCGACTACCGTGAGGAGCACCTGTTCACGCTCCGCCAATCCCTGAAAGCCTACCGGTACTACCAGGAGTTGATTCAGGAGGTCGACTTGCGGGTAAAGCAGATGATGCAGCGGCTTCCATCCAAAGTTGCGGATGGCAAAAAGCCGCCAACCGGTGGCAAGCCCCGTCCCCGCAAGACTCCCTGGAGGAATGAACCGCCGCAATTGCGTGACGATCTCTATCGGGCTTTTGGCGTGGACCTGACGGAGGTGCCTGGTATCAACGCGCTAACCGCGCAAATGCTGCTTACCGAGATTGGCCCGAATCTGGCTCGGTTTCCCACCGCAGCCGCCTTCTGCTCCTGGCTACGGCTATGCCCGGACCCGAAAATCAGCGGCGGCCAAGTCTTATCCTCCCGGACGCGTCCGACAAAGAATCGCGCAGCCCTTGCCCTGCGCATGGCTACCCAAGCACTACACCGAAGCGACACATTTCTCGGCGACTACTTCCGCCGCATGAAAGCCAGAATGGGTGTTCCAAAAGCCATGACCGCCACCGCCCATAAACTCGCCAGAATCGTCTACCACATGGTCACAACACGACAGGAGTACGACGCCACCATTTTCCAACAACAGGAGCAGCGCCGTCGGCAGCAGAAATCAACAAGGCTTTTTGCCCAAGCGAGAGAACTCGGATTCCACCTGGTCCCTATAAATTCTGTTCCGTAAGCCTAAGAATGTTCCTTAGGAGAGCCGGGGGCTTTACGGGTCCCGGGCCCCTCAAAGGGGCCAGATCGCGACCCAAAGTCAAAACCACTAGCCCCAAGCAGACATCTAAAACTGTGTGCTTTCAAAACCATCAAGCGTACTGCGAACAACTGCGTGCACAATGCGATGCCGCACTCCCGGAACGGTCAAACCTTGAGTGCCTCCCCGGCCGAGCCGGGGGATCTCCCATTTTCAATCAGCTCCCGGTTGCGGCTGCTTTTGTGTACTTCGCATCCGGCAGGATCATCTCCAAAACCTTTTGTTGAGCCTGCCGTTTTGCTGGCGTTACGGCCTGAGTGTAACTGTGATACGGATATGCACTCCACCTCAAGGGCCATCGCGGGCGTGACTGTCGGCACTTGCAGGGTCCTGCAGAAAGGGCCGACAGTTAGGCGGGCATTCTTTTTTGTTGTGTCGTAGCGGTTTCCGAAAATTTACGGTGCGGAAGTGTCGAGCCGGATTCCTACCTCATCGAGGTGATTGAGAAGATCGAGAGGATCTTCGTAGGTTCGATATGCACCGGCTCTCTCCAGTTCGTCCTGAGAGTAGCCGCCAGAAGCAAGGCCTACACCCAAGGCTTGAGCGCGGCGCGCGGCCAGAAGATCCCAGACACTGTCGCCTACAACAATGGAATTGTGAATCGAGACGCCGAGCTTTTCGGCAGCAGCGACAAAGAGATCCGGATCAGGCTTGGCATGACGGACCAGATCGCGCGTGATAACAGGCGTTCCGGGTGACAGGTGGAGTGCCTCGAGCGATTGAGCGGCACTTTGCAGGAGT
>Ga0181529_10002126_pt1 | contig 24268 bp, 25 predicted proteins | sample PEATcosm2014_Bin_36_FD_119763 | JGI IMG/M metagenome (GOLD analysis project Ga0181529, IMG submission 119763) | Peatland microbial communities from MTU Mesocosm Facility, Houghton, MI, USA - PEATcosm2014_Bin10_30_metaG | ecosystem: Environmental > Terrestrial > Soil > Wetlands > Peat | place... | reverse complement strand
TCTTCAATGTACCTTCGCTCTTTAAAGCCGATATTACGCTCCATTTCAAAATCAATCCTATTCTATCCGAAATTTTTCTGATATTCGATACTTGGATATACGCTGATCCGATGGGCCGGATACGTGTACGCTGGCTCAGGAAATAATCACACGCTGCTTGGGTAAAAAAGTTTGTAAAAAAAGTTTGGAGAGAAGCTGATGTACAATCAGTTGATCGTGTAGGTGACGGATACCTGGGCGGAAACGGTTATGTCGCCGGACTGGATGGGCGTCGGAGCTGCTGCCGCTTTTGCTGATGAGAGCGACAGGGTATCGTAATTGCTGTAGACGACCGGCGTGTATCCCTGGCTTATATCAGCCTCTTGAGTTCCCGTGATGGTAACATTGAGGGCTGCTGCAACTGCATCCGCATCTGCCCGTGCGTTGGTGACCGCTTTGGAGAGCGCCTGGCTCCGGAGTGCCTGTGCCTGTTCATCAGAGAGCATGAACTGGATGGAGTTTACCTGGTTTGCACCTGCGGTTACGGCCGCGTCAATGATCTGGCCGGTCACATTGGTGTCCCTGAGCGTTACCTGGAGGGTATTGGTCACCTGGTAGGTCTTGATATTGCTGGAGAGGATCCCATTATTGTTGTCCTGGTAGACCGGCGTGATCGTATAATCCGTGGTCTTCATCTGGTCGTTTGGAACTCCCGCTGCCGCGAGCGCGTCCATCACGGTATTCATCGCAAGAGCATTGTTTGCCTGTGCAATCTTGACATCCGGATTGTCGGTCTCGACCGCGAAACTGATCTGCACCCGGTCGGGAGTGCCCGTCACCGATCCGCTCCCGCTGACCTGGATGACATGGGCGTTCGTGGAATCTGCTGCCGATACACAGCCGATCAGTGCCAGGGTAAGAACCGCCAGAGCACAGAGGATAACTGCCATTTTTCTCATGGTATATCAGGCCAATAGTTGGAGACCGGGGGGATTAATGATTACTTTGACTGCGAAATTATTCGCAATTATCAAAAAATCCCCGGATAATGGCCCTGGATATCCACTCCCCAAAGTACATGTGCCGGCAGAGCCTATAGTACAGGCGATAGAGCATGGGAGCAACAATCGTCGAGAAGATCTTCTCAAGGAAATGTGGCAGCGATATCAGGGCAGGCGAAGTGGTCATGACGCCCATTGACGGGGCCATGATCCACGATATTACCGGCCCGCTTGCCATCCAGAAGTTCTACGAGATGGGGGGAGAACACGTCTTCGATCCAAAGCGTGTCATCATGCTCTTTGACCACCAGATACCGGCAGATTCCCTTGAAGCGGCAAAAAACCACGTATATATGCGGAAGTTTGCCGCTGAGCAGGGCATCCACAACTACGATATCAATGAGGGTGTCTGCCACCAGGTGGTCCTGGAAAAAGGGCGTGCGGCGCCCGGCGAGATCGTGGTCGGTGCCGATTCCCATACCTGTATGTACGGTGCAGTCGGGGCATTTGCGACCGGCATCGGGTCGACCGACATGGGTTTTGTGCTGAAGTTCGGCGCCCTCTACTTCAAGGTGCCGGAAACAATCCGGGCCGAGGTTTCGGGAAAGTTCCAGAAGCGTGTCGGGGCAAAAGACCTGATCCTCGCGATTGCGGCGGATATCGGGGCCGACGGGGCGACCTACCAGGCGATCGAGTTTGCGGGTAAGACCATCGCAAAAATGGACATGCCGGGCAGGATGACCTGCTGCAACATGGCCATCGAGATGGGTGCAAAGGCAGGAATAGTCCCGCCCGATAAGATTACGTGGGACTATATGAGGGGCAGGCGGAAGATGAAGCCCTTCGATCTTGCAAGCGACGATGATGCGAAGTTCAGAGAGAAGCGGACATACAACGTTGCGGATCTCGAGCCGCAGGTCGCCGTCCCCCACAACGTCGATCAGGGGGTACCGGTGAGCTCGGTGGCCGGGACTCACATCGACCAGGTCTTTATCGGCTCGTGCACGAACGGGCGGTACGAAGATATGGCAGAGGCAGCAGAAGTGCTGGGGAAGAAGAAGTTCGACCCGAAGGTCCGGGTGCTCGTCATCCCTGCATCCCGGGACGAATACCTCAAGGCCCTTGAAAGCGGACTCATCGAACGGTTCGTAAAAGCAGGAGCCCTTGTCGAGGCACCCTGTTGCGGGCCCTGCATGGGAGGCTCGTTTGGCCTTATTGCACCCGGCGAAGTCTCGCTGTCCACATCGAACCGGAACTTCAAGGGCCGTCAGGGTAGCACCGAAGGAATGGTATATCTCTGCTCGCCTGCGACAGCAGCGGCAAGCGCGATGAAAGGCGAGATCACCGACCCGCGGGAGGTGTGACGATGGCAGTAAAGAAAATGATCCCTGCAAAGAAGGTAAGCGCCGGCAAGACCACGGAGACAAAGAGCGGCCGGGTCTGGAAGTTCGGCGACAACATCGATACCGATGCGATCATCCCGGGCCGGTTTTTGATCCTTAACGACGCCGGCGAGCTGGCAAAACATGCGTTTGAAGGGACACGGGACGAGTTTGCCAAAGGGGTAAAAGACGGGGATATTGTTGTCGGCGAAAAGAATTTCGGGTGCGGATCCTCGCGGGAACATGCTCCCCTCGCGCTTGTCGGGTGCGGGGTACATGTAGTAATGGCCCAGTCGTTTGCCCGGATCTTTTTCAGGAACTCCGTCAACGTCGGGGTTCTCCCGGTGGTCTGTAAGGATGCGGACAAGATCCAGGACGAGGCAACAGTCACGCTCGATCTGATAAATGGTTATGCGGAAGTTGACGGGAAAAAGCTCGCCATCGAGCCGGTGCCCCCCTTCATGCAGGGGATCATCGACGCAGGCGGCCTGGTGAACTACGCGAAGAACCTAAAGGAGGTACCGGTATGTACAAAGTCGCGGCAATAGGCGGAGACGGGATCGGGCCCGAGATTGTCACCGAAGGAAAGAAGGTGCTCGAAGCCGCCGGCGAGCGGTTTAATTTCGATATTGACTGGACGGATTTTGATATAGGGGCAGACCGGTACCTTGCGACAAAGAAACTCCTGACCGAGGACGATCTTAAAGACCTCAAAAAGTTCAGGGCGATCTACTTTGGCGCCATCGGCGACCCCCGGGTCCCGCCGGGCATCCTTGAGAAGGGGATCCTGCTTGCGCTCCGGTTCTCGTTTGACGAGTATGTGAACCTGCGGCCGATCAAACTGCTCGAAGGCGTCGAGACACCGCTTGCAAACAAGACTTCAAAGGACATCGACTTCGTGGTCGTGCGGGAGAACACCGAGGACTTCTACGTCGGGATCGGCTCCCGGTTCAAAAAACACCAGAAGATCGAACTTGAGGTTGTCCGGGAGATCTATAACGTGAAGTTCGGTCTCGATGTCGAGACCGATGCCGAGGAACTGGCCTACCAGATCGGGGTCGTCACCCGGGAAGGGAGCCGCCGGGTCCAGACGTACGCGTTCGAGCTCGCAGAGAAGCGCCGGAAGAAACTCACCTCGGTCGACAAGGCAAACGTCCTCTCCGAGGTCTACGGGCTCTGGCGCGACGTCTTTTGTGAGACCGCAAAGAAGTATCCCGATGTAGCCACCGATTTCAACTTCGTGGACGCGGTCACGATGTGGTTCGTGAAAAACCCCGAGTGGTTCGATGTCGTGGTCACGCCCAACATGTTCGGGGATATTATCACCGACCTCGGCGCGATGATCCAGGGCGGCCTCGGGCTTGCCCCGGGCGGGAACATTAACCCAAAGGGCACCTCGATGTTCGAGCCGATCCACGGGTCAGCACCCAAATACAAGGGGATGGACGTCGCCAACCCGATCGCGACGATCTGGGCTGGCTCGCTCCTGCTCGATCACCTTGGTGAGCACAAGGCCGCGGCGGCGATTGTTACTGCCATTGAGAAGAGCATTAAGGATGGCGTCGTGACCAAGGACCTCGGCGGGACGGCAGGAACCGCAAAGGCCGGGTCGTATATTGCGGAATGCGTGAAGAAAGGGAAGTAAATCCCGATTTTACGAATTCTTCCGTTCTCTTTTCTCAAGCTCCTGTGCATTCCGGGACCTGATACCGGGTATTCCCTGATGGAAGACTGCCGAATCCTTACCGGAGATTTACCGGGATGTCGAGCGGGATATCCTCATCTTCTTCAGTTTTTTCAGAAGAAAAAATGGATTTGAGTGCGGAAAAAGGCCTCCGGCCGGCTTCACCAGCATTTTCCCCCGCATCCTTTGTTGGGCTCACGTAGCCTTTGAGGAGGATTTCGGCTTCAATGAGCCCCTCTTCGACTTTCTTCTTTTCAGTCACATCCACAAGGTATCCTGCGATCGCCACGGTCTTTTTATTTTTCACCACCGGGATCTCGTTGACTTCCACCCAGACCTTCGCGGTATTGCGGCCGTAAAACTCCAGCCGGTACGGCGGTTCGCGCCGGCCGGTGGAGATCGCTTTGAGGGTCCGCTCCAGTCCCTTCGCATTGAGAGGATTGTCGGTCAGGTAATCGGTCCACAACCGCTTGCCCGATCGGGAGGTGTCTCCCAGAAGCGCCCGTATCCGGGGACTCACGTAGAGCAGGGCATGATCGGGGGAGTGGGTAAAATACATCTGCGTCCCGCTCTCCAGAAGCAGCATCAGTTCTTCGTCCCGCTTCCTGATGGCCCGGTGTTCCCGCTTGATCCGCGAGATATCCCGCCCGCTCGCAACAATCGCGGTCACGTTCCCGTTCCCGTCAGTTATCGACCGTGCCGACCAGCTGATACACCGCGATCCCAGGGGGGAAGGGATCCATTGTTCCACCTGGCAGGTATAGGGAGGCCGGAAGAGTTTTGTCATCTGGGTGGCAATGACATCCGTGTAACGCTCATCGGTTGCCGGCATAAAGATGCTGCCGGCCAGTTCCTCTTTTGTCTTTCCCACCGCATCGCAGTACGCCGTATTGACAAACAGGAGGCGCCCCTCGGGACTGAACTTGACCAACAGATCCTGCTGGTGCTCCACGAGTTCCTTGTAGGTTGTATCGTCGTGCGCACTCATTGCCGATCTTCCGTATGGTGGGGAGGTAGTACCCGACTAAAAAAAAGCCCCCTCATTGTAAGTACACGTATCTTTCTGGAACTATTAATGTTGCACAACGCGATCATGTGTGTCATTCCGGAAACACAGGGAAATGGATAAAAAAAGGAGAGGGTACGAAAGAGGGGGTGTAGATTAGACAAGTGCGCTGATCTGCTGCTGGCCGTTTGTCCTGCGGTCTTTCCAGACCGGGGAGGCCGGCTGTTCGGGGATCCGTGCGATGGTGGCACGGCGCTCCCGCCCGTAGATGACCGATCTGAGGGCAAGAAGCGAAACCGTGAAGTTCCCTGCTTCGAAGAGTTCGATGTTGAGGGCTTTACCGGATGCCGATACCTGCGCGAGGCCGCAGGTCGTTCCCAGGTAATAGTTCCACTCGTGGACGAGTGCCTCCACCTGGACGACCACCTGCCGCCCGGACATTCCCTTTGCCAGATCTGCCAGCCGGATCGCATACCGGGCACCCACAACATGCAGTTCCACGACTTCGTGGATCCTGCCGTCACGGTCGATCGCCCTGCATCCTGTCCGCTGGATATAACCTGCCTTCTGCATCATACACGACCACCTTTTTGTCGTAGTAGTGCATCTTTACGGGGCAGTATATAACCCGGGGCCGTGCGCGGCGTGAAAGTGAAATAAAATGTGACGGGATGGCATTTTCCGGGGTGTCGTCGCCATGCCCGGGAGATTAAAACCCCTGCGTTACGCCTTTTTGTCCATGCAGGCGTTCAGGACGTCCTCGATAAAATGGAGCGTGCCGCCGGTGCCCGCAAGCGGGGGCTGGGCGAGCCTGACCTGTCCCCGGAGCGGGGGGATGATCCCGATGAAGGTACGGTCGCCGCTCACCGACCGTTCGAATGACGAACCTATCACAAGGTCCGGCGAGACCTCCGCGATCTTTTGGGCGACCTGCTCAAGTCCCGTCAGTTTCTCCACCGGGTACTGCGTGGCGGGTGGAGCCGGGGGGTCGTTCCGTGTCCCGACGGCAAGGATCTCTACATCGAGATACCGTTTGAGCGTATCTGCGGCAAAGAGTGCATACGCAGTACCGGCAAAGACCGCGACACGGGGGGGATCGTAGCGGCGGAGATACTTGTCGCAGGCATGGATCACCCGTTCTTCCTGCACGTCAAGTTCGGTAAGGACTGGATCTGCATCCGCACTTTCATACGCTGTGGCAAGTCTCTCAAATGTCGCACGGAGCGCCGGGATCCCGAGCGTTCCGCCAAGGTACGTTCCTACCCCGGATGCAAAATCGTCATTTGTTCCTACAGTCAGCGGCGCTGCATGCCCCGCCATCTCGTACCAGTCCCGGCAGAACACCGTTCCCATGGGGACGCCGGCCCGGTGCAGCAGCCGGGAAACTTCCTGTATGTTTCCCTCGTAAAACGGGTCCGAGAGGGAAACCCCGTCGATATTGACACCCTGTCGTTCAGGGTCGACCCCCGGGGCAAGCGCGGCGAGGGCCGCCCGGTACCCGGTCTCCAGTTCCCCGGCAAACCCGGGACTGTCGACAAGGATGACATCGGTCCCGTCAAGCATCGCCTTTATGTCCTCACCGAGCAGTGACGGGACACACGTCGTTATGACAGCGATCCGACCCCCCCGGCCCGAAAGATCGCCGATCACCTCGCGAAGGCGGTCCCCGGACCCGAAGACCACCTCGTTTTCGAGAATGAATGTCCCGTGCAGCGGTGCATGAAGAAGGGTTGCAGGATAATAATAGCACCCGCTCGAACCGTGGATGACGACGGAAATGCCCTCGAAACCCGCAAGACATGCTGCAGCCCCGGTCATCGCACAGGGCCAGAGCGGGGTCTCGCATTCAGGCATGGAGCGCCCTCCTCCACCGGTGAAGCAGCCGGCGCACACCCGTGATACCGATCGGCGGTGTTACCGGAACCGGCACCGGGCGGCCGGAGGGAGTGACATCAAGCCGGAGCGCCTCAACAAGATCCTGTGCTGCCCGGTTCCCTTCAGGATCCGGGGGGAGGGGGGTAAAAGAGACCCCGGCTCCTGCAAGGTCTGCAAAATCGTCGAGTGTCTCCTGCCGGAGCGCACGTTCCTCTTCTACCGCACGATGGCAGTCGATGCCGCAGGCACCGGCCACGGATTCAAGGAACGCGACCGTGCCGGAGATCCCGACCGGATAGGCAGGGATATACGGCGTTCCAAAGCGCTCCTGTAAGAAGTCTCCCACGGGGATAAGGGATGGATCGCGGAGCACGTTGAGCCGTGCCGACGCAAGCGAAGCAATACGGTCGGTGGCAAGATCACGCACGAACCGGATATTCACGGACAGGCCGAGCAGGGCGAGCAGCCGTGAGACCTCGGTGAAGTTCTCCTCGACCTCGTATTCAAGATTTTTCTCGCCAATGATATTCACCCGCCCGTTCCCTTCAGCCGGTCCCGCCATACCGGCAAGGGCGACAAGTGCGTTATTGACGCCGGACTGGAATGATCCGCCAAGGAAGCCGGCGGTCGGCACCACGATGACCGGCACCCCGGCCTTCGTGCCACAGACCATCCCGACGTCGTCACCGATCGTTTCTACGATACACGTCGAGAGCACGAAGACCGCAGCGGGATCGCGTGCGATCACCTCATCAAGCGTCCGGTCGAGCGCCCCTTCGCCACCGAATATCACATCGGTTTCAGAAAGCCCGGTCGAGACGAGCGGAGGAAGGGAGACCCGGTCGTTGTCGAGGTTTGTCGCATGCAGGAGGGAAAAATTGTGATGGGTGCATCCCTGCGGGCCATGCACCACGGTTATCGCATCGCGGACATGGGTAGTCACCGAGAGTGCTCCCGTGAGGGTGCAGCCGGCAGACCTACATAAATTCGATGGCAAGGGCCTCAAGGTCATCGATCTCAAGCGGGGAGGGGATGGTCAACCGTGTATTCTCCATGACCCGGGTGGCAAGATCGCGGTATACCTGTGCCTGGGCAGAGGCAGGTTCGTACTCGATCACCGTCTTGCGGTTCAGCTCGGCCAGCTGCACGACACGATCTCTTGGGATGAACTGGACGAGATGGCTGTTGACACGGCGGGCAAATTCGGCCACCAGCTCCTCTTCTTTGGGCTGGCTCTTGGCATTGCAGATGACCCCGGCAAGCCGGCACCGGCTTTTCGGGCGGGCAGAGAGCCGCTCTATCGCCTTGCAGATGTTGTTTGCCGCGTACAGGGACATGAGTTCTCCCGAGGTCACGAGGTAGACTTCCTGCGCATACCCTTCCCGCATCGGCATGGCAAACCCCCCGCAGACCACATCCCCCAGTACATCGTAGACGATTACGTCGCCGGTGAGCGTTCCGAACTTCTCCAGCAGCTGGAAGGTGGCGATGATCCCCCGGCCTGCACAGCCGACGCCGGGCTCCGGCCCCCCGGCCTCCACGCAGCGCACCCCGTTAAAGCCGGTGTAGACCACATCGGCGGGTGTCACTCCTGCAGCGCCCCGCTCACGCACCTGGTCCATCACCGTGGGGATCAGCCTTCCTGCCATCAGCATACGCGTGCTGTCGCGCTTGGGATCGCACCCGATCTGGAGGATATCGTGCCCGGCAAGCGAGAGCGCCGCGGAGAGGTTTGCCGAGGTCGTGGACTTCCCGATACCGCCTTTCCCGTACAGGGCGATCTGCTTCATCACCGTACTATGGGGCGGCAGTTTATATTAGATTTCCTGAAGTTAAGAAAAGTAAATTTGTGTTTGTGGCTTTTTTAGTCGGAACCCCGGAACAGTGCCATAAACAGCACCACGACCGGGATCACTTCGAGCCGGCCCAGCCACATGACCACGATAAAAACCCATTTTGAGACAAGCGGCATATCGGGAGAGACGTACCCCGACGTGATGCCGCAGGTGGAAAACGCGGACGTGATATCAAAGAGGACATCGGTGATCGGGTAGGTGGTCAGGTGGAACTGCATCACGATGATCGTGGCCACGAATATAATAATGACCGAGAGGATAATCACAAGCATCGTCTTTGCGGTCTCCAGTTCGGCGGTGGCACGCGGGATGACACGCCCTTCGTTCCTGAAGGGGATCAACACTTTGCCGCTCACAAAGAGCCGGCGGAACCACCAGATGAGCGCACGGAACCCGAGAACCACCCGGTTTAACTTGATGCCCCCTGAAGAACTGCCGGCAGCCCCCCCGACAAATACGAGCATCAAAAGAAAAAGGAGCGTCACGCTCTCCCAGGTCTGGAGATCCACAATCTGGAACCCGGTCGTCGTTAAGGCAGACACTGCCATGAACAGCCCCTGCTCAAGGGCAGTGACAATATCCGAATTCCCGAAGTAGACCAGATCATAGGTAAGTACCGCCGTCCCGATGGCCACGAGAACAAAGAAGAGCTTGACCTGCTCGTCGCCAAAGAAACTCCAGCGCCGGTTCTCCGCGATCAGGTAGTACAGGCGGAATGGAAGCGCTCCTGCAATCATGAGCGGGATGAGCAGCAGTTCAAGCATGACATTGTGATAGAAAAGGATACCACCGTCGTGAATGGTAAACCCGCCCGTGGAGATGGTGGTGAGCGCAAGGTTGACCGAGTCCCAGAGGGAGAGACCGGTAAAAAGGATGAGCCCGATCGCAACAAACGTGAGAAGCCCGTAGATTTTCCAGATCGCCCGTCCTGTTGAGATAATACTGGGCATGAGAGGTTCCTCCCTGCTCTCGGTCCGGTAGAGTTTTCCCTGGAAAAGCCCGGTGCTGCCTGCAAGCGCTATGACAAAGGCGATGATCCCGATACCCCCGATCCACTGCATGAAGGAGCGCCAGAAGAGCAGGGTATAGGGTACCGTGTCAAGGGACTGCATCATGGTAAACGCGGTACCGGTCCACCCTGCCATCCCTTCAAAGACGGCATCGGTAAAACTCATGTGGAGGCCAAGCATGAACGGGAGGCCGCAGACCATGGCGCAGGCAAACCAGAAGAGGGCAACCGAGCAGAGCGCAGTCGAGAGCCGGTTCTCCCGCTCGTTTCTCGGCAGACGTTTTAACGCCCATCCCAGGATAAAACAGATGACCGGCACGACAAACATGGGCAGAAACATATTCCATTCAGAAAAAAGCACCGTCACAATCAGCGGGACGGCGGTGAGGGGGGAAATAAAAAAGAAGATATCCCCGAGGTCGGCGGCAATCGTGGAGAGATAGAGAAGCCGGCGCATCACTAGGAGGTTTGTCGCTGGTGCTCTATGAGCGTTTGCCTCAGGAAAAAATACAAAAAACGGGAGGATAAAAACGGGTTATGCTCTGTTGGTCCAGAGACCGTGGACATTGCAGAACGAGCGTGCCTTCACGTTTATGTCACTGATCGGGAACTCGGCTTCTGCTTTCTCGCCGGGCCGGAGCCACCTGATATAGGAATTGTCCCCGGAACGGACCTCGATCCACTCGATGTAGTGCTTCTCTTCCATCGGGTGAGGCACGGAGCCGACTTTCACAAGAATCCCTTTCGCGGTCTTCTCGATAACCGGCACATGCTTCTCCTTACCCTGGTCCGCGATCTTTTCCTGCTGGAGTACCATCGGCTGCCCGCAGCACACCATCGTCCCACCGGATGCACCGACAACCATCACGGTGTTCCCACACACACTGCACTTGTAAACCTCGAAAAGTTTTGTCATACCTGCACCTTTCCTTACACGATGTTGATCTCTTTATGCTTCTTTAAGATTTCGTCTGCCAGCCGGTCGAGGGCCTGCATCGTCGCCTCGTCAGGCTCGCCCTGCACCATGACCGGCGGGATCAGCTCGACCTTGACATGGTCGAGCATCTTTGTTATGGTCTCGACACTCTTGCCACCCCACCCATAAGAGCCGATAACGGATGCAAACTTTGTCTTGGGCCGGAGCACGTTTGCCAGATACGTCGCGGAGACGACAGACGGGTGCGGACCGAAGAGGACGGTCGGGGTTGCGATCACGATCGTCGCCGCATCGACAATGGCAAACGCGAGATCACCGATATCGGTCCGGGTGAGATTAAAAGGCTTAACAACGATCCCCCGGGTGATGAGCGCCCCGGTGAGGTGCTCTACCATCTTTGCGGTGCTCCCGTGCATCGAGACATACGGGATAACGACCTCGTTTTTCACCGTATCCGATGTCCAGTCCGCGTACGCGTCAAGGATAAACTTCGGGTTTTTGTTGACCGGGCCGTGGCTCGGCGCGATCATCGCTGGGGAGAGAGCCCGGACTTTCTCCACGTAGCCTTTGATGCTCCCGCGGAATGGCATCATGATCTCCGCATAATACCTTTTCGCCGAACGGTATGCCGACGCTTCGTCGGTAATAAACAGTTCGCTTGTAGCCGCATGGAACCCGAAGAGGTCGCAGGGGAAAAGGATCTTGTCCTCGACAAGCCAGGTGATCTGGGTCTCGGGCCAGTGTGTCCACGGCGTGATGAAGAACTGGAGTGTCCGGTCCCCAAGCGACAGGGTCTCCCCGTCAGCGACAACGATAAAGCACTCCTGCGGGATGCGCAGCAGGGCAATAAGGAGATCCCGGCACTTTGCATTCGTGACTACCCGGGCATCCGGAAAGAACTCCAGGATCATCGGGAGCGTGCCGGAATGGTCCTGTTCGGCATGGTTGATCACGATATAATCGATGTGTTCGATGCCCAGTTTTACCAAGTTCGAGATGAGATCATATTCCTTTGCCGGGTCGACCGTATCGATGAGCGCAGTTTTCTGGCTGCCCCTGACAAGATACGCGTTGTAGCTTGTCCCTTCCGGGAGCGGGATCAGCTCATCGAAGATCCGCCGGTCAAAATCAAATGCCCCTACAGAGAATACACCAGAGACGAGTTCACGGGAGACCATAACAACCAGTGTTCACTCCTCTTTTTTAAACTGATTCTTTGACGCAAAACAGACCGGGCAGGTCCAGTCTGCCGGCAGATCGGCAAACGCAATACCGGGTGTGATGTCCTGCAATGATTCGCCTTTTTCCTGGTTGTAAACATGCCCGCAGATGGTACACACGTATCGGTCCGTAAAAATAACTCCTGTTTATGGCTGGTAAAGTGTGGGGTAGTGCAGGGAATAATCGTTTCGATAGTGCCCAAAAAAGGTCAGCCCTGCTGTACCTAGATGACACTCCCCCATATGGGAAGACCGGGATTCATCAGCACGATCAGCAGGTTGGCCCAGCAGAAAATCAGCACCAGAATGAGGCTCGGGACAAGAAATACTGCAGAGACCACGGTAGACCACAGAACCTGTACAAGCGTGGAGAGCATTGCAGCGACGACCATCACGATTATGATCAGTGCAAAAAATGCAGCCTGGAGGAAGAAGAAGGCTACAAACCAGAGGAAATACAGGCACACTAAAAACGTAAAGAGCCGGAGGGATGCCTGTGCTTCACGATTCGACAGATCGGCGTTCCACATTGTATACAGGGTGAGACCCAAGAGGCTAAACACGAGGATGATCGCATAAAAGACAATAATATCCGGAGGGACGAAGCCGGGTTTCTTCAGGCCGGAGTACCAGTTTGGGATAGATGTGGTGAAGAGATAGAGCGCGACATAGCCGGGGATGAGGCATGCCACAAGGGACATAATGAGTCTGCTGGTATGATGCTCGCTTTTCATTGTGTGAGGTACACTATTTTTAACCGGGATATAAAACTTGTCAATTCGATCAAATAGTGGGATTATCCACCGGTTTTCGTGAAAGAACGATAAAACAAAAGGACTGTCTCAACCGTATACCCGCGATCTCTTCTTCACCCACCGGTAACGATCATGTGGAGCCCCACCCCTATCATAAGGACCACAAAGAGGAGTCTGGTCTTCTCCGGGGGAATTGTGTGGGCAGCGCGGACACCAAACTGGGCAAAAGGAACGCTTGCCGCCACAAGGACGCACCAGTACGCACCATTGACGTACCCGAACGAATACGGGGGCAGACCGGCTACGCCAAGGCCGTTGATAATATAGGTAATAACGCCGCTCGCAGAAGAGCAGAGCATGAATGCTGTCGAGGTGCCAATAGCTTTTATGAGAGGAATACCAAGGACGGTCGTCATCACCGGAACCATCACGACGCCGCCGCCAATACCAAACAGGCCAGAGACCAGGCCGAAGGCAAAACCCCAGGGCAGGTACACCCAGGTAATTTCCGGGATGTGCTCTTCACCAGAGAGGGTGCGGGAAAAAAACATCCGTAACGCGGCGAGGACAAGCAGGAGCCCAAAGAGACAGGCCATGAGCCTGCCGGGAGCATGGGTGGCAATTGCTGCACCGGCAAAACCCCCGAGAATCCCCGGGACGACCATCAGCGCTAAGGGCCGCAGAAGCACGCAGTGCCGGCAGTGATGGCCCCATGTGCTGGAGAGCGCGGTCGGCAATATCACCGCGAGGCTGGTCCCGAACGCGACCCGGAGCGACAGCGTCGGGTCAAACCCGAATGAGGTAAGCAGCCAGTACTGTACCGGGATCATGAGAAAACCGCCGCCGACCCCGAAAAAGCCGGAGGCAAATCCGATCACAATACCGGTGATGGCAAGGACAAGAACAGAAAAAAGGAGGATATCCATGCCATCACCGGAACTACACGGAGGGAATTCGTGCAGGTATCAGGAAAAAATTATGAAGTTGCATTGTTGATGGCAAAGGTCGAAGTCGAAGTACCTGACGTATCATCAGATGTCATAACCTTGACCGTATACGCACCGGTTGTTAAAGAATCGGGAATTGTTGCAAAAGTGCAGGTGACGCCCGTTGACGTGGGTGTGGAAAGGCTTGCGCAGGGAACCTGCTGTGAACCGTCGGACGATACCAGAGTTATCGCCAATGTATCAGCTAAATTTTGTCCGGTGATCGAAAAGGCAACCGAGGTAGCGCCAAGAGAAGCGCTCGTGGGACTGAAACTGGAGATCACCGGGGATGCCGCGCCGATGGTAAATGCGTTCTGCAGGGAAGCTGACTGGCTGTCGGGGTTTGTTACCTCAACATTCGCCATGCCTGCAGCCAGATTGCTCAGATCGAAAGTACCGGTAATCTGGGTGGACGAGACCGAAACTCCTGTCGCCTGTATCGGGAGGTTTCCCGGCTGGACAAGGCTTGCCGTTGCCCCTGTCTGGAAGTTGCTCCCGGTGATCGTGAAACTCGCGCTCGTACCGGTTGCCCCGCTCGTGGGGGATATCGCAGTTATCGCCGGTCCGCTTCCTGAGAGCGTAGTCGTAACCGTCGTGGGGATGGTAGGAGTCGCAACCGTGACTGATGTTGCAGACACATGGGAAAGTTTTACCGTGTACAATTTTTCCATCTCTGCACGGGGGAATTCATCCGTGGTGGCCGTCAGCCGCCCCCAGCTGCCATCGGAATTCTTCACGAGCAGCGCACGCTCGTACTGATCCGCAGAAGAATCATAGGATACGATCAGCCAGATTGGCGATGATGCAGTATTCGTAACGATATCACCGGCCGTGTATTCTGGCGCGGCCTGAGTGGTCGTAACCGTTTTTGTTGTCGAGGTGGTGTTCTGGCTTGAACAGCCGGCAAGAAACACACAGAGGATAAGAATCAGACTTAGCAGGAGTCCGTAATAAAATTTTCTGGTCATAACATAGCGTTCTGCTCACACACTGATAAAAATTTGGCTGTAAAATACCTGCGACCCGGCATGCCAGGAAGGCCAGTATTTCCAGAAAGGAGACTGCCACCCTTGAATCTGTCAGTTATCCCGGTTTAACACCCCCGGTCAACAAGGGGGTGCACAAGAAGGACCCGGTTATTTTCCCGGGAGAATGACCGTCGTATAATGCCGGGAAAAATAGTCGTGGACACACGCAAGGACAAGGACCGCAAGGATCCCGCAGAATGTAACCACCGGGCTGAACCGGGCGGGATACGCCGGATCAATACGGGAGTTGAGCAGGATCACAAGACTGAATGTGACGACAATGACGGTTGCCCAGACATCGCGGACGGCAAAGAAACAGAATGCAGCCACGCACCCGGCAACAAAAAGCCCGGCAAAGATTTCGCGGAAATTCACCCCCGCAAACAGTACCGACAGGGAAATGGCAAAGACAAGAGCCGTCAGCAGAACACCGGTAAAGACAGAGATCACCACCCCCCCGCCGCGGACATATGCCTGAGCATGGGTCCCGACAAGCACCCAGCAGATCATCACTGCAGCAATCGCCGTAGGGAGAAGGAGAATAAAGAGCGCCACACCGGTCAACCGGTCCAGGCCCTGCACTGACAGGCTGAAAATGATAAAACCGGCAAGGGCGGTCAGGCTGACAACAGTTACCGTGCGGCGCAGGGGCCGGAAACCGATCTGGAACATGTTGACTGCACCAGAGAGGAAGGTGGCCCGGATACGCATGACGGGAACGAGAGTACCCACGATGATAACGGAAAGAACAGTATAGAGCACAAGACCAAAGGGACTTGCCTGCCAGAAGAGACGGGTGCTTCCTGCGAGCAGGTAATTCTCCAGCAGCCAGATGATGACGATCACAAGGGGGATAAAGAGGAGGGGCACACCGGCAGATTTCCCCGCACCTGACAGGGGTACCTCAGCGCTGTTTACCCCGGGTTCGTCCATACGCTTGTTCCTCTCCGTAATCGTTCACCGGAACCCCCGCCATGGGGATCCGGCCGGTACTATGCAGGGATAATCGTCACCTCGCAGCCTCAAAAAGGTCTCGGATCCGGCGCGTACTTTCCCCGGCAGACACATCCCGGGCCGGGTACCGGTCATCGAAGGTGGGAAGTGACCGCTCAAAGAACACGCCGAGCGCGATGGGCGCATCCCGGTTGTAGTCCCATTCCCGCGCTTTTGCACACGCCTTCTCAAAATCAGCGGTATCATGGCCGGCAAGGTCGTATACCCGGGACTGGTAGTACTCGGTCATGTTAAAGAAACTCGCGCAGATCTGGAGGACGTCGATGAAGGCAAAACCCTTGTGGGCGATACCCTGCCGGATCAGCTGCGCAAGCTGCGGCATCTTCCGCGTGTAGCCCCGCGCGATATACGTGGCGCCGCTTGCAAGCATCAGTTCCAGCGGGTTGAAGGGGTACTCAGTGGTTCCCGCAGGGGTTGATTTTCCCTTGAATCCCAGCGGCGACGTGGGGGTGTACTGTCCAGTCGTGAGCCCGTAGACCCGGTTGTTGTGGACGATCATGGTGAGGTCGATGTTCCTCTTTGCGGCAAAGATCAGGTGGTCGAGACCTTCCGCGTATGCATCCCCGTCGCCCGCACAGCAGATGACGGTAAGTTTCGGGTTTGCAAGTTTGATCCCCGTCGCTACCGGGATCGTCCGCCCGTGGAGCGTGTAGACGCTGTTGATGTTTAAGTAATCGGCAATCTTTGCATGGCATCCGATACCGGTGACCAGCACCACGTCATCGAGGGACCGGCCCTCTTTTTCAAGGCCGGCAAGGATGTCCTTGAGCGTATGCTGGATCGCAAAGTTGCCGCAGCCGGGACACCAGGTGTTCTGTGCAGGGGTGATCAGGTTCCGGGTCATGGGGCGATCGCCTCCTGCACCCGCAGGAACAGTTCATCGGGGGTGAACGGGCGGCCGTCATATTTGAGAACCGTCGCATCAACACTCACGCCGTGCTCCCGGGCAAGTGCAGCGAGCTGCCCGGTGGCATTTTCCTCGACCGCGATCAGGTGCTGCACTCCCTCGCATGCAGCAGAAAACTGCTGGTCCGGGAATGGGGAGAGTACCACGGACTGGATCACCCGCAGCCCCAGCCGTGCGGCCACTTCGTCGCAGGCGTTGCGGACAGAGCCCCAGCAGAGGAGGGCGGTTGTAGCACCGGCGGTGCCCCGGACACTGACACACGGGTACCGGTTCATCTCCTCTTTGAGTTTCGCTTCCTTTCTCCGGCGCTTTTCGACCATCATGGTGACCAGTGCTGCATCCTCGGTCGTGATCCCGTCTTCATCGTGCGCATAACTGTTCACCTTCACGACGGCATCCTTCCTGCCCGGGAATACGAGAGAGGAGATCCCGTCAGGGGTATCATGGTACCTCCTGTAGGGTGCCTGCCCGTCCCAGAACACGGGATCGGCCACCGGCAGTCCGGCAAGAGTATCGTAATCGACGCTGTAGGTTCCTTCAGACAGGGTCTTGTCGGCAAGCACAAACGCCGGGATCTGGTACTTCCAGGCAAGGTGGAGAGCGGCGAGAGACCAGCGGTACGCCTCGCCGGCATCGGCAGGTGCGACGATCAGCCGGGGGAACTCCCCCTGCCCGGCGTGCAGCACGAACTGAAGCTCTGCCTGACCGGTATAGGTGGGGAGACCGGTCGATGGTCCGGTTCTCTGGGAGACCACGATCACGATCGGGATCTCTGCCATACCGGCAAACGAGAGCCCTTCGGTCATGAGGCAGAACCCGCCTCCCGAAGTACCGACAGCGGTCCTCGCCCCTGCTGTGGCACTGCCAAGGCCCATCAGGATCACCGCGATCTCGTTCTCCGGGTGGATGACCGTTATCCCGAGCCGCTCTGCATTCCCGGCAAGGAAATGGAGCAGGGTCGAGGACGGCGTCATCGGGTAGGAGATATAGTGCGAAAGACCGCCCGCGACAAGGCCAAGCCCGATCGCTTCATTTCCCGAGAGAAGGGTGCGTGGCGGACCGGCAATCGCGGGTACCGGCCGGGCGGTTTGGATCTCATCGTACGCCCGCCGGGCAACCCGGAGGTTCTCGTCTGCTGCCTTTGGCATATGGCGGCTGAAGACTTCAAGGACGATCTCCCAAGGGATGCCTGCCGCCTTTGCAAAAGCGCCGATCATCACGGAGTTCCCGGTGATGGGCGGCGCGGATTCTGTTTTAAGGATGGCATTTATGGAAACAGTCTGGCCGCTTTTTATTGATTTTGCCAGATCGGCATTTGCTACCACGGTACAGTCCGGGCAGTGCGGCAGGTGCAGGTCGAGCGTCTCCTGGTTGAGCGCGACAAGATAATCGATCCGGTCGTTGTACGCCCCGACGGGTTTGTCAGCGGCACGCACCAGGGCAAAATTGTGTCCCCCGCGGATCAGGGACGGGTAATCGGTATAGATATAGACAAAATAACCGAGATGGTTGAGCAGCTGTGCGACCATCGCCCCGGCATTGTTGATCCCATCCCCGGCCCTGCCCCCAACGAGCACGGATATTTCTTTCATAACCAGTTCCCTCTACACCTCTGGTGATTCCGGGAACGGTATATAGGTTGGGATGATGATACGTGCACAAGGGGCAATAAAAAAGATCAGTTCTTATGGATCATTGTCTCAAGCAGCGTTTTCATCTCGTTGATCCGGTAGGGTTTGGCAAGCCTGCCGGAAAAACCGTAACTGGCAAAGTCCTGCATGACCGGATCATTGGCATAACCGCTTGACACGACCGCCTTCACATTTGGGTCGTAGCTACGGAGTTTTTCAATGGTTTCCCGGCCGCCCATTCCTTCAGGTATGGTAAGATCGATGATGACAAGGTCAAACGGCCGGCCCGCTTCCTTCTCCTGTGTATACTGCTCAATTGCTGACGCGCCCTCTTTTGCAAAAACGGCATCGTACCCAAGGAACCGGAGCACTTCACGGGACACATCGAGGATAATATCCTCATCGTCCATCAGGAGAACTTTTCCTTTCCCTGCCATAGCCACTCCGTGTTGTGTTATACTTCACGCATACGTTCTATATATTTTCCCTGTGGGGAGGTTTTCACAGATAAACCGGGTCGCATACCCTGGGAACCTGCCACCGGACGGGTTTTAGATCACCATTACCGGCCTTTTTTCTGCGCCCGCAACCGGGCAGCTTCTTCAGGATCGTTCACCCGCAGCAGGTATGTCCCGTGGCAGGGCTTGGTAAACGGGAATATGACATTATCCCCGTCAAGGCCGACCGCAATCGGGGGAACCCCGATGGTATGGACATCGAAGATCTTGAACCCCGGCTCGACATCGAGCGATTCGGAAAAGTGGCTCCTGATGTAGTCCCTGCATTCCTTAAACGACGCATCCCGGATCAGGATCTCGTACTTGAGATCTTCTACGCAGCCCATGGCACCGCCTCGTCAATTGCTTTTTTCAGTGGCAGGGGGTTGTGCACGGCCTTTGCCGCGATCTTCGTGCAGGGGAACGTGATCTGCTGCACGAGATCATCCTGGTGTTCGCCATAGACAAGGACATACAGTTTCGCTTTCGAAATCACGCCCATCGTCGCCGCATAACTGATGCCTGCATCGTTGTGGATAAACACGAAACACTTGTCGAAGTCCCTCTTTTTCTCGGTGATCTGGGCGACAACCCGGTCGAGATCGGTGATCTCGCCCAGGTAGTGCCGGTCAGGATCGGCAACCACAAGCAGGGTGTTTGCCGCCTTGTTGCCGGCAATAACCGGGGTGATGCCGGCTTTTTTGAGCCGGCTCGCAAGGTACAATGCGATACTGGTCTGCACCGGCACCTGGGGGCACCCCAGCACGAGAAGCGCCGTTTTTGAGGATTGTGCAACTGTGTCTGACTCCATGACCTGCTCCCGGTTTTTGTACAATTCTCTTATTGTGGAGCCCCGGGCAATAACCCTGCGTATCCTGTCCTGCCAGTCATCGATTTGCGGCAGGGTGATTAAGGGGTGCCTTTTGTCTCCTGCCGCACCCAGTCAAGGTAGGGAGCGTAGCCTGCAATCACCGGCAGCACGATGATCTCCGGGAGGTCGGCGCTGTGCATCGCCCGGATCGCGGCGACCGCCCGGTCCGCACCCTCTTGTGTGGTCTTTACGATCATCAGGTGTTCAGGATCGTTGCAGATCTCGCCTTTCCACCGGTAGGTCGACTGCACGGGAACGATATTGACGCATGCGGCAATCCGCTGTTCAATTAATGCCTGCGCCATCGATGACGCCTCGGCCGGTGCAGCCGTGCAGAGAATCACCACAATATCCGTTGCCATACCGGTTCACTCCTGCCAGATGACCTGCGCATATCCTATGTCACTGGTTCGCGCCTGCCCGATATTAAGCATATCCTCATACCAGGATTCTCTATTCATCCCTGCCAGATCGTTAATTACTAGTGGCCGGGGCACGAACAGGTACTACCTATGTACTCAACACGCATGAGCAATCTCCCGCCGTATCTTTTTGCACGGATTGACGAGATGAAAGCAGAGCAGCAGAAAAAAGGTGTTGATATCATCGATCTGGGCGTGGGCGACCCGGATCTCCCCACCCCTCCGCACATTGTCGATGCTCTCTGCTCGGCCGCACATAACCCGGCGAACCACCACTACCCCTCGTATGCAGGGATGCCGGCCTACCAGGAAGCCGTTTCAGGCTGGTACCACAGGCGGTTCGGCGTCACGCTCGATGCATCAAAGGAGACCCTCGCCCTGATGGGATCAAAAGACGGGATTACCCACATCGGGGAGGCATTCGTGAACCCGGGCGACTACGTGCTCGCCCCGAGCCCCGGCTATCCCGGGTATTCGACCGGCACCCTGTTTGCCGAGGGAAAAGTCCACGAGATGCCGCTCCTTGTGGAGCACAACTTCCTCCCGGTCCTCGATGCAATACCGGCAAACGTCGTCCGCTCTGCCAAGCTCATGTTCATCAACTACCCCAACAACCCGACAGCGGCCATTGCACCGCTCTCGTTCTACCGCGAGGTGGTGGATTTTGCTGCCGACCACCACATCGTCGTGGTCTCAGACAACCCTTACTCGGAGGTTGCATTCGACGGCTACCACGCCCCGTCGTTTTTGGAAGCAAAAGGGGCGATGGAGATAGGAGTCGAGATGCACTCGCTCTCAAAGACCTACAACATGACCGGCTGGCGGATCGGCATGGCGGTGGGAAATCAGGAGGTCCTCGCCGGCCTTGGCCGGGTCAAGACGAACGTCGACTCCGGGGTCTTTAACGCCGTCCAGTACGCCGCCATTGCAGCGCTCTCGGGCCCGCAGGATTGCGTAAAAGAGGCCTGCGCCATCTACCAGGAGCGCCGGGATGTGCTGGTTTCGGGGCTCCGCGAACTCGGCTTTGACGTGCCGTCACCGAAGGCCACCTTCTATGTCTGGATGCCGGTCAAAGACTGCATGTCCTTTGCGGCAAAACTCTTAAACGAGGCCGGTATCGTGGTGACCCCCGGCGTCGGCTTTGGCTCTGCGGGAGAAGGCTACGTTCGGTTTGCCATCACCCGGCCGGTAGAACGGATACAGGAAGCGATCGAACGCATGCGGAGGCTTTCCCTGTGAAACTCCCCCCACACCTCACGATAAAGAACGGGCACCTCCACATCGGCGGCCATGACTGCGTCTCCCTTGCCGGGAAATACGGCACGCCGCTCTACGTGACAAGCGAGGACCGGATCTGCGAACACTTCCAGGACTACAAAAAAGCCCTCTCTGCCCGGTACGACAGGGTGCAGGTGCTCTTTGCGGCAAAGGCAAACGGCAACCTTGCGGTGATGAGGGCGCTTGCCAAGCTCGGCGCCGGGGCCGATGTCTTCTCGGGTGGCGAACTTGCGCTCGCACTCGAGGCCGGCATGCCGGCAAAGAAACTGCTCTTTAACGGCAGTTCAAAGACGAAATCCGACCTTGCCCTCGCGGTCCAGCATGGCGTGAAAGTCTCGGTCGACTCCCTCGACGAGCTCCACCAGCTCGATGCGGTGGCCCGGGATGCCGGGAAAGTCGCAGCGATCTCGTTTAGGGTCAACCCGGCGCTCGAAGTCCCGACTCACCCGAAGATCGCCACCGGCCTTGCCACGAGCAAGTTCGGGATCCCCCACGAACAGATCCCGGCCGCGTACAAGGAGGCGCTGGCCTGCAAAAATGTGAAACCTGTCGGTCTCCACTGTCATATCGGATCGCAGATCCTTGAAGTCGGGCCGTTTGCAAAGGCCGCAGAGGTCATGGTCCGGATCGCAAAGGAACTCTCGGACATGGGCGTGAACCTTGAGTTCCTCGACCTCGGGGGAGGCCTTGGCATCCCGTACCACCACGATACCGACCCGGCGCCGACACCGGAGGATTACGCAAACGCCGTCATGCCGGTATTCCTCGCGGGGATCAAGGCGGCGGGTATAACTCCCGAACTCTGGATAGAGCCGGGCCGGTTTTTAGTCGCGGACTCGACCGTGCTCCTCACCCGGGTCAACTCCACGAAGACCGCCCATAAAAGGTTCGCGAACGTGGATGCAGGATTCAACCTACTCATCCGGCCCGCGATGTACGATTCCTACCACGAGGTGATCGTGGCCAATCGTGCGGATGCACCCCTGACCACCGGGTACACGGTCACCGGGCCCATCTGCGAGACCGGGGATATCCTTGCCCCCGACCGGAAACTGCCGGAACTTGCGGCAGGCGATCTCATCGCGGTGCTGGACACCGGCGCATACGGGTACGCGATGTCCTCGCAGTACAACGGCCGGCCCCGCTGCCCCGAAGTGCTGGTCCACGGGAAAGATGTAGCCCTCATGCGGCGTATCGAGACCCTTTCTGACCTGACCGGCACCATGGTGCGGCCGCCCTGGCAGCGGTAACGCCAGGAGGTTTTCGTGGTACTCTTCCACTATGCACTGGTCGATGACCTGATATCGCAGGAAGAGTTTGAACGGCGCGTGGAGGAGAAGATCGAGGAATGTGGCGACCTCCTCGATGAGCCCACCGCCGCGATGCTCGTGGTCGGGGCACTGGGACGCCAGCACGTCAAGGTCAGGGAACTCTCGGGGAAATCCAGCCTTTTTTGTTTTTTTGCGAAAGTCATCGACAAGACCGAGCCTAAGGAATTCGACCGGAAAGACGGCGAGAAGGGCTGGGTCGCGACACTCCTCGTGGGAGACGAGACCGGGACGACCCGGGTCGTGCTCTGGGACGAGCGGGCAGGCGCAGTGCTTGAGATTGCCCTTGGCGACGTGCTGGAAGTGATCGGGAGGCACCCGGGAAAGAATACCCGGGAGATCTATGCACTTGCCCTCAGGAAGGCCAGCTGCGAGATCACCTGCGCGGTACCTGCCGGGAATGGTACGGGCCTCTCCACGGAGCCGGTCGACATCGACGTGCTCCTGATCGGTGCGGATGCACCCCGCACGTTTACGCGCCGGGACGGGACGACCGGCGAGATGCAGGAATGCGTGATCGGCGATGCCACCGGGACTGCCCGCCTTGTCGTGTGGGCGCCGGACCTGCTCCGGGATATCCCGGCAGGGAGCGCGATCCATATCACCGGGGCAAAACCCGACCGCCGTGCCGAGGGGCGGGCCTACAGCATTGATGAATCGTGTGCGGTACGTCTTTCCGATGCCATCATCACCGTGCCCTTTGCCCCGCTTGTATCGGTCAGCGACAACGGGTATTATTCCGTGCATGGCGAAGTAAAGACCGTGCAGGAACCCCGGTCGTTCACCTCACGGGCCGGGGCAGTCTCGTGGGTACGGAATATCCGTATCTGCGAGGGAGAGCAGGATCAAAAAGTCGTGCTCTGGGGGGAGAAGGCACTGGTGCCGGTGCATCCTGGGGATCGTGTTGAGATCTACCATGCGGCGGCAAAACCCGGCCGGTTCGGAGGCATCGAACTTGGAGTGGGCCGGGGCAGTATCTTCCGGGTCCCGCACGAAGAACAACAGGCGATCACCTTTACCGGGACGATGATCCCCGGCAACGGGTGCATGTTTATCGATAACGGCACTGAACGATACCTTGTCGAGGGAGAGTTCCCGGCCGGGTGCGATATGAGGGTCACAGGAGTGCTCGCTGGAAGCCGTATTATCCCGGATACGGCAGAGCCGGCGGAGAAGGCCAGAGAAGAAGTGGCAGGACGCCTTGCTGCTCTTGTCAAACGACTTGACCCCCCTGAACCACGATAAAAATCACTTTCACCCCCCGCACGGCCCCGGGTTATATGGGTGGGGTTAAAATGTTGTTGTGCCATAGGAGATGTACTAGAAATGGCTGACAAAGCACTGGATATTGAAGATTTACCCGGCGTCGGACCAACTACTGCCGACAAGCTTCGCGAAGCAGGCTACCTGTCTGTTGAGAGCATCGCAACTGCCGCACCGGCCGAACTCTCGGAGATCACGGAGATCTCTGAGTCCACGGCAAAAAAGATCATCAAGGCGGCCCGCGAATCCGCAGATATCGGCGGTTTCAAGACCGGGAAAGATATCTTCGAGCAGAGAAAGGATATCAGGAAGTTGTCCTTCAGGGTCCCGGAACTCGAC
>Ga0181529_10002124_pt1 | contig 24279 bp, 12 predicted proteins | sample PEATcosm2014_Bin_36_FD_119763 | JGI IMG/M metagenome (GOLD analysis project Ga0181529, IMG submission 119763) | Peatland microbial communities from MTU Mesocosm Facility, Houghton, MI, USA - PEATcosm2014_Bin10_30_metaG | ecosystem: Environmental > Terrestrial > Soil > Wetlands > Peat | place... | reverse complement strand
CCGCTATAACAGGCCTCAAACTTGGTTTCGCCGCCCAGGCAAGGCACGCCAAAGCAGTTGCCGTAGGCGGCGATGCCGCTGACCACGCCCTCGACGATCGAATGGTTCTTACGCGCCGTCTCCGGCTCCGCGCCGGCCACGCCTTCTTCCGGCTCAATCGGCCCAAAGCGTAGCGAATCCATCACCGCCAGCGGCCGCGCGCCCATCGTGAAGATGTCGCGCAGAATGCCGCCCACGCCGGTGGCCGCGCCCTGAAACGGCTCGATATAGCTCGGATGGTTGTGGCTCTCGATCTTGAAGGCGCAGGCCCAGCCCTCGCCCACGTCGATGATGCCGGCATTCTCGCCCGGCCCCTGCACCACGAGGGCGCTCTTGGTGGGCAGCCGCTTCAGATGCACGCGGCTGGATTTGTAGGAGCAGTGTTCGCTCCACATCACGCTGTAAATGCCCAGTTCGGTCAGCGAGGGCACACGGCCCAGAGCGGCCTGTATGCGGCTGTACTCATCCGCGGTGATGCTGTGCTGGGCCAGCAGCTCCGGGGTAACCGAAACCGGCTCGGGCAAATCTTGAGAGGAGGCGGAGTTCATCACGATTGCCTCCATTGTCGCACGCCGTTCACATTCCGGCTGTGACTTACGGTGTGGAAAGCAGGGATCAGTCCCAGATGCCGCAATCCCCGTGCGAGTTTAGAACAACTGCGGGACAATCCCGCGGCGCATTTCAGCCACTCCGGAGAACGAGGCTTTTCTGTAGCGAGTGACTGTGGCGCGCGAGACAAGGGTGTGCGATACTTTGAAAGCGGATTCCCACCCCGAGCCGGGATGGCGGAACTGGCAGACGCAGCAGACTCAAAATCTGCCGGCCCTTGTGGTCATGGGGGTTCGACCCCCCCTCCCGGCACCATTCTATAACTCATCTATTATCAGTTACATACGCGAAATCAGTGTCCGGGAGTAGAGTAGAGAGCGCGTTTTAACCGATTTTGGCGAATTTGTATACCAGACCTCCTCTGGATTCACAGCCCTAGCCTCTATTGCTGAAGCCTAGCCGACATTGCGGGACCGATCCAGGAACAGATGTCATATCAAGTTGTATTTAATAGAGTTGATGTGTTTCTTAAGCGGCAACATCTGCACCTTGCCGCACTCGTTTTGTGCCATGGCCTGTGTCACCAACTAAGGGTAGAATTCCGGTTGGCCTGAGTCCGATCTTGATGCCCCCGGTCATAAGTGATGGATTTTGTGGGCCATTTTATCTCCCGCTCTATTCCCTGGGCATAAATAGTTTCTTGATAATGCGTACATTAGATGTACATTTGATCTATCCGAGGGTCCATATGGCGATCCCGGTTTACAAGCGCTTCGCTGGAACTGGCGTGCTCTATTTCCTGGCTGGCATGGCAGGTTTGGCAGTACCTTTCACAGCAGGTAATGTCTCCCCGGTCTGGCCGGCTTCCGGGGTTGCTCTTGCGTGTCTGCTGCTTTTTGGGTGGCGTTGCTGGCCTGCCATCTTTCTCGCTGCCTTCCTGGTCAATTATTTCTGGCATCTTTCTTTACTGGCGGCTCTGGGGCTGGCTGGAGGAAACACCGCAGCGGCGCTGGCGGGCGCGTTCCTGCTCAAGAGCATCCCCGGGTTTCGAACTTCGCTGGCCCGCCTTCGGGACATGCTCGGCCTGGTGCTGTTGGCGGCCGCACTCAGTTCGACGATAAGCGCTTCCATTGGTACCGCGGTTCTCCTTTTCTCCGGCGTAATGCCGTGGGCTAGCGGGACAACCGTATGGTTGGTGTACTACCTGGGTGACGCCATGGGCATTCTGCTGGCTGCACCCCTGTTCCTTTCGCTGGGTGAGTTGTTCAAAGTGCGCTCCGCTGCCCGGATGCTGGAACTGGCCGGGCTGCTCCTTCTCACCGCCCTTACCAGCGTGCTGCTCTTCGATGAGCATTTCTATTTTGCAATTCAACACACCGTGCTGGCGCTGCTGGTTTTCCCGTTTGTCTTGTGGGCGGCAATTCGCTTTGGAGTTCGCGGAACCGCTCTGATCAATGCCATTATTGCTACCATCGCCTTACTTGCGACCGCGCACGGTCTGGGACCCTTTTCAAAGGACCAGCCTTTGACCAATGCCCTCCTGCTACAGCTTTTCTTTGCCACCCTGGCTGTCTCCGGACTCCTCTTGTCGGCCGTGATTGCTGAACGGAAAGCCACTGAGGCGGAGCGGGAATATCTCATCCGGGAACAGGCGAAGCAGGAAGCGGAGCGTGAAGGCGAAAAGCGCTATCGCCGGATTGTGGAGTTGGCCAACGAAGGCATTTGGACCCTGGACGCGCAAGGCGGCACAACTTTCGTCAACCGTCAGTTTGCCTGCATGCTTGGCTATGAGCCGAAGGAAATGGCAGGAAAGAAGGTTCTTGATTTCTGTCCTCAAATTCCCCAACCATCTCTTCTGGAAGTTGGCGCCAGCGAACTTTGTTTATGCAAGAAGGACGGCAAAGAGGTGTGGGCAAAGATTTCGACCACAGCGATTCCGGATGAAGAGCACGCAGCCGATGGCATGTTGGTCATGCTTACCGACATCACGGAGAGCAAGCGCGCCGAGGAACTGGTACGCAAGAGAAGTTCGGAGTTGCAAGCGATTCTCGACAACTCGCCGGCGTTGATCTATATGAAAGACCAGGCTGGCCGCTATATTTTTGTCAATCGCTGTTGGACTGAGTGGTTCAAGATCCCTATCGAACGCGCCAAAGGGAAGACAGATTTCGAGCTTTTTCCCGAAGATGCAGCTCGCCAGTTTACTGCGAATGACAAGTCCGTTGTGGAGTGCAACCAGGCACTGGTATTTGATGAACAATCGCTGTTTGGAGATGTTCTGCACCATTATCAGAGCATCAAGGTTGCGCTCAGGGATGATAACGGCCATTTTTATGCACTTTGCGGAATCAGCACGGACATTACCGAACGCAAGGCGAAGGAAGAGGCTTTGCGCCAAACAAACCGAGCATTTCGAGTGTTGTCACAATGTAACTCGGCAGTGGTTCATGCTACCGAGGAGCAGGCCCTGCTGAACGAGGTTTGCCGTATCGCGGTCGGGCCGGCAGGGTATGAGTTGGCCTGGGTGGGTTTTGCGGACAGCGACGAAGCGCGCACCGTGCGTCCGGTAGCATTCGCCGGCCCAGCGGAAGGCTTTCTGGATCGCATCCATATCAGTTGGGCCGACAACGAGTTCGGCAGGGGAAGCGTCGGCTCCTCGATACGCACGGGGAAACCGGTGGTCGTGCATCACCTAAAGGAGCAGCCGGCATTTAGTGTCTGGCGCAATGCGCTTGCGAACCGCAATTTTGAGTCAGTCTTGTCAGTGCCTTTGCGTCAAGGGGAGAGTGTCTTTGGAGCTTTAGCAATCTATGCGCAGGAACCCGAGGCTTTCGACTCATCGGAAGTCGCACTCATCGTAGAACTTGGGGAGAACCTGACTCACGGCATTGCGTCTTTGCGTGCGCGAAACGAGCGTGCCGAAGCCATTGCCGCTTTCGAACGAGTACGCAACGAACTGGAGGATCGCGTCCGCCTGCGCACTGCTGAACTGGTGGAAGCCAGGGACGCTGCAGAATCCGCCGACCGGCTTAAGTCAGCCTTTCTGGCCACCATGTCGCACGAACTGAGGACTCCGCTGAACTCCATCATCGGATTCACGGGGATCGTTCTTCAGGGACTTGCGGGTCCTCTCAACAAAGAACAGGAAAAACAGTTGGGAATGGTGCAGAACAGTTCGCGGCATTTACTGGCGCTCATCAATGACGTTCTCGACATCTCGAAGATCGAGGCCGGCCAACTCGACATTTATTGCGCATCGTTTCCACTGCTCCCCGCCATTCAGAAAACCGTGTTCGCCATTATGCCTCTGGCCGGAAAGAAAGGGATCGCGGTGCGGACAGAGCTTTCACCGGAGGTGAACGAGATTGTCAGCGATCAGCGGCGCGTGGAACAGATTCTCTTGAATCTGCTGGGCAATGCCGTCAAGTTCACCGATCAGGGAGAAGTGGTCGTTCAGTGCCGGCGGCACAACGATTGGATTGTCACTACCATTCGGGATACGGGCATTGGTATCGACCCCAGGTACCGCCAGAGTATATTTGAACCTTTTCGTCAGGCAGACACAGGCTTGGCGCGCAAGCGTGAAGGAATCGGATTGGGCCTCTCCATCTGCAAAAGACTGGTAGAGCTCCTGGGGGGATATATCTCCTTGGAGAGTACTCTCGATCAGGGCAGCACATTCTCCGTTCGACTACCTTTGGTATGGGACAAGACTCATGAAGAACACAGTTCTGGTCATTGAAGATAACGAACAGAATCTCTATCTGGTGCGCTTCCTGCTCGAGAAGCACGGATTTTCCGTCTACGAAGCTCGGGATGGAAGTCTGGGCGTGACCATGGCCGGCGAATTGCGCCCGGATCTGATTCTGCTTGACATTCAACTCCCCATGCTCGACGGCTATGCGGTGGCTGCCGAGATTCGCAACGACCCGGCACTCCGGGATACGCCGATCATTGCCGTGACTTCCTATGCGATGGTGGGGGACCGCGAGAAAGCGTTGGCCTCGGGCGCGACGGACTATATTGAAAAACCAATCAACCCCGGCACTTTTATCGACCAGATCACCAAACACATGCCTCGGTAACCGGTAATTACTGCGAAGGAAACGAGACGATCCAATGCAAAGAATCCTGATTGTAGATGACAATGACGAGAACATCTATTACCTGCATGCATTATTGCGCTCCGTCGGGTATGAGGTTATTACGGCCAGGAACGGCGCCGAAGCATTGAACGCAGCCTTGGCCGATCCGCCGGAGTTGGTCATCTCCGACCTGCTCATGCCGATCATGGATGGCTTTACTCTGTTGCGGCAATGGAAAGTGGACCAACGGCTTAACCGGATCCCGTTTGTTGTGTACACGGCAACCTATACCGACCCGAAGGACGAACAACTTGCACTGGACCTCGGCGCGGACGCCTTTATCGTCAAACCTACTGAACCCGCTCCTTTCATGGTTAGAATCCGCGAGGTTCTGGCGAAAGCCGCGCGAGGAGACATGTCTCCCGCGAATGCTCCAGTTGGCGAAGAGACGGATTTGCTCCGGCAATACAGCGAGGTCCTTATCCACAAACTGGAGTCAAAGGCCCTCAAACTGGAGGAGGCAAACCGCACACTGTCGGTGCGGGAGCAGAAGGCGCGCGCAAACGAGTGCGAGCTCTCGCTCATCTTCCAGAACATTTCAGACGTTGTCTTCAATCTGGCCATGGAGCCGGATGGCCAGTTCCGCTTTGTTTTCGTTAACCCGGCTTTTCTGCGTGCTACCGGCCTCGAGACCGGTCAGGTGGTGGGGAAACTGACGCGGGAGGTGATTCCCGAGCCCGCCAGCAGCAAAGTACTGGAGAAGTACGAAGAGGCGGTGTGCGAGAGAAAGACCGTCTCCTGGGAGGAGACATCCGTCTATCCAACCGGAGAAAAGCACGCGAATGTGTCCGTAAGTCCGGTTTTCAACGAGCGGGGCGAATGCTCCAACCTGATCGGCGTCCTGCACGACATGACGGAATACAGGTGTGCGCAGAAGCATATTGAGCGCCTCAACCGCGTCTATGCCGTGTTGAGCGATATCAACCAGACCATCGTTCGCGAAAAGGATTCCCAGGCGATGCTGGAAGCCGCCTGCCGCATTGCCGTGGACAAGGGACAGTTCCGCATGGCGTGGATCGGGATGGCCGATCCCGCAACAGGAGTGCTGAATCCCATCGCATCCAGTGGCGTGGCCGAAGATTATCTCAAACGGGTGAGAATCGATCTTCAGGACCCGCAGACTGCCACCGGACCGGCAGCGCGCTGCTTCCATTCCGGAGAACGCCAGGTCTGCAACGACATCGAGCACGATTTCTACCAGCCTTGGAAAGAATACGCTTTGCAGCTCGGGTATCGGTCGCTGGCATCCTTTCCACTCCGGTGTGAGAACCAGATCGTCGGCGTTTTTAATCTCTATGCAAGCGAGTTGGCGTTCTTCGACGACGAAGAAGTCAAGTTGCTGGAAGAGTTGGCGATGGATATCTCCTTCGCCCTGGAGGTGAACCGCCATGAAGACCAGCGGCGCCAGGCTGAAAAGCACGTTCAGCAACTCAGCCGCGTCTATGCCGTCCTCAGCGGCATCAACGAGACTATCGTTCGCGAGAAGAACTCCCAGGTCATCCTGGAAGCCGTCTGCCAAATCGCCGTGGAGAAGGGGAACTTCCTTATGGCGTGGATCGGCATGATTAATCCCGCCACACAAATACTGGAACCCATCGCATCCAGCGGCGCGGCGGTGGATTATCTGGATCATTTGCAGCTAGATTTGCACAACTCGGCTATTTACGGCGGGCCGTCGGCGCACTGCATTCAAACGGGGCAACACGCCCTCTGCAACGACATTGAGCACGATACCAATTACGAGCCATGGCGGGAACAGGCCATGCGTCGCGGCTTCCGGTCGTCGGCGGGATTTCCGCTCATTGTCGAAGACCGGGTGGTCGGCGTCTTCAACCTCTACGCCGGCGATCCGGAATATTTCTCCGGCGACGAGATATTGCTCCTTGACGAGATGGCCAGGGATATCTCCTTCGCACTGGAAGTGAACCAGCATGAAAAGGACCGTGTAAAGAAAGAAGAAGAATTGCGCTGGCGAACCGCCTTCTTTGAAGCGCAGATCGACGCCGCTCTCGACGGCGTCCTTGTCGTCGACCGCCACGGGGAAAAAATTCTCCAGAATCAGCGGTTGAACGAACTCATGCAAATCCCCAAAGAGATTTCCGATGATCCAGACGATGCCAGGCAGCGCGCATTTGTGCGCACCATCGTCAAGGACGCCGATAAATTTACAGAGAAAGTGGATTATCTGAACTCCCATCCCGACGAGGTCAGCCGCGATGAGGTTGAATTGCTGAATGGCACCATCTTCGATCGCTACTCCGCCCCGGTCCGGGATAAACAGAACAATTATTACGGCAGGATCTGGACCTTTCGCGACATCACCGAACGGCGGCAACTGGAAGAACAATACCGGCAGGCGCAGAAGATGGAGGCAGTGGGCCAATTGACCGGAGGGATTGCTCACGATTTCAATAATCTGCTGACCGTGATCCTGGGTTGTTCAGAATTCATCATTGAGGAAGTAAAAGATAACCCGCGCCTTAGCAAGATGGCACGGATGATTCTGGATGCAGCGCAGCGCGGCGCGGATCTGACGCACCGCATGCTGGCCTTTGCGCGGCGCCAGGCGCTGCAGCCGAAGCCGATAGACGTCAATCGGATGCTCGTAAATATGGAGAGCTTTATGCGCCGCACCTTGAGCGCGGATATAGACCTGGAAGTAATCCTGAGCCGGGAGAATTGCACGGCGCTCGTTGACCTGACACAGTTGGAGAGCGCACTGCTGAACCTTTGCGTGAATGCCCGGGATGCCATGCCGAGAGGCGGGAAATTGATCGTCGAAACCGGTATGGCCACCCTAAATTCCGACTATGCGGAACTGAACGCCGACGTCACGCCGGGGCAGTACATTCTGATTGCAGTTTCCGACACCGGCTGTGGCATCAGCAGGGAAAACCTGAGCCGCGTCTTCGATCCATTCTTCACTACCAAGGAAGCTGGAAAGGGCACGGGCCTGGGCTTAAGCATGGTGTATGGCTTTGTAAAGCAATCCAAAGGTCATATCAGAATTTACTCTGAACCTGGGCATGGCACATCGGTGAAGCTATACCTTCCCCAGGCTGATCCGAAGAGCGTACCATCCAATCAGGAAGCAACCTTGATTGCCGATCTTCATGGCTCGGAGATCATTCTTCTGGTGGAAGACAATGCTCCGGTGCGTGAGTTTGCCAAGGCCCAGTTGCTCCATCTCGGGTACCGCGTCCTGGAAGCCGCGAATGGCAACGACGCTTTGGCGATTCTTAGGGAACACCCGGAGATTGAACTTCTGTTTACCGATGTGGTGATGTCGGGCGGCTTGAACGGCCGCGAACTGGCGCACGAAGCGCGCAAGTTTTGTCCCGCGTTGAAGGTCTTGTTCTGCTCCGGGTATGCTGAGAGCGCGATTTTTCACCTGGGGCTTTTGAACGAATCTATACAGTTGCTGAACAAGCCCTACTCCCGGCTGCAACTGGCGAGAAGAATCCGCGAAATCCTGACGGCAAGCTCGTCCGCGCCTGAAGAGGAGGAACGCCATGGCTAACCAAAGCATCCTCATTCTGGACGATGACGCGGCTGTTGGTCAGACCATCCAGTGGATAGCGGAGAGCCTCGGCTTTGCAGCGGAGTTCGTGACCCGCCCGGAAGAGTTCTTCCAGCGGCTGGAGCGGATGAGTCCTGACATCATAACCATCGATCTGGTGATGCCGGATCTGGACGGCGTTGAGATCATGCGGCTTCTGGCAGAGCGCAAATCGCGCGCGAAGATTGTCATCTCCAGCGGCATGGGCACCAGGGTGTTGGAAGCCGCGCAACGCTCTGCATCGGAGCACGGGTTGAGCATTGCGGGGATCATTTCCAAGCCGATTTCCAAGGAGGCTCTGCACTTGCTGATTGGCGATGGATGCGAGCGCGATCAGCCTGCATCGGAAGAGGAGCAATCCGCGCAAAGAGATGAATTTGATGTTACCAAGCAGGATTTGCAGAATGCGCTGGATCGCCACGAGTTTTTCATGGCTTATCAACCAAAAACCGAATGCGTGGGCGGCGCGACGGCCGGGTTTGAAGCACTGGTTCGATGGAAGCATCCCGACAGGGGAATTGTGATGCCAGACAGCTTTATTCCGGTCGCGGAAAATACCGGGCTGATCGATCTCCTGACAGAGCAGGTCTTTGACCAAAGCCTTGAGTGGTTCTCCAGTGCGTTTCCTAAGTCCAATCTGCACTTGTCTTTGAATCTATCGGCAAGAAGTCTCGTGGATATTCGGTTGGCCGATCATCTTGCCGCCCTTTGCCATGGGTTTCAGATTGCTCCAGAGCGCATTGTCCTGGAATTGACAGAGACCAGCGCCATGGTCGATCCAATCCTCTCTCTCGATTTGATGACCCGAATCCGCATGAAAGGCTTTCAACTTTCGATCGACGACTTTGGCACCGGTTATTCTTCAATGGTTCAACTTGTCAGACTGCCCTTCTCAGAGATAAAAGTCGATAAATCGTTTGTATTGCTTGCCAATCGGACCAAGGAATCCCTCACAGTCATCAAATCGATCATTGATCTCGGCCATAGCCTCGGTCTCCAGGTCACGGCGGAGGGAGTCGATGACGTGAGTACTCTCAACTACATCAATTCCCTGGGATGCGACCTGGCCCAAGGTTTTTTTATTGCGCGCCCTATGTCGGGAGAAGCCGTATGCAGTTGGACAAATAAGAGGATGTCCTAGTTGGATTAATATGCCAGATCGGCTTCCAGAACCGTCTGGAATCAAACACGGCACTGCTGCGTGATGCTTCGATGATTGGCCTGCTGTCTGTACAGATCGTCAGAATTTGGTGACAAGCAATTTTGGGGACTATCATCCATTTATCGGGGAATTGCATCTCCCTGGTGCGGCCTACCGGGTCTTCAGATGAGTGGAAGACATCTGGACGGCCAATCTCCCATTTGAACCAGCTAATTGGAGGCTTGTATGCGCATCGGTCGCCTGTCTCTCTTCGCTCTGTTATTTTCTGTTGCCTGCCTGCCGATTTCAAATCAGGCACAAAACCGCAACGACGCGCCACATCTCGAAAGGCACGGCGGCGCCACGCAACTGATCGTCGACGGGAAGCCCTTCATGATTCTCTCCGGGGAGCTGACCAACAACGCAGCTACCGCTCTTGAACCCATGGAGACCATCTGGCCCAAGCTCGTAGCCGGCAATCTGAACACCGTGCTCGTAGGAGTCTCGTGGGCGCAGTTCGAGCCGGAACAGGGCAAATTCAATTACACTCTGGTTGACGGCGTCATTGCTAAGGCCAGGGAGAGCCATCTGCACATCGTCTTTCTGTGGTTTGGCTGCTGGAAGAACGGCACCTCAAGTTATCCGCCCTACTGGGTCAAGAAAGACTATCTCCGCTTTCCCCGCATCCAGATCGGGGAAGGCAAGACGGTCTCCGCCTCCGGGCCTGTTGAGCTGCTCAGCACCTTTAGCGACGCCACGCGTGACGCCGATGCCCAGGCCTTCGCCGCTCTCATGCGCCACATAAAAGAGGTCGATGGGACACAACACACCGTGGTGATGATGCAGGTCGAGAATGAAGTTGGCGTCCTGCGCGATACACGCGACCGCTCTCCGGCAGCCAACCGGGCATTTGCCGGACCGGTTCCCGCGGAGCTGATGAACTATCTTCAATCCCACAAAGATACCCTTATCCCCGAGTTGCGTGAGGTTTGGGCAGCCAACGGCTATAAAAAGTCGGGAACATGGGAAGAGGTATTCGGCCCCGGCAAACCGGCTGCCCTGGAAATCCCCATTCAGACCACTGTCTCCTTGCTCGGCCCCCTCGAACATGAAAACAGTTGGCAAAATCTGCACTGGGCCTCGGATGAAATCTTCATGGCCTGGAACTATGCACGCTTTATGGAAAAGGTTGTGCAGGCCGGCAAGGCCGCGTATGACATCCCGATGTACGTGAACGCCTGGCTGCAGCAGCCCAACCACGCATGGCCCGGCACCTATCCCAGCGGAGGCCCGCTCCCACAGGTTCATGACATCTGGCGCGCCGGCGCCCCGGACATCGACATCCTTGCGCCCGATCTTTACCTCGAATACTTTGACGATCTCTGCGAGCGCTTCAAGCGCAACGGCAACCCGCTCTTCATTCCCGAAACGAGCACCAATCCCGCCAATGCCATCATGGCTGTCGGCAAATACGACACCATCGGCTTCTCTCCCTTCGGCATTGACGGAAACAGGCCTATTCCACAGGATCTTGCCACCGTATATGGCCTTCTTGATCAGTTTTCGCCCATGATTCTGGCTCACCAGGGCACTGACTCCATCACGGCTGTGCGACTCAAAGAGGGAGATTCGCCTAAAGAGGTCAAGCTGGGCAACTACACCCTGACGCTCACCTACACGGGCCGCAGTATGCACATTGCACCGCAACCGAAGGGGCAGGTTGCCGCTTCCCCGCAATTTGCCGCAACGGCAACCGCCTCCGAGCCGCCGCTCGAAGCAGCCGCCATCCTCATCGCGACCGGTCCCGACGAGTATTACATTGCCGGTGGCGGCATGCGCATCGATTTCACCCCAAACACTCCCGGGCCACAGAATGTAGGGCTCGGAGATGTGCAGCAGGGTAAATTTGTCGACGGAAAGTGGGTTGTGACCCGCCAAATTGCCGGCGACGATGATGCGCAAGGCGAGATCCTGATCTTGCGGCCTTACACCATCCTGCGCGTGACGCTCTACCGGTTTCCATAGCGAGACGACATTCATGGGTCCGCCGGAAGTCCTTTCCGGCGGACTCACGAACCGCGCGGAATCATTGTCTTCGCCTACCGGCTGACCTGCACGTTTCCGGCGTGTAAATAGAAACATTTACAATGTGGTCGTCTTGCAATCGATTACCGCGCGACGGGGACTGGAATATGAAAATCCACTTCTTTTTTCTGCTTTTCATGGGGGCCTGTGCGGCGCCGCTTTCCGTTCCGGCCCAATCGAGTTATCCCGTCGCTCCGGCATCGCAACCGGCGGTGGGAATTGCAGATGCCTGGGCGGCCACGCACGGAGTCAAATCGGCGGAACAGATCGACAAGGAGTGGCAGGACTCGACCGCGAAATTCAGTGGCCGCCGCAATACACTGTTGAAATTGGCGGATGAACAGGCCCATGACGGACCTTATCGCCCGGACTGGGAAACCTTGCGCAACCACGCGATTCCCCAGTGGTTCAGGGACGCCAAATTCGGCATCTTCATCGGCTGGGGAGTCTATGCTGTTCCCGGCGCGGTGAATGAATGGTATCCGCATAACATGTACCGGCCCGGCGACCCGGCGCACGACGACTTTGTTAAGCGCTTCGGCAGTCTCGACAGTCGCGGCTACAAGGACTTCATTCCCAGTTTCCGCGCCGAAAAATTCGATCCCCAGGATTGGGTCAAGCTCTTCAAACAGGCAGGAGCAAAGTATGTCGTTCCCATCGCCGAGCACCACGACGGATTCGCAATGTACGACTCAGACCTCTCCGATTGGACCGTGGTCAAAATGGGGCCGCGGCGCGATGTTCTGGCGGAGCTTTCAGCAGCCATTCGCGGAGCCGGGCTGCACTTTGGTCTCTCCTCGCATCGTGCGGAGCACAACTATTACTACGGAGAGGGGCGTTCCATCCGCTCCGATGTCAACGATCCGAAGTTTGCCTCCTTCTATGGTCCGGCCCACCAGTGGCTCAACGATCCGCATTTCAATCCGGTGAACGAATGGACCTACGTCAGCGATGCCTGGCTTCGCGACTGGCTGGCGCGATCGGTCGAAATGGTCGAAAAGTACAAGCCGGAGCTGATGTACTTCGACGGCGGCAACGGTCAACCTGCCTTCCGCGCCAGCATGACGGAATTCACTGCGTTTTACGATAACTTTGCCGTAAGCCATCGCATCGACGGCGTGATTACACTCAAGGATTATGCGATGGAGTGGACTGCGGGAGCGCGGGACTTTGAGCGAAGCCTGCGCACGGATATCGATCCGCGGCCGTGGCAGACCGACACCTCCATCAGCAATCTGTCGTGGGGATACATGGAGCACGACCAGTTCAAGACACCCGAGTTTCTTGTCCATCAATTAGTGGATATCGTCAGCAAGAACGGCAACCTGCTGTTGAGTATCGGGCCGCGAGCGGATGGGACGATTCCGGACGAAGTGCGAACCATCCTGCTGGATATAGGCGCGTGGCTCGATCGTAACGGCGAGGCTATCTATGGGACCGAGCCGTGGACCCTCTCCGGCGAGGGGCCGACCCAGGTCAAGACCGGCTTTGCCACCGACCAGGAGATGAAGCCCTACACATCCTCGGACTTTCGCTTCACCCGGAAGGGCGAAAACCTCTACGTCATCAGTTTGGCGTGCCCCGTGGACGGAACGGCTGCCGTTCATGCTCTTGGCTTGGCGGGCGAAGCGAGGGGCAAGGCGATCCGGGAGGTGGATCTGCTCGGTTCAAGCCAGAAAGTTGACTGGCTGCAAACCACCGATGCACTGAGCGTGAAACTGCCGGCCGATACCGGCTGCAAATATGGCTTTGCTTTGCGTGTCAGATTTGCGCTTTCCAAATAGACGCAGGTAAAGGAGGTCCGGAAATGAAGTCGCGCAAAGCACCGGGCCTGAGAGAAAGGGTAAGCGAATGAGAATGAAAACCTTTGTTGCGGCCGCAATCGTGGCCTTATCCATTGCCGGATCAGCCGCGTATGCACAGGTGGAGAAGCACCCTATCCCGCGCATCGTTCAGCAGAACGGACGCTATGCCCTGATGGTCGACGGCGCGCCCTTTCTGATGCTTGGCGCGCAGGCCAACAACTCCAGCGACTGGCCGGCGACGCTCCCAAAAGTGTGGCCCGCGATTGAATACCTGCACGCCAATACACTGGAGATTCCCATTTACTGGGAGCAGTTCGAGCCCAAACAGGGTCAGTTCGACTACTCGCAGATCGACAGTGTTCTCGCGCAGGCCCGAGTGCATCGCGTTCACCTTGTTCTGCTTTGGTTCGGTACGTGGAAGAATGGCAGTCAGCACTACATGCCGGAGTGGACGAAGCTCGATCCCGAACGGTATGCCCACGTCGTCAACAAGAATGGGGAACGAGTCGACTCGCCCTCGCCGTTTGCACAGGCCTCGCTGGACGCGGACACGCGCGCATTCACAGCTTTCATGCGGCATCTGAAAGCGGCAGATCCTGAGCGAACGGTGTTGATGGTGCAGGTCGAAAACGAAACTGGCACCTGGGGAACCCTGCGCGATTACTCCGCGGAAGCCAACAAGCTTTTTGCAGCGCCGGTTCCAGACGATGTGTTGAAGGCCATGAACAAGACCGCCACAAAGAGGGCAGGATGGGCCGAGGTGTTTGGGACGGAGGCCGACGTCTGCTTCCATGCCTGGGCCATCGCCCGGTACGTGGGACAGATTGCCAGCGCGGGAAAGGCAGTTTACCCGCTGCCACTGTACGTGAATGCGGCGCTGCGCGATCCGTTCAAAGGCGACCCGGGGACCTACGAAAGCGGCGGCCCGACAGACAACGTGCTTTCCATCTGGAAGGCCGAGGCGCCGGCGATCGACGTCCTGGCGCCGGATATCTACCTGCTGGATACGCAGCCCTATCTGAAGGTCATCGAGCTATACCACCGGCCGGATAACGCCTTGTTCATTCCTGAGACAGCGGGAACGCCGCGTGCGGCGCGTTTTCTTTTTACTGCCTTGGGAATGCAGACGATCGGCTATTCCCCGTTCGGGCTGGACTACACGCGGACCAATCATCCGGAGAGAATGGTGCCCAATGAGCCGAATGCCTTTCTTGACCCCACGGCGCAGAACTACAGGCTTCTCGGTCCGATGATGCGCGACGTTGCCCGCCTGAACTTCGAAGGGAAACTACAGGCTGTGGCGGAAGTGGAGGACCAGCCCAGGCAGACGCTTCACTTCGGAAGTTGGGACGCCGTGGTCTCATTCGGCGTTGGCCGGGGAGGCGCCCCCACAGGGAATGCAGAGCCGATCGGACGCGCACTTGTGGCTCAATTGAGCGACAATCAGTTTCTTGTTACAGGATTCCATTGCCGCGTCGACTTCCGTCCCGCAGGCGCCGCACAGCAACAGAAAACGCAGAAGATCGTCGTCGGGACAGGTCAGACGCCCTCGGCCCTTATCGATGGGAATTGGCAGCACCGTCAGTTCCTGCGTGTAGAAGAAGGCGCGTATGAGAACGGCGTCTTCCAATCGCAGCGCATTCTGAACGGCGATCAAACCGACTGGGGACTGGACTTCGGGTCGGACTCCGAAGTCCTGCGAGTATCGCTCGCCATTTATTGAAGCTGGAAGCGTGAGGAAAGGTACTGTAAAACGCCGTTCCGTGATGAATTCAGATCCGCGGTCTTCCTCAGCGCGGAGAACATTGCCAGCGCCGATGCGGCACGCCGGAGTTTATTCCATTGCGCCATACGGACCTTACTTAGTAGAGCTGGCAGTTCTTCTTCAGTTCCAGTCCCAGCTCGTAGGCGAATTTGCGGATCGCCTCCCGGTCGCGCTTTTCGGGCGGCTGCTCGCGCCAAAAGCGGATCTGCGCGGTCGGAGGCATGACCATGGGTACCATCTCGGCGGCTTCCAGCAGGTCCGCCGCCTCTTCCGCGGCATCCAGTATCTTGTCTGTCTGCGTGGCCCCGTGAGTGCGGTCTCCGAAGACAGGGTGGTCGTCTTTCAGATTCAGCGCCTCTTCCAACTCCTTGAGCGCCTTTTCTGCCTGGCCCTCCCGGTTCGGCGCCGGCTTGATGATCGTGTTCAAATCGCGGTTTCTGTAAAAGCCCATGATGGCGGCGACGGTCGCGGGATCGCGCACTGTGCCATCCGGATAGAAGATGCCGTGAATCTCGCCCCAGTATCCCTGAATCATCAGCTCGAAGAGATACCAGCCCGTCTTATGCTCCCCGGCAATCTCCAGCACCAGGTCGTATGGATTGGCGCGGCCGATGCAGCCGGTCTCGGTGTTCAGGATGGGCTTGTTGTACTTCCTGGCGACCTCCTCGGCCACGCTGTATGCGTGTTCGATTGTCGACCGGCGTACGGTGTAGTCGTGGAAGCTGATCACGTCCTCCAGGTCCGCCGCGACATCCAGCTGGCTTGAGAACTCATACCCTACCGTGAGCGCGTTCACCGGGTCCAGTTTGCGAACGTAGGCCAGGTAGTAGCGGACGAACCCGGTGATCTCGTCGATGTGCCGCTGCTTCTCATCGCCCGTCGCTTTCATAACGTAATCGTTGGTCACCGGCTCGTTCATAATGTCCCACATCAGCAGGCCCGGCTCGTCCTTGACGGCCTCGACAACGGCTTTGACATAGGCATCGCCCCGCGGACGGAACTCGGGCTTCAGTGTCGTTGGATCGACGTCATTTCCATTCCAGAGAATGGGCATGGTGGTGAAGCCCATCCGGTGCGAGGTCTGGATGAAGTTCTTCAGCCGCGCGATGAAGGCCTGCGGATCCCTCTCGTAGAACCGATAGCCGAGCCAGATGCGCGTACTGTTCAGGTTGATTCGCCTGGCGTAGCCAAGATCCCGTTCTAGCACCGCCTGGTCGCCGTCCATGCCGTAATTGACGCCGCGGATGAAGCTGTAATCCTTCAGCGGCTTCTCTGCCTGGGCGGGCAGAACGGCCATGGCGAATGCAACCGCGAGCAGCGCAGCTAGACGTGTCTTCATTGTGTTCCTCCAAGGCTCAGATGTTCAGCCTGAATTCTAGCGCACGCCGATGGCGGACGGCTCTCGATAAGGACGAAGGCTTAGTCAAGGCGCACCAACCCGGTCGTGCGTGAGTGGTTGAAGACCAGCCGCAGCCAGGTGGATCGGCTGCTCGACCCTAAGAATGACATTTCGCTTTCCAGCTTGCAGCGGGCGGCGGGTTTCGATTGAGTCAGTGTAAGCGAGTTGGTTGCACGGATTGGCTTTTTGAGAATATATCCAAATTTCTGATTGGCAGGCTCAATATCCACTAGTACAATTTCTGAATCATGTGGAAATATGTTGCCGCGTTCATTGTGATCTTCGTGCTTACGGTGTTCGTATCTTCTCAAGATCAACGGATCGCCGAACAGGGCGTACAGCAGACCGCACCAGCGGCCAATGGGGCTGCGGCCTCAAGAGCACTGGACAATCATGCCCGGGAAGACGCAAAGAATCCCAAATGGTTCATTCAATTTTTGTATCGCTTCTTCATGTGGCCGGAAGGGGTAACAGCATGGGCCATCCTTTTGACACTTTTGGCCATCGCGGAACAAACCAAACAGACTCGGAAGGCCGCTGAGGCTGGCCAGGCTGCCACCGAAGCGATGATAGCTTCAGAGCGGGCATGGCTGATAATTCGCTCATCCATGGACGGGTATATTCCGAGCACTGCCGATGATCTTCGATACTGGTGGGTTGTCGAAAATTCCGGAAAAACGCCAGCAAGAATCATCGAGACGCAGTGCAGGTATGAGTTGATTCCTGCCGAATCCCTTACGACTCTTCCATCTACCCCGCATTATCCAGAGCCAATTATCCACAACGGATTTCTCGTGGCCCCAGGAGGAATCGTAGATTTTTACACATTTCTCAGGAGACCGAATGACGGGCATCCGGTAGTCAAAGGGGAGATTGACGACACCATTATAAGGGCGATTGAAATGGAAATGATGTATCTGCGCGTCTACGGATACGTCAGATATTTCGACGGCCTGAGCGGCGACCCGAGGGAGTCGAGATTCTGTGATTATTACGTATGGCCGCTTAAGAGCCGCCCACCGCGCGCTACCGGCTTCCGCCCTATGCTTGGCAATCCCGCCGAATATACAAAGTGCACATAAACCCAAATTAGGGCACTACCCGATTTCTGTTCGGTTTGCAATTTCTAGGCCGTTCCGCTATGATTCTTAAATGTGTCCGGGGGAAATCCCTGGACCGTCAAAAGCACCACGGTTTCTGGGCTCGATTGGCCTGAGGCGCGGCGACGCAAACGTTGCCCCTCCGGCAAGGAGTTCTCCGCAAAGCGGGGCTGGCAGAGGCGGTGGGAGACGAGGGAAGAATGGCCAGAAAAACCAGCAAAAACATTGTGAAGGCGCGCGCGGCTGTGGTCAAGCCATCGTATGCCCTGCCCGAGGCGGTCGGCCTGCTGAAGCAGGTGAAGTACGCCAAATTCGATGAAACCGTTGACCTGACGATGCGCCTGGGCGTAGACACCCGCCATGCGGATCAGATGGTCAGAGGGACAGTAGTGTTGCCGCACGGACTGGGCAAGACCAAGACCGTGGCCGTGATCGCCACCGGCGACCGCCAGAAGGAAGCGACGGCGGCCGGCGCGGACTTTGTGGGCGGCGAAGAGATGGTGGAGAAGATTCAGAAGGAAAGCTGGACGGCCTTCGACGCGCTGATCGCCACGCCGGACATGATGAAGGTCGTCGGGCGGCTGGGCAAGATTTTGGGCCCCAAGGGGCTGATGCCGAATCCCAAGACCGGAACCGTGACGATGGATGTGGCCGCGGCGGTGAAAGAGATCAAGGCCGGCAAGGTGGAGTTCCGCGCCGACAAGACCAGCCTGGTGCACGTGCCAGTGGGCAAGCTGAGCTTTGACCCGCAGAAGCTGATCGACAACGCGACGACGGTGATCGGGGCGATTGTGCGCAGCAAGCCGTCGGCGGCCAAGGGCAAATACATCAAGAGCGTCACGCTGAGCTCGACGATGGGCCCCGGAGTTCCGCTGGATTCGGCGGTTGCGGACGCGGCCGGCAAGCACTAAATCAGGGGTCAGAGATCAGGGGTCAGGGATCAGTTGATCCCGTGCTTGATTGGCATTGTGCCAGATCTAAAAGGATTTGAACTGAGAGCCCGTAAGGGGCTTGAAAAGGGGAGTGGGAAGCGGAGTTTGAGGATCGAGAGTTTCTTGTTGATCCCTGACCCCTGATCCCTGACCCCTGTCGGAGCGGAGCGACAAGATGGCGATTTCAAGGGCGAAGAAGACAGAGAAGGTCCAGTTGCTGGCCAAGGAGCTGGAGAGTTCGACGACGGCGATTATCGGCACATTTAACAAGCTGACCGTGGCCAAGGATTTTGCCTTGCGCAAAGTCATTCGCGAGGCGGGCGGCAAATATCGCGTGGTGAAGAACAAGCTGGCGGCCGTCTCCGGCCAGGGCACCAAGGTGGAAGCCGCGCTGCAAGGGCTGCGGGGCGTGAACTCGGTGGCGTTCACCGCGGGCGATCCGGTGGCGCTGGCCAAGGTCTTTGCCAAGTGGGCGAGCGAGAACGCGGAGTTCCAGTTCAAGCTGGGCATCGTGGACGGCAAGCTGCTGACGGTGGATGAGGTGAAGGCGCTGGCGACGATGCCTGGCAAGGAAGAACTCTTTGCCAAGCTGCTCTTCCTCATCAATGCGCCGGCACAGCGGCTGGTGACGGTGCTGAATGCCGCGGGCAAGGATCTGGCGGTGGTGTTGGGCCAGGGCGTGGAGAAAGAAAAGTTTGTGGCGGCGGCGTGAGAACCGTCAGCTTTCAGCTCTCAGCTTTCAGCCGTATATGGGTGAGCTTGAGGGCTGTGGGCTTCCTTAGGGGAAGCGGCAAAGGCGAGTGGCAGCAAGGCAAAAGCTGATAGCTGAATGCTGCTTTTAGAGATTTGGCTGTAGAGGCAGGCGGGAAGGGCGCGGGTCTGGCGCATCGGAAACTTCCGGTTTGGGTTTGCGGCCGCAGGAAAACAATTCAACACAGTTCTGAATGGAGAAGACAATGGCGGATTTGGCACAGTTGGAAGAGCAAATTGTTGCGTTGAGCCTGCTGGAAGCGGCGGCTCTGGTGAAGAAGCTGGAAGCGCGTCTGGGCGTTTCGGCGGCGGCGGCGGCTCCGGTGGCGGCAGCGGCGGCAGCGGCGGCTCCGGCGGTGGAGGAGCAGACCGAGTTCCAGGTGATTCTGAAGGACTTCGGCGCCAACAAAATCAACACCATCAAGGCGGTGCGGGAGATTACCTCGCTGGGCCTGAAGGAAGCCAAGGATCTGGTCGATGGTGCCCCCAAGGCGATCAAGGAAAACGCGACCAAGGACGAGGCCGAGGCGATCCGGAAGAAGTTTGAAGGCATCGCGACCATCGAAATCAAGTAGGCTTGATCAGGCCGCCCGACCGCGAGGCTGGGCGGCTTGCAAGGCTGGCAGGAACGCGCTAAGATGTAAGTTGCGCGTCTTTTCGTCTCATTCCGTTTTTTTTCAGGGAATGGGGCATTTGGGTTGACGTGATTTGAGAGTTAGGAATGGGCACGCGAGCATCCGCTGGCCGGGGCAGAGCCAAGCCCTCTGGCGGCGGGATTCGCTTTGTAGTTAAGTGCCTTGGGGTCAACAGTTTACTTAGGCGGCAGGCTAAGTTGCCGTTGACGTTGCGAGTGGCTGGCGAGCGAGCGGCAGAAGCGAGCTTTGGGATCGGCGAGAGCATTCAAGAGAATTCGGATGGGGGCACCGGCGATGGGCCGCGCTCGCGAGGCATTGTGTCCTTGCGAGCTATTTGTGTCTTCCGACCGCGGCATAGGGGTCATTTCGGGAAAAGTTGCTTTGCGCGTACCAGAATCGTAAACAGGCTCCATCCTTTCGTTAGCTTCCTCGATTGTGCGCAGAATAGCGCACTTGCCGGATGTTCGGCAATGCCCACGATGCGTTTTTGAATGAAGATTCACGGGAGATGCATGGCCCCGGGAGAGATTCCCGGTGTGTTTGCGGCCTGGCAGCGAGTTTGCCTTGGGGGTTTGCCGAGGGCTTGCCGGGTTTGAGGGGTGAGGCTGGAGATTGCAGTCGCCAGTCCGTTTTTTTGACTTACTTACCGTAATTAGCCGGCGCCGAAGAGACTCGGGCGCCGGCCCGGGCCAAATTCGGCGCCGGAGCGACCAGGGTCAGGAGTGAACATGCCCAACGAGAAGCGCGCGATTCGCAGCCGGCTCGATTTTTCCAAGATTCCCACCGCAACCCAAATCCCCAACCTGATTGAAGTGCAGCGGCGTTCGTATGAGCGCTTTCTGCAGATGGACAAGCTGCCCAACGAGCGCGACGACGCTGGTTTGCAGTCGGTGTTTGTGTCGGTATTTCCCATTACGGATTTTCGCGGCATCTCGCAGTTGGACTTTGTGGATTTTTCGATTGGCAACTGGGAATGCAAGTGCGGCCACCTGAAAGGGCTGCATCACCTGCGCACGGCCTGCGTGCATTGCGGGTCGATGGTGATTACCGACCCCTTCCATCCCGGCGATGTGCTCTGCCAGAAGTGCGGCACGTACAACAAGAACACGCCCGACTTCTGCAACAAGTGCGGCGACCCGGTGAGCCTGCAGTTGAAGTACGACCAGCAGGAGTGCGAAGAGCGGGGCATGACCTTCTCGGCGCCCCTCAAGGTCACCGTCCGCCTGACGATTTACGACAAGGATCCGGAGACGGGCAACAAGACGATCCGCGACATTAAAGAGCAGGAGGTCTTCTTCGGCGACATTCCGCTGATGACGCCGAATGGCACCTTCATCGTGAACGGTACCGAGCGCGTGATTGTCTCGCAGTTGCATCGCTCGCCCGGCGTGTTCTTTGAGACGGCCAGCAATCGCACTTACTTTCTGGGCAAGATCATTCCTTATCGCGGCTCGTGGGTGGAGTTCGAGTACGACCAGAAGAACACGCTCTATGTGCGCATCGATCGCAAGCGCAAGTTTTTGGGAACGATCTTCCTGCGCGCGCTGGGGCTGCGTTCGGACGAAGAGATTCTGAAGACGTTTTACACCGTGGACCGGCTGCATGTGGCCGACGGCAAGCTGCATTGGGCGGTTCCGGAGGAAGGCCATGGCGCAACGCACCTGGTAGGCGCCAAGCCGGCGCACGCGGTCTTGGCCAATGGCGTGGAGATCGCGCACTCCGGCCGCAAGATTACACCGGGCTCGCTGAAGGCGCTGCGGGCGGCGGCCATCGACCGGGTCGAGGTTGAGCCGGCCGAGCTGGATGGCGCGCTGACCGCGGCCGACGTGGTGGACCTGAATACCGGCGAAGTGGTGGTGGAGGCCAACGTCGAGCTGACGGCTGACAGGCTGCACAAGATTTTGTCCAGCGGCGCGGCGGTCTTCGAGGTCTTCTTCCCGGAGCGCGACGACGTGGGCAACATCATCACCAACACCCTGAAGCGCGACTCGATCCGCAAGCCCGAAGAGGCGCTGATCGAAATCTACCGCAAACTGCGCCCCGGCGATCCGCCTACGCTGGACACGGCCACGGCACTCTTCGAGGGCATGTTCTTCGATGCGCGCAAGTACGATTTTTCGCGCGTGGGCCGGCTGAAGTTCAACATCAAATTGTATGAAAACCAGGACGCCACGCACCTGAACAATCGCACGCTGACGCCCGAGGACTTCTACGCGACGATCCGCTATCTGCTCAAGCTGCGCAAGAACATCGGCATGGTGGATGACATCGATCACCTGGGCAATCGGCGCGTGAGAGCCGTGGGCGAGCTGATGGAGAATCAGTTCCGCATCGGCCTGGTGCGCATGGAGCGGGCGATCAAGGAAAAGATGAGCGTCTATCAGGAGCTTTCGACGGCGATGCCGCACGACCTGATCAACGCCAAGCCGGTGATGGCGGCGATTCGCGAGTTTTTCGGCTCGTCGCAGCTCTCGCAATTCATGGATCAGACCAATCCGCTCAGTGAGATCACGCACAAGCGCCGCCTTTCGGCGCTTGGACCGGGCGGATTGAGCCGCGAGCGCGCGGGCTTCGAGGTGCGCGACGTGCACCCGACGCACTACGGGCGCATCTGTCCGATTGAAACGCCGGAAGGTCCGAACATCGGACTGATCAGTTCGTTGAGCTGCTTTGCGCGCATCAACGAGTACGGCTTTATCGAATCGCCTTACCGCAAGGTGAAGGACTCACGGATTCTGGACTTCGTGGAGATTGCCAACGCCGGCGAGAGCGGCTTGCGCGTGGGCGACCACATTGAGAAGGAGGAGGCAGCGCGACTGAACGCGGGGCTGAAGAAGGCGGGCAAGCGGATTATCGATCACATCCCGTTCAGCTTCTACCTTTCGGCGTGGGAAGAGGACAAGCACACCATCGCGCAGGCCAACATCGAGTTCGATGATAATGGCCTGATCACCGAGGATCTGGTGAATGCGCGGCGGCAAGGCAACTTTGTGCTGGTGAACCGGACCGAAGTGGATTACATCGATGTCTCGCCGAAGCAGTTGGTTTCGGTGGCCGCGAGCCTTGTTCCATTTTTGGAGCATGACGACGCCAACCGCGCGCTGATGGGCGCGAATATGCAACGGCAGAGCGTGCCGCTGCTGGTGGCCGAGGCGCCGCTGGTGGGCACCGGCATGGAAGGCGTGACGGCGCGCGACTCCGGCGCCGTGATTCTGGCGCGCCGCAACGGCGTGATTGATTCGGTGGACTCGCAGCGCATCATCGTGCGCGTGGAGGGCGAACATCACCCCACGCAGCTTTCGCGCGAGGTGGGCTCGGACATCTACACGCTGATCAAGTTCAAGCGCTCGAATCAGAACACCTGCATCAACCAGAAGCCGGTTGTTCGCGAAGGCGAACGGGTCGTCAAGGGGCAGGTGATCGCCGACGGACCCTGCACCGAGCAGGGCGAACTGGCGCTGGGGCGCAACGTGCTGGTGGCCTTCATGCCATGGCGCGGCTACAACTTCGAGGACGCGATTCTCATCAGCGAGAGGCTGGTGCGCGAGGACTATTACACCTCGGTGCACATTGAAGAATTTGAAATCGAGGCGCGCGACACCAAGCTCGGTCCCGAAGAGATTACGCGCGACATTCCAAACGTGAGCGAGCACGCTCTGCGCGACCTGGACGAGAGCGGCGTGATCCGTATCGGCGCCCAGATCAAGCACGGCGACATTCTGGTGGGCAAGGTCACACCCAAGGGCGAGACGCAATTGACGCCGGAAGAGAAGCTGCTGCGCGCCATCTTCGGCGAGAAGGCTGGGGATGTGCGCGACGCCTCGCTGACCTGCCCTCCGGGAATCGAGGGCACGATCGTCGATGTGCGCATCTTCAGCCGCAAGGGCCAGGAGAAGGACGAGCGGGCCAAGCAGATTGAAGGCGAGTACGTTGCCAAGCTGGAAAAGAATCTGGGCGACGAGATTCGCATTCTGACCGACGAGCGCCTGAAGCGCCTTGACGGAATCCTGGGCGGCAAGGAAGTGCTGGCCGATCTGCACGACGAGCGGACCAACAAGCGGCTGCTGACCAAGGCGGCGATACTGGATCGCGAAACCATCGAGCGCATTTCGACGAAGAATTTGAAGCGCATCCGTTACGCCGACAAGGACCCGCGCGTCAACGAGCAGATCGACGAGATCGAAGAGATGACCTCGCGGCAGATCGAAGTGTTGCGCAAGATCACCAATGAAAAAGTCGCCAAGCTGCAGAAGGGCGATGAGCTGCCGCCGGGTGTGATCAAGCTGGTGAAGGTCTACGTGGCCATGAAGCGCAAGCTGAGTGTGGGCGACAAGATGGCCGGCCGCCACGGCAACAAGGGCGTGATCGCGCGCAT
>Ga0181529_10002122_pt1 | contig 24285 bp, 24 predicted proteins | sample PEATcosm2014_Bin_36_FD_119763 | JGI IMG/M metagenome (GOLD analysis project Ga0181529, IMG submission 119763) | Peatland microbial communities from MTU Mesocosm Facility, Houghton, MI, USA - PEATcosm2014_Bin10_30_metaG | ecosystem: Environmental > Terrestrial > Soil > Wetlands > Peat | place... | reverse complement strand
CGCTGGCGGGTACGCGGCAGAGGCCGCCGCTCCGGTCGCGGACGCTGGCGGGTACGCGGCAGAGGCCGCCGCTCCGGTCGCGGACGCTGGCGGGTACGCGGCAGAGGCCGCCGCTCCGGTCGCAGACGCCGGGCGCGACGGAGGCGGCAAGATCAAAGCCCCGCGCGAGACGGGCTCGGACGGGGCGTTTGGGAGGTTTGCCGGTTCTAATTGTTGGGTTGCGCCGGCTTTGCTTCAACCACGGGGGCCGCGGTTGCGGCTCGGGCGGCGAGGACGGCTGCCTTGGTTTGGCGTTTCAGAAGCTTCTGCTTGCGGAGCCGGTTGAATCTGGACTTGTCACCAATATTTCCTGACATGGGGAACTGCTTTCTGTGTGGCTCGTTTGCGTTCGTAGTGGCATGTAATCATCTCATATCCGGGGAGAATCTCTCCTGCGCAGGGTAAACCAACCCTGTGGCTGGTTGCGGAAAGCAGCGCATTCACCGTAAAATGAATTGTTCGGGACGAAGTCCCAGTTTCGACGATAAGGACACAGGCAAGTATGGCGAATCATATTTCGGCGCTGAAGCGCGCACGACAGACAGAAAAGAAGACGGCGATCAATCGCGCCAGCAAGTCGCGTATGCGTTCGGCGCTGCGGTCACTGCGCACCGCACTGACCTCCGGCGATAAGACCGAGTTGGAGACAACGTTCCGGGAGACGGTTTCGGCTCTGGACAAGAGCGTGCAGAAGGGCATTCTGCACAAGAACACAGCATCGCGCTACAAGAGCCGTTTGTCAGCTAGGGTGAAGGCTGCGACCGCACCGGCAAGCGCGTAAATTTTCCGCTTTGAAGGACGGCAGGCTTCGGCCTGCCGTTTTTGTCTGGGAAATAATTCCGGCCGGGCGGCCCCAGGTAATGGCATTTGGAGTTATAATTTTTACGCTTCGATAGGTGCTTGCACCCATCCGATTAAGTTCGGGAGTCGACGCCGTCGCCGTGGCGACGAAAATTCTTAACTTGTTAGGAGCCGCACGTATGGTCGCAAAACAAGCGCCACAGACCCCCCTACCCGAAAGAGTCCAAAATTCCTACAAGCAGCTTTCCCTCGCCGCAGCCGAGCTCAATGCTGCCTCGGATGCATTAGCCGTGGCGATGTCTGTTTGGGACGCCGCACTTGAGAAACTCAACTTAGGCATATCTGCCTGGGTCACAATCAGTGGAAGCAACGACGAGGACGGCGACTGGTGGAATCGGGATGTCGGCTACACGAGAATCAAGGACAAATGGGGAATTGCCCTGAAGACGGCAAGCGGGAACTATGGTTGCCCGGACAGAGACTCGGTGGAAAAGTGGCTGTTCAATGACGCTCCTCGCTGGATGCGCATCGAAGCCGTCGGAAAAATTCCAGAGCTTCTGGAAGCATTGCTGAAGCAGGCCGATGATACAACCAGGAAGATCAAGGCCAAGACGGAGCAGGCGTACGAGTTGGCCATGGCAATGAGTAAGGTGGCTGAAGAAGCTCAGCCCGCAGAGCAGAAGTGAGCCGCCCATGCACAATCTGCTTAATCAGCTTCCTGAAACAGTAAATCGGATCTTCGATGTCCTAGAGCTGCTTGTGGTGCGCGCAACGCTACTCGGGTTGATCGTCTTAGGCGCTCACGCTCTTCTCCGAAGGCACTGCCTTTAAGCAGCCAGGGGATGACCGGACACAGATAACGTTGCGCAACCCTCTAGTCGAGGAAGGCTTCCTGCCGCCAGGCGGGGACGAATTTTCCCGGTTCGGCGGCGAGGTCGAGGATGAGGTTTTCGAGGACGAGGCGCTTGCTGACCGGATTGGTGCGCAGAGCGGCGTCGGCACGGGAGATGAGGCCGATGGCGTGGGTGAGTTCGCGGCGCGACTGGTAGCGGCGCGACTGCCGGATGACATCTTCGGCGGCAAAGGGCGGGATGCGGAATCCCGGCCACAGCACCTGGTAGAGGGTGCGCGTGTCACGCACATTGCGTTCGAGAATGACCAGCATCTGGCGGAAGGTGCGGGCCAGCATGTAGAGATAGCCGATGGCGGCCTCGTCGCCGTCTCCGGTGGAGAGCATGGCATCAAGGGTTTCAAGCGAGCGGGCGCGGTTGTGCGAGGAAAGCGCGTCGGTGAGTTCGTAGAGGGTGCGCTGTTTGGCGGCCAGCACCATGGTCTCCACGTCGGCCAGGGTGATGCGCTGTTTGGCGCCCACGTAGAGCAGGAGCTTCTCCAGTTCATTGGAGATCATCATCATGTCGCCGCCGAGGGAGTCGACCAGTTCGCGGGTGGCGTCGGCATCGATGCTGGTGGAGTGCTGGGCGGCGGTTTCGGTGAGCCACTTGATGGCTTCGCCCTCTTCGACGTGGGCGAACTCGACGATGGCAAGATGCTCGCCGAGGGTCTCGCGGATACGCTCGTAGCGTTCCTTGTCCGTCATCTCCATGCGGCGCAGGTCGGCCGGGATGCTGATGTGGTCGGCAATGAGGATGAGGACGGCGTCGGGATTGGGATTGCGGAGGTAGGCGGCAATGGCGGCAAACTCGGCATCGTGTTTGCCTCGTCCGTACAGGGCCTTGACGCCGCGAACGAAAAAAACCTGGAAGTTGGCCATCAGCGAGGGGGTGCGGGCGCGGTCGAGAATGTCAACCAGCGGAGAAGATTCCAGATCGAATTCGTAGAGGCTGAATTCGCGCATGCCTTCCGGGATGAGGTGCTTGAGGATGGCGTCACGGCAGGTGCGGCGGAAAAACGCCTCATCGCCAACAAAGATGTAGCCGGGTTTGAGCTTGTGCGCGCTGACTTCTTGCAGGAAGCGCTCAACCGGGGCGAAGGCTCTCACCTTTAGAACGCCTCGAGAATATTGCTGACCAGGGTGCGGGAGAAATCGCGATCGAGCCGTTCCAGAGCCGGTCCCTGCTCTTCGAAGAAGCTGGCGAGTTCATTGGAGATCTGGTACTGATCGCGGAATACGTAGTTGGGATTGCTGTACAGGACGCGGCCATCGCGCGCGGTAAGCGTCACCTTGATGACGATGGTGACCAGTCCGGTGGCGGCGCGTCCACTGACGGAATCGTATGCGACAGGCGCCACCTGGGCGGAGATGACGGTGCCCAGGAGGGTGGCGTCGGCATCGGTTCCGGATTGGACTACGCGGTAACGGGTGCGGGTGTTGAACTCCCGTACGACCGCGCTGGTGAGGCCGGTTTCCACGTGATAGGTGTGGGTCTGATTGCGGAACGAGGGAACGGCCAGAACCTTGATGTCAGGCGGCAGCAGAGAGCCGTTGCCGCCCGCGTGATAGCCACAGGAGACAAGCAGCAGAAGCAAGACAGCCCCGGCAATCGAGCCGAGCGAGCGGAGCCAGAACGGGTGCGAGCGGGTCATTGCAGCTTCCCCCGGGGACGAGTTTGCACCATCTCCTCGGCGCACTCAACCGCCTGGATGGCCGAGACGCGAAGATTATCGCAGGCGGCAAAGAGCCAGAACCCGTTGCCCCCGGCGCCATCCGGGCGGATGCTGGCGAGGATCGCCGACGAGCCGGCAACATTCACGTTGCTGGGGAACTCATCCTGCTCCCTGGTGACCGTGACATGCGGGCCGGCGAGAGCGGCCTCAAGTTTGGCCGCCGTGACCGTGGCGCCAGTCTGCACGAACATGGCGATGGCATAGCCATGGAACACGGGAGCCTGGACGAGAAGCACGGCAGGGGTAGAGACGGCATCCCGCGCAATGGCCTCAAAGTGGCGCAGAATGCGGGACTCGATCTCCTTCAGCGACGGGTGAGCTCCCTCGATGGGCTGGGCAAAAATATTGAAGGACACCTGGGTTCCAAAGACGGCGTGGGGCATCTGCTGGAAGCTGAGCAGATTCACGGTTTGATCGTGGAGCTCATCCATGCCGCGGCGTCCGTATTCGGAGGCGGGCTGGCAGACGACGGCGGAGGCAAGCTGAACCGGAGTGGCCTTCTGCAGGCGGGCCAGAAGCAAGGCCAGCACGACGGCAGCCGGGTGCGCGATTACGACCGGCGCCGATTGCAGTGCAACGGGACGGGAACGGCCCAGTTCGCGCTCAAACCACGGGGCGCGGAGAACGATGTCCGTGTTGTTCTCAAGGGCGTAACTGAGGTCGATGATCTCGGCGCCGGAGTCGCGCACCGTGGCCCAGGTTTCGGCGATGTAGGACTCGTCGGCAGTAAGGAAAGCGAAATCGACGCCTTCCAGATGTTCGGGCAGCACTCCCTGAATGAACGCCGGCTCGTCGTTGACCTGCTCGAGCTGGCCGAGCACGTCCTCCTCGTCCAGGAGCTTGATCTCGCTGGCGGGAAAGCTGCGCTCGCTGAGGACGTCACGGACTTCCTTGCCCTTGAGGGCGGCCGCCCCGATGAGGGCAACGGTAAACAGATTGGAGCTTCTGACGGATGGGCTCATGACGGTCCAGGCTCCTCTTGCGGCGGAGCGGGCGGCGGCAAGGACCGGCTGTGGGCAAACGCATAAGTGAGCCTGAAAAAGACGCCGGAAAGCATGTATGTCACGGCCAGAGCAAAGAGAACATAGCGATGAAAATACCAGATGGCGGCCAGGATTGGAGCAAAGAGCACGAACAGGCGCGAGGCCTGACGGTTGTGGAAATCAATACTTTTGGCGCTCCAGAAGCGCCAGGTGCTGACCATGAGGAAAGCACACAAAAACATGTAGGCCGTCCAGATCATGGCGCTCCACCAAGTCTGCACGGGATAGCCCATGCAGAGGTGCACGACAGCAGCCAGGCAACCGGCTCCGCCGGGGATTGGCATGCCGACAAAATACTTGCGGCCGGGGCGGCCGGGATTCTTGGGCTGCGGATTGAGTTGAATGTTGAAGCGCGCCAGGCGGCAGGCGCCGGCGGTGAGAAACGCGAATGCGACCATCGCGCCGCACTCAATAAGCTTGCCGCGCAGATCCGCGTCGAAGGTGTGGGGCAGGAAAAAGAAGCCCCAGATCCATGCCAGAATTCCGGGAGCGACGCCGAAGGTCACCACATCGGCCAGCGAATCCAACTCCTTGCCGAAGTCGCTGGTGGTGTGGGTGAGGCGCGCGATAGCCCCGTCCATGCCGTCAAAGAATACGGCAAAGCCAATGGCGATGGCCGAATGATTGAGATAAATGGCGGCTGTGCGCAGGGGATCGGCGCCGGGTATGCCAAGCAATCCCTGGGCGTGGGCAGCGCCGAGCGCCGCTTGCGTGATGGCGTAGAAACCAGCGGCAAGATTCGCGGTGGTAAACAGGGAGGGCAGAATATACATGCCCTTGCGCAAACGGCGCGATCGTCCGTCACTCGTACGCAGGCCCAGCGACGCCATCAAAGTCCTCCCTGTGCCGGCGGCAGGATGGCCAGCGTCGAAGAGCCGCACTTTACCAGGTTGCCCACCTCGACGAGCACTTTGGCGGAGGTGGGAAGAATTACGTCGCAACGCGATCCGAACTTGATCAGGCCGATGCGCTCGCCGCGGGCGACGCGGTCTCCGGGTTGGCGCGAGAAGACGATGCGGCGCGCCAGCAGGCCGGCAATCTGCTTGAAGACGATGCCGTTGCCATCGTCGGTTTCAAGGGTGCAGACGTTCTGCTCGTTCAGCTCGGCCGAGGCCGGGTTCATGGCATTCAGATACTTGCCGCGGCGGTACTCGACGCTGGTGATCACGCCGGCAGCCGGAGAGCGGTTCACGTGCACGTTGAAGACATTGAGAAAAATACTGATGCTGGTGCGCGGCTCGCCTTCCACCTGGATGGTGGAAACCGCGGTGACCTTGCCATCGGCAGGCGAGACGACGGCGCCGCGGGTGGAGGGAATGACGCGCTCCGGGTCGCGAAAGAACCAGAGGAAAAAGGCCGCCAGCAAGAGCGGCACGAGAGCCAGCAGGGGCGTGGCCCAGACACCAATGAGGACCGCCACCGCAACCAGAGCCAGCGCGTAATAGATTCCGTCGCGTACCATGAGGACCTATCGATTATAACGAAGCGCGAAGCAGCCATGGCTGAGAAAGACAGCCGGGCTCGATAAGGTTACTCTTCATCGAGCAATTTGACGATGGTGCGCTCAAAAGTCTGCTTGACTTCCTCGAGCCGGCCCGTGGCAGGACCGGAAAATCCGGCGTGAATCAGACGCACGCGCCCGCGCCGGTCAAGAAAAATAGTGGTGGGATAGGCACTGAAATTCCGCAGTTGAGGCAGGGTTGTTTCGATCTCGCCGCTGCCGGTGGTGCCAGCCAGCAGCAAGGGAAACGCAATCAAGTATTTGCGGCGATACACGCCGAGCAGGCGCTGGCTGCGGGCGGTGTCGTCACTGTACTCGTAGCTGAGGCCGACAACCTCAAGACCGCGGGCGTGAAACTTTGCATAAAGCCATTGCAGCACGGGAGCTTCATCATGGCAGTTTGGGCACCAGGTTCCGAAGATGTCCAGGAGCACGACCTTGCCGCGAAAGGCGGGATCGTCTTGGGTGATGGTGGCGCCAGAGAGGTCCAGACCGTGGAAGCGGAATGGCTCGGAAGAATTCTCGACCGAGGTGAGGCGCTCGGCTTCCTCGAAGCCCGGCGACGTGGACGAGCGGGTTGCCACAAAGTTGATCGGATGGCCGGGCGCTACGTGAAAGACGCCTTCAATGCGATCGGGAGAGACGAAATGGCCATCGAGCCGGAGGGCGTGAACGCCATCAAAGCGCGAGAGATGGAACTCGGCATCGGCGCCGCCGGGTAAGGCTCCGGCGAGCATTCCGTAATCGCCGCTGATGGGGGCGATGGTGCCTTCGACTTGATTGGCGCCGGTGGTGAAATGGGCCGGAGCACTGGCCTCGGAATCAGGCTTGCCGGCCGAATCCGTGAAGGCAAACTGCCAGTCGCCGGCGAGGGAAAAACGCTGCGGCGCTGAATCCTGGGATTTGGGGGTTGGCGCGGCCTGCGGAGGCAGGCAGTGAGCAATGAGCGCATAGCGCGCAACCGACGAACCCCTCTGCCGGACGTACTCTCCTTGCAGCGTGTTGCAGGGGTTGGCGGAGCAATGCGCGGAGAGAGCGGCGTCATACTGATCCAGGCGCAGGGTCAGCTCGCCGCCCTGTTGCGCGGCGGAGGAAAAATCGATACGGTCGCTGCCGTTGCGCAGCGCGGCACGAAGACCCACGGGGATGCGCCCGATGTCCAAGTCAAAGGGAACCAGGTAGGAGTCACTGGCGCCCGGGCGGGCGGCGGTGAGTTGGGCAGACCAGCGGCAGGCCAAATCCGGCGGCAACGGCCCGGTCTGGGCCAGCGCCAGGCCGGACAGGAACAGCGCAAAGGCGAGGGCGAGGAACTTCTGCATTCCCAATTGGAGCACACTTGGACGGAAGGTGGAAGACTGGCCAGGCGGATCGCGCTGTGCTCCGTAAAGCACTCCGTAATGCGCAGGGCCGGCGGTAAATGAAGGGAGGGTGACCAGCCCCAACATTTGTGGGACTGGCCATCCCCTGGCGCCAGGCCTTGGCCCGGCGCGGAGGCGCGGAGGCATTTGCACTCAGGAGACTGGCGGGGTGCGGAGCTGAAATGATTCCATCTCATCCTTGAGGCGAAGCTTCAACTTCTTGAGGCGGATTTCTTCGAGTTTTTCGTCTTCGGAGAGGTATTTCTTACTGGCGAGGGATTCGAGACGTTGGGAGTAAGTACTGTGTGTATCGGCCAGCTTGCGAAATTCCTCGCTGCTGGCCAGAAGCTGTTCGCGTTCGGGGGCATTCATTTCAGCACCTCCAAGCCTGAAATCAGGTGTTGTAAAAGCTAGCACCCGGGCAAGAGCCGGGCAAGAGAAATTTAACGCTGTATTAATATGAATGCACAAGAACGAGTGCATCTTCATCGGGATTCCGATAATAGCCGCCTCGCCGCGCGAGCAGTTGAAAGCCTTTGCTGTTGTAGAGGCGGATTGCCGGCCGGTTTGAGGCTCGGACTTCGAGCAGAATCCGCTCCGCCTGCAGAGCGCGGGCTTCGTCCAGGAGGGCGGACAAGAGCGCGCGGCCAATTCCCTGGCGGCGGAATCCAGGCAGCACCGCGATGTTTTCCAGCTCCCACTCCGGGCCGCCGCCGCGGGCGACGAGAAATCCGATTCCCTGCCCCTGATCTGGGCCATTCCGGTCTTCGGCAATCCAGGCCAGGCGGGCTGGAGCTTCGGTATGGAAGATATCCAGCCATTGCTGCTGGGTCCATTGGGCGGCGGAAGCGGCAACGGCACCGATGGCCTTGAGTTGCGGGAGGTCGGAGGCGTGGGCGCGGCGGATTTCCATGCTAGTGGGAGGCGGCGGGTTTGGGCACGGAAAAAATTTCAGCATCCGAGCGGCGCAGGTAATTGGCATCGAGCGTCGCAACGTCGGCGCAGTCACCGGCGAGGAACTTGCGATGGGCGATGCGGGCGATGGCTTCGGCCGAGGGCCGGGCAAGCAGATGGGCATCGAACCCGGCCTCGCGGAACCGCGCCGAGAGACCGTCGTCCGGGGTATATAGGTTCCGTGCAGGGTTGCCGGCGGCGAGCATGCGGGTGAAATCCGCGAAACTGGCGATGGCTTCGCGCTGCATCCGGCAAGCCTGGGGGGTAGCAGACTCCGGGCGGGCGGATTCGACGATGTATTCGCCGGAAAAAACCTCGGAGCGCTGGGCATCCATCGCCGCGATGACCTTGCCCTGCGCGGCGGAGGCGAGAGCGATGGCCTCCAGCACGGAGACGGCGGCCACGGGCGTGGCGAAGGCCTCGGCCAATCCCTTGACGGTGGCAATCGCAACCCTGAGCCCGGTGAACGAGCCGGGGCCGCTGGCGACGGCGATGAGGCCGATCGCACTTTTCTCCAGGCTGTGGCGCAGGAGCAACCCGGCGATGGTGGGGACAAGCGCCTCGGAATATTGGCCACCGGCGAGCAGTTCGAGTTCGAGGGTAAGGAGTTGACCATCCTGGACGCGCAGCAGGGCCACGCTTCCCTGCCGTCCGGAGGTGTCAATACCGAGGATCAGCACGGCGGCTCCTAGCGGGCAAGTTTCCCGACGATCTCGTCGATCAGTGAGTAGGGGTCGCGCTCGTGGCCGGCAACCTGGGCAGCGTACTCGGTGACGGCGTCTTCGGAGAAAGCGCCTGCGACGATGCGCCGCAGGACCTCGTCGCGCAGCATCTCGCGCAGACGGTCGCGCCAGTTGGCGACGCGGCGCTGGTGTCCCAGGTCGCTGGTGGCAAGAAAAACCTCATAGTCGTCGATGGCCCCGGCCAGTTCGGCTACACCGGCGCCTGTGCTGGCAACGGTTTTGATCACCGGAGGCACCCAGTTGTCATTGCGCATGGAGAGCGACTGCATGGCGCGTACTTCGCGCTCGACGCGCTCGGCACCGTCGCGATCCGCCTTGTTGATGACGAAGATGTCGGCGATCTCCATGATTCCCGCCTTGATGGACTGGACATCATCGCCCATGCCGGGAACCAGGATGACGATGGTGATATCGGCAAGGCGGACGATGTCCACCTCATCCTGGCCGACGCCGACGGTTTCGATGAGCACCAGGTCGCGGCCACTGGCATCCATTACGGTGGCAACGTCGGCCGTGGTGCTGGAAAGTCCGCCGAGGGAACCGCGGGTGGCCATGCTGCGGATGAAGATGCCGTCGTCTCCGTTGTGCGACTGCATGCGGATGCGGTCGCCCAGAATGGCGCCGCCGGTGAACGGGGAGGTGGGATCAATGGCGATGATGCCGACCGTCTGCTGGCGCATGCGGTATTGCCCGGCAAGCGCATCCACCAGGGTGCTTTTGCCGGCACCGGGCGAGCCTGTGAGTCCGACGACGCGGGCGCGGCCGGAGTAGGCAAACAGAGCCTTGAGGAGATGGTGGGAATCGGAAGTGCGGTTTTCCACCGCAGTGATGGCACGCGATAAAGCCCTGAGATTGCCGTTGCGGATCAGTTCGACCCAAGTGGAAATGGATGCCGGGATAGATGAGGTCACTGGATTCGTTTCTCGCAATGTTTAGTTTAACAAAGCGGGAGAGCGGATAGCTTCCGGACCGCCGATAACCCACCAAGGTGGGCGATGCGCACGGCGAGCCGAGTCCTGCCGCAAATGGGGACGGAGGGGGGCAGTTCCCGTTCTGGGATAGCTGTATAGTTACCTGCTCGCGCCTACTTCCGCCGAGGGATGCCTTCCGGTTTGCCCGTCAACCGACCCCGGTTCCTGAACGAGGTGGCATAAACTACTCGAGAACACTTACATCATGGACCAATGCTTTCTCCCGAACGCCCTGTACGGCATCAAACACTTTAGATAACCGCTCTTTCGACGTGGCCTCGCCCATTTCCTTGAATGCGGCAGTGGCCTCAAAGAGCGCATCAATCACAGGGTTCTTCGGAAACACAACCGCAATTCGGTGGACCGTCCGCATAGTACGCATGAGATCATGTGATTCGCGTTGCATTTCCGCTGTGTTCCAACCCGGCGAGGATGTGCTTGGGTACAAAGTTTGAAAACGATCAAGGGCATCATAGGCTTCGTCAGCTTTGAAGAAGAGATCGAACCACTTCCTTTGTTTCCAGTCTTTCTGGTCGCGGTCAGCTACCAACTTGGCTTGAGAAAGTGAGCTCCTCGCGATCAAGGCAGCCGCCACAGACGCCAACAGAGATGCGATGGCAATCGCCAGCGAGACGGATTCATGGCTTAGCGCGAAGTGCATGGCTACACATCCTATTGCCTGTGAATGGCCGGCCCCAAACAGAAGCAAGGCTATCCACGCGATGAGAAAAAGCGAAGGCACTGCTTTCTCTAACTGGTGATGATGTATCATACTGCGCGGTATCGGAGTGTGCTTGTCGTCCAAAATCTTCTTCGCAAAATCAATCTCCCACTCACTGCCGTTCCTCATAACTCTGGATTCGATTTCGCCAACGGCTTTCAGCCAATAAATCGCGTATTCATGGGTTCGGTCGTTAATCAGAAACCACACCACGGTTAGGACTAAGCCTAATAACGCGAGCAATGCCCCCAAGAAAGGGTGAGCGTCGGGTTTATCAGTGAACAGTTTCCAGCAAGCTACCAACCCCACCGTCTCGAACGCGGAGAAAAAAGAACTGCGCTGCCAATGTGAATTCACTTGAAAGCGCCACGTTTCAAAGAGCGTCCTGTAGATCTGAAGCAAATCTCTCGTTTTCATGTGGGAAAGCGGGTTCCTTCGTGCGCAATTAGCTCCCGGACGAGACTACCACTTTCAACTTGTTAGCGCCCGTTTCGGACCAACGCGATTCGTGAGTTCGTCGTGAGCGTTTATGAGCCACACCGCAGGCGTTCTGAGCGATTTGTCGGCAATCCGGAAGTTGCGCTGGAATCAGTTCAAATCAAAGTTTACCAACGGTAAATCGCCTTCTATCCAGCTATCCCAAAGCGGGAGTCAACCACATCCTCCGGAGTGACGGGGCAACTCGGAAACCGACGGCCTACTCCGGCAGGATTTGGCGGGCGATGACGAGGCGCTGGATTTCGCTGGTGCCTTCGCCGATGGTACAGAGCTTGACGTCGCGATAAAACTTCTCTGCCGGATAATCCTTGATGAAGCCGTAGCCGCCGTGAATCTGCACTGCTTCATTGGCGACGCGGACGGCGACCTCGGAGGAGTAGAGCTTGGCCATGGAAGACTCCAGCGTGGTCTTGCGATGGTGGTCCTTGAGCCAGGCGGCGCGCAGGGTGAGCAGGCGGGCGGCATCGATCTCTGTGGCCATGTCGGCCAGCTTCCACTGGATGCCCTGAAATTCGCTGATGGGACGGCCGAACTGCTTGCGCTGGCGGCTGTACTGGAGAGCGCAATCATAGGCGCCGGTGGCCATGCCGAGGCCAAGGGCGGCAATCGAGATGCGTCCGCCATCGAGCACGCGCATGGCATCGACAAAACCCTGCCCCTCGGCGCCGAGCAGGTTTTCCTCGGGAACCTCGCAGTCCTCGAAGATCAGCTCGGAGGTGTCGGAGGCTCGCAGGCCAAGTTTGTTCTCCTTCTTGCCGGGGCGAAAGCCGGGCGTGCCGCGCTCGACGATGAAGGCGGAGAGACCGCGCGTACCGATGGTTTTATCGGTGACGGCAACGACCACGACCACGTCCGCGTAAGCGCCGTTGGTGATGAAGGTCTTGGTGCCGTTGAGCACCCACCGGTCATCCTTGCGGGTGGCTGAGCAGCGCGCGCTGCCGGCGTCCGAGCCGCTGTTGGGCTCGGTCAGTGCCCAGGCGCCGATGTGTTCGCCGGTGGCGAGGTGCGGCAGGTAGCGCTGCTTCTGCTCCGGGCTGCCAGCGAGAAAGATGTGGTTGGAGCACAGCGATGTGTGGGCGGCGACGATGATGCCGACCGAGCCATCGACGCGCGAAAGCTCCTCGATGGCGATGACGTACTCGATGTAGCCGAAACCCGAGCCTCCGTATTCGTCGGGAAAGATGCAACCCATGAGGCCGAGCTTGCCGAGCTGCTTCACGACTTCGAGGGGGAAATGCGAAGCCTCGTCCCACTCGTGCACGTGGGGAGCGATCTCGCGCGCGGCGAAGTCGCGCACCATGGTCTGCAGATGCAGTTGCTCAGCGCTGAGTTGGAAGTCCATGCTTGCTCCATGACTGGATTTTGGGGTTTCAGGCAGCCCGCCCCACGCGGCGCCGTTATAAGGAAAACTGATGGTTATATCACGATGTGGGATGGTAGGGAAAGCGGCGGCTTCTGCCACCACACCCAGCGCGAGGGGCGTGCGGTGAGACCGGGGCACGGTGTGCGGCGGGCAAAAGAAACGCAGCGCAGACGGAAGCCTGCCGCTTTCCCACATTCGCCGAGAAACAGGCGGATGTGGGCCACCAGCGGGCAGTTGTCCTCGCGGCCAGCGGCTTAGACGCTGACCGCCGAGCTACAGATGGCACGCAGCTTTTCGAGTGCCTTTTCACACTGCGCGCGGGAGACATTGAGGTGGGTGACGAAGCGGATCAACTGGGGATTGACCGTTCCGGCAAGTACGCCCTGGGATTTGAGAGCCTCGGCGATTTCGGTGGATGACTTGCCGGTGCCGCTGATGTCGAAGATGACGATGTTGGTCTGCACCGTGGCCAGATCGATTTGAATGCCGGGGATGGCGGCAGCTCCTTCGGCCAGCAGGCGGGCGTTGGCGTGGTCCTGGTGCAGGCGGGCGGGGCCTTGCTCCAGGGCGATGAGGCCGGCGGCAGCCAGGATGCCAGCCTGGCGCATCCCACCTCCCAGCGCCTTGCGCACGGAACGAGCTTGCTGGATGAACTCCCTGCTGCCGGTGAGCATGGAGCCGACCGGCGCGCCCAATCCCTTGGAAAGACAGAACATGACCGAGTCGAAGCCGCGGGTGATCTCCGCAACCGGCTTGCCGAGATAGGTTGCGGCGTTAAAGATGCGCGCGCCATCCAGGTGCACGGGAAGATTCCGCTCATGAGCCCGGGCGCAGATTTCCTCCATGGCGGCGACGGGAGTGACGGTGCCGCCCGCCATGTTGTGGGTGTTCTCCAGCGCGATGAGGCCGGTGGGCGCGACGTAATAGGTGGGCGGGGAGACCTTGGCGGCGAGCAACTCCCAGAAAAGGATTCCCTGGGGAGCGCGGACCGGGCGCACCAGGCAGCCGCTGAACCAGGCCGGCATGGCCATCTCATAATTGAAGATGTGGCCACGTTCCTCGCAGAGAACCTCCTGGCCGGGACGGGTGTGCACCTTGACGGCGATCTGGTTGCCCATGGTGCCGGAGGGAACGAAGATGGCGGCCTCGCGGGCGAAGATTTCGGCGGCGCGGGCTTCCAGGCGGTTGATGGTCGGGTCCTCGCCATAGACGTCATCGCCAACTTCGGCTGCGGCCATGGCGCGGCGCATTTCGTCGCTGGGCTGGGTTACGGTATCACTGCGAAGATCAATCCACAAAGTGTTCATGATTGCTCCCATAGGAAAGGCGAAAAGAACAGTGTAAACGCTTGTCCGGATTTCGCGGAATACGTATGCAGGCATGGGGACCGGAACAGGGGCAACGGCAAAACAACGGCCGCAGAAGTGGAGTGCATTCTTTCCCACATTTGCGTCGAAGGGCACGACGCAGATGTGGGCCACCGGGACGCAGGCGCTAGTCGCGCAGAAAAGCGGCGAACACCTCGTTGGAAAACAGGCGGCCCCGCGGAGTAAGGCGCAGCCATCCATCTTCGAGCGACAGCAACCCGTTTGCCACCTGGGTGGCGATCTCCTCCCGGTAGCCGTCCACGGCATCGATGCCGAACTCCTCCTTGATGGCCAGCAACTCGATGCCGCGATTCATGCGCAAACCTAGGAAGTACGTCTCCTCGATGGCCTGCTGGCGGGTAACGATGGTGCTCACCGGCAGGACGCCGGCAAGCAGAGCGTCGAGCGAGTCCGCGGTGGCGATGCGTACCGCGCGGTGCAGGTCCGAGCGGGCCGGCGCCAGCAACATGGAGTGGGCATCGACGCCAAATCCGTAGTAGGGGAGACGCTGCCAGTAGCGGAGATTATGGCGCGACTGGTGGCCGGGGCGGGCAAAGTTCGAAATCTCGTACTGCTGGATGCCGGCGGCGTCCAGGCGCTGGCAGGCGCGCTCGTAGAGGGCAACGGTCAACGCCTCATCGGGGACCTGGTGGGCATGGTAACGCGTGCCTCCGGCGATGAGTTCGCGGCCGAGACGGGAGTCAGCGTCCACTTCCAGCATGTAGACGCTGACGTGGGAAAGTTCGAGGGCAAGGACTTCATCGAGCGAATGATCCCAGCTTTCGGCCGTCTGGTAGGGCAGGCCGGCGATGAGATCGACGCTGAGTTCAGGGATGCCGGCCGAGCGCAGGCGGGCGATGTCCTCGATGGCGATGCGGCGGCTGTGCAAGCGTCCCACGGAGCGGGATTCCTGATCGACAAAGGACTGTACCCCGAGCGAAACCCGATTGACGCGAGCGCCGACAAGCACGGCCAGAATCTCGCTGGAGAGCGTGCCGGGCGCGACTTCGACGGTGAACTCGGCCTCGGGCAACAGTTCGAAGACCGGACGGATGGCGGCAAAGAGGCGGGCAAGCTGATCGGGCGCGAGAACGCTGGGCGTGCCGCCGCCAAGATAGACCGAATCGAGCCGCGGATCGAACTCGGCTCCGGCTTCGCGGGCGAGCGCGGGAGCGTTGGCAATGGCCTGCTCCAGGTGGGCGATGTAGGCGTCAAACAGGCCGCGGGAGAAAACACCGGAGGAAAAGTTGCAGAAGGAACACTTGGTGCGGCAGAAGGGTACCGACAAATAGAGCGCGGAATGGACGCCAGAGTTCAATGGGTTGCCCACGGCTCCAGTGTACTAGGCCGGGAATGTCCGGCAGGGCTAGTCGGCGGGCGCCGTGGGAGCGGGGGCGTGTTTGACGTGGACGATGAAGAGGGCAAACAGGGGCATGACGAAGCACAGCGAACCAAGCAGCCAGAAGGCGTCCAGGTAGGCCATGGCTCCGGCCTGCTGCAGAACGCTGCGGTAGAGCATGCGGGCGGCGCGCGCGGCGGGCAGGCCGAGACCGTCGGCATGCTGCGCAAGATACGCTGCGAGTTGGTTCTGCCCGTTGAGGGCGCGGGCCGACGAAAGGTGCTCGGTGAGGCGGACCTGGTGGAACTGGGCGCGGCGGGAGACCACGGTGCTGACGGCGGCGATGCCGAAGCTCGACCCCAGATTGCGCATCAGGTTATAAAGCGACGAGGCGGCATTGTTTTTGCCCGGCGGCACCACCGAGAAGCAGGTGGTGCTGATGGGCGTGAACAGGGCTGCCATGCCCAAGGCAGACATCATGCGCAGCAGGGTCCAGCTGGTGACATCGGTTTGCAGCTGCAGCCGCGAGGTGAGCCAGAGCGAGATGCCATAGACGATGAATCCGAAGATGATCATGGGACGCGCCTTGACGCGTCCGAGCATGGCTCCCGCCATGGGCATGGCAAAGATCAGCACGATTCCGGCGGGAGAAAGAACCATCCCGGCGCGGGTGGCCGTGTAGCCCATCAGGGATTGTAGAAACTGCGGAACCAGGACGGTGCTGCCGGAGATGATAAATCCGAGACAGAAAATGAGCAGGTTCGAGAGCCAGAAATTACGTTTCCGGTAGAGCCTGAGATCGACCACCGGATTGCTGACGAGAAACTCGCGGATGATGACGGCGACCAGGCTGATTGCGGCCATGATGGCGAGAATCTGGATTCGCTTGGAACCGAACCAGTCGTCTTCCTGCCCATGGTCCAACAGAAACTCCAGGGAACCGAGACCGAGAGCCAGCAGTCCCATGCCCGTCCAATCGAGCGAAAACAGGTTGGCACGGGTGAGAGGCCTGCCGACCAGGGCCGGCGGATCGTGAATCAGGCGCGAGACCAGCACGAGGGAGAGAATGCCGACTGGAATGTTGATGTAGAAGAGCCAGCGCCAACTGTAGCTATCGGTAATCCAGCCGCCGAGGGTGGGGCCGATGGCGGGAGCAAAGACCACGGCCATGCCGTAGATGGAGAACGCCATACCGCGCTGGCGCGGGAGGAAGGTGTCGGCAAGAATGGCTTGCGCGGAGGGTTGCAGCCCGCCGCCGCCCAGTCCCTGGAGGATTCGGAAGAGCACCAGAAAAGACAGGCTGGGCGCGAGGCCGCAGAGCAGCGAACTGCTGGTAAAGATGACCACGCAGGTCATGTAAAAACGCTTGCGGCCAAACAACTCGGTGAGCCATCCGCTGAGCGGCAGGATGATGGCGTTGGCGATGAGATAGGAGGTGAGCACCCAGGTGCTCTCATCGAAGCTGGCTGAAAGCGAGCCCGCAATGTGCGGCAGGGCTACGTTGGCGATGGTGCTGTCAAGCACCTCCATGAAGGTCGCCAGCATGACGGTCATGGCGATGAGCCAGGGATTGACCGCGGGACGCTCCTGCAGCGGGGCCTGAGCCAGGGGGATCTCTGCGGTCACTGCTCGAACGCCCCGGTGGCGGTTGCGATCAGATCTGCCAGCAAGGCTTCGCGCGTTACTCCCAGCGTCTGACCAGAGATGAGCAACAGGATGGCGCCATGCATGCAGGCCATCAGGCTAAGGGCATAGACATCGGGATCAAGCGCAAGCTTCCGGCTGCGAATGCATTCGGCGACCAGGTCGCGGAAATGTTCACGCAACCAGCGGCGGGAAGGAATTTCCAGGCCGGCAAAGGCGGCGTCGAGAAAAGCCAGACGATAGTGGCTGGGATGGGCGGCGCAGAAGCGGATAAATACCGCCATGCGGACCCTCAGTTGCTCTACCAGCGGCAGATCGGGATGGGGCCGCTCCAGGTTGCGGAACATGTGCGCGAAGCTCTCTTCGCAGATTGAGAGCAGAAGCTCCTGCTTGCTGGCAAAGTGGCGATAGACGGCCATGGGCGAGCAGCCAGTCTTCAGGCCGATGCGGCGCATGGAGACACTCTGGTAGCCCTCGGTGGCGAATAGCTCGCGGGCACTTTCCAGAATTGCAGCGCGGAGGTTGGGGGCGTGAGCGGGCGTGGCCATGGATGCGTACGGCGTACACATCATGTGTACGCCGTACGCATCCAGATGTCAACCGAAGCCGCCGGGCGCAACTGGCGGATAAAGTTTGTTTTGGCTGAATTGCGCAACGTCAAGGATGGAAGGCGCTGCTTCCATTTAAAATGGCAAGACATGGCCGCCGAAGAAGAAGTACTGGAAAAAGCGTACGACAGCCGGATGTTTCTGCGGCTGACAGCCTACCTTCGCCCCTACACTCTGCAGGTGGGTCTGGCGCTGGCCACGATCGTTTTGAAGGCGGGCGCGGACGTGCTGGGGCCGTACCTGATGATGACGGCGATCGACAAGTACCTTTCGGCGCATTCTGGCGGGCACTCGTTGCTGGACCGCTTTCTGAGCCCCGAACCGATGGTTGGCATCGCGCAGATCAGCGGAATTTACCTGGGCGTGCTGCTGCTGAGCTTCCTGTTCGAATTCACCCAGACCTACCTGATGCAGTGGACCGGACAGAAGGTGATGTTCGACCTGCGCAGCCAGATCTACCGGCATCTGCAACGGATGGACATCTCGTTCTTCGACCGGAATCCGGTGGGACGGCTGGTGACGCGGGTGACGACCGACGTGGACGCCTTGAACGACATGTTCACCTCGGGCGTGGTATCGATCGTCGAAGACGTCTTTGTGCTGGTCATGATCCTGGGGATCATGCTTACCAAGAACTGGCGGCTGGCGCTGATCGCCTTCGTGGTGCTGCCCCTCATCGTCTTTGTCACGCAGATCTTCCGCAAGGCGGTGCGCGACAGCTACCGGCGGATCCGGGTGGCGATTGCGCGCATCAATTCATTCCTGCAGGAGCACGTCAGCGGCATCGTTCCGCTGCAACTGTTCAACCGCGAGCGCAAGTCGTACGAAGAATTCGAGACCGTGAACGCGCAGCACATGGAGGCGTTCAAGGACGCCATCATGGCGTATGCGGTGTACTACCCGCTGGTGGACTTCCTATCGTCGATCGCCATTGCCTGCGTGCTCTGGTACGGCGGGCACCGGGTGTTGTCGGGAATCACGACGCTGGGCACGCTGTATATGTTTATCACTTACGCGCAGAGGTTCTTCCGTCCGATCCAGGACTTGAGCGAGAAGCTCAACATTCTGGAATCAGCGATGGCCGCCGCGGAGCGGGTGTTCAAACTGCTCGACACGGAGCCGGCGATTCAGTCTCCGGTGGATGCCAAGGAGCCGCAGGGAGCGGGACGGATCGAGTTCGAAAACGTGTGGTTTGCCTACCGCCGCGTCCCGGTCGAAAAGGATGGCAAGGTGGTTCCGGGCGAAGAGTGGGACTGGGTTCTGCGCGGCGTCTCCTTCACGATTGAGCCCGGCCAGACGATTGCGATCGTGGGACACACGGGGGCGGGCAAGACTACTTTGATTTCGCTGTTGCTGCGTTTTTATGACGTGCAGCAGGGCGCGGTGAAGATCGACGGGGTGGACGTGCGAGAGATGAACCTGCAGGCGTTGCGCCGCCGCTGCGGGGTGGTGCTGCAGGATCCATTCCTGTTCAGCGGAACCATTGCCGATAACATCCGTCTGGGCTCCGGGCACGTGACGCGCGAGGCGGTGGAGCAGGCGGCTGCCGAAGTCAACGTCGCCGATTTCATTCTTTCGCTTCCGGAAGGATTCGACTCGCTGTTGCAGGAGCGCGGCAACACGCTCTCGACCGGGCAGAAGCAACTGGTGTCGTTTGCGCGCGCGCTGGCGCACAACCCGCGCATCCTGATTCTGGATGAAGCAACCTCCAGCGTAGACACGGATACGGAGTTCCGGGTGCGCGAGGCTTTGACGCGGCTGGTGGAGGGACGCACCTCGCTGATCATCGCGCACCGGCTTTCGACCATCCAGCGGGCCGACAAGATTGTCGTGATGCACAAGGGCAAGGTGCGCGAGATGGGCACGCATCAGCAGTTGCTGGCGGCCAAGGGCGTGTACTGGAAGCTCTACCAGTTGCAGTACAAGGACCAGGAACTGGGTGTGGTGGCCGCGAACGCCGCGGCACCGGAGCGGCCGGAAGCACGGGCGGACTGACCATTGCACGGCTTGAACCTGGCCCCTCCTGCTGTACCTGCCGGCTGCGCCTGCTATGCCGCGCCTGATATTCTGTCGGCGCACATGTCCGGCCACGGGAGTGTCAATTCGCATCGCGGGCTACGCGTGCTGATCTCCGCCGGGGAAGCCTCCGGCGAGATGTACGGCGCGCAATTGCTGACGGCGCTCAGGGAGCTGCGCCCGGGCGCGGATAACGCTGCGCTGCCAGAGGCTGGCGCGGCGGCGGTCGAGTGCTTCGGCATGGGCGGCGAGCGCATGAGCGAGGCGGGTTGCGAGCTGGTGGTCCATGCCCGCGACGTGGCCGTGGTTGGGCTGTTTGAAGTGCTCGGCCACCTGCCGGAAATCTACCGGAAATTTCATGCACTGCTGGCGGAGGTGGACCGGCGGCGGCCGGACGTGGCCGTGCTGATCGACTTTCCGGATTGGAATCTGCGCCTGGCAAAGGAGTTGCACCGGCGCGGGATTCCGGTGGTGTATTACGTGAGCCCGCAGCTCTGGGCCTGGCGCAAGAGACGGCTGAAGCTGGTGCAGCGCTACGTGCGCGAGATGCTGGTGATCTTTCCGTTTGAGCGCGAGTTCTACGCCCGCAACGGAGTGCAGGTGGAGTTTGTGGGACATCCCCTGAGCGATCTGGAGCCATCGAAGATGAGCCGGGAGGACTTTGCGGCTCGCTGGGGGCTGGATGCGGGAAAGCAGTGGATTGCCCTGCTGCCCGGCAGCCGCAGGAAAGAACTGCGCCTGAACCTGGCGGCCATGCTGGGCGGGGCCAGACGGCTGGGAACGGAGTTTGAGTTCGTAATGCCGGTGGCAAGCACCCTGGACGAGAACTGGGTGCGGGAGCAGGTTGGGCTCTGCGCCAGCGGCGTGGATGTGAAGCTGACCGATGACGCGTGGGCAAGCCTGCTGCATGCCCGCGTGGGCGTGGTGGCCAGCGGCACGGCTACCGTGGAAGCGGCACTGACCGGCACGCCGTTTGTGATGGTGTATCGCCTGGCGGCGATGACTTGGATGCTGGGACGCCACCTGGTGAAGGTGCCGTACTACGGCATGGTAAACCTGGTGGCGGGGCGGGAAGTGGTTCCGGAACTGATTCAGGATGGATTTACGCCGGAGAGCGTGGAGCGCTGCGTGCGCGCGCTACTGGAGGATGGGCCGGCGAGAGAGCAGATGTTGGCGGCGCTGGCCCAAGTGCGCGGATTGTTGCGCGGAGAGCTGGCATCGCCTGGCGCCGAGGGCCACGCCAGGCAGACAACCGCGCAACGGGCGGCGCGGGCGGTATCGCGCGTTGCGGAAAGTGCCATGAGGGGGAGAGAATAGGCGCTCATCCAGAGAAGCTGCCCCGCATCTTCTGTACGATTTCATACATCAACTGGAGCTGCGCAACCGAGCAGGAGCGAAATGGCGATGCGATTGGCGGGACGGACATGGAAGCGAACCGTTCTTATAACCTTGACGGCTTTAGCGGGCCTGCTGCCGGTGGCCACGCTGCGTGCCGCCGAGAAGCCGCGCATCCAGGCGGAAGACTACACCATTGAGGCCAAGGTTCTGCCGCAGTCGCACAAGCTGACAGCGCGCGCCGTGGTCAGGTTTGTGGCGCTGGACGACATCAGCATTGCATCCTTTGAGTTGCACAACGCGCTGCGGGTGACCCAGGTGACCGACGCGCAAGGCAACACGCTGCCGGCCGAGCGGGTTTCGCAGGACTCCACGATTCGCGTGGCATTGCCCAGCGGGATGAGCAAGGGACAGGAAGCGACCCTGACATTTGACTACGAGGGCATTGTGACCTCGGCGGACGACAGCCCGGTTCCGGGACTCAGGCTGGCCTATGTCGGCGACCCGATTTCCTACCTGCTGTACTCGGGGCGCTGGTTTCCGGTGACCAACTACGGGATCGACCGCTTCACCGCACGGCTGAAGATCACCGCGCCGGCGGATTACACGGTGATTTCCAGCGGAGAAGCCGGGGCGAGCGAGATGCGCACGGGCGAGCCCGCCAACGGCTCCGGCCAGAGCGGTACCCCGAATTTGCAGAGCCGCGAGAAGCCCGGAAAGAAAACCAAGCCGTCAACCTCTTCCAACTCGACCGGCGGGGCGCCTCCCGACGCCGGCAGCAAGACATTCAGCTTCAACTGGAGCAAACCGAGCTTCCCGGGCACGGTGGTGATTGGGAAATTCGTGGATACCCCGGTCAGCGAAGCGGGAATGACCGTGCACGTTTACTTCCTGCCGGATAAAGTGTCCCTGGCGCAGCAGTATGGCGAGACGGCGGCCAAGGAACTCGGCTACTTCGTCACCATCTACGGTGTGCCCATCAGCTCGGAGCTGAAACTGGTGGAGTTGCCCGATGATTCCGTGCCCGCGGCGTGGGCTCCCGAGGTGGCGGGGATTGCGGCGCGCAACATCAACGCGAAGGTGAGTTACCGGTTGCTGGCAAATGCCATTGCGCACCAGTGGTTTGGCACCATTGTGAGTCCGGCAGCGCGCAATGACTGGTGGATCCAGGACGGGGGCGCGCGCTACAGCGAAAGCCGCTACATTGAATACGCGGCCGGAACGGCCGGCGCCCAGGAGGCGGTGAAGGACATGGCGGTGGGCGCGCTGGCCTATGACAGCGTTCCTCTGGGACAGATTGGAACGCTTGACACCTTCGACCCGGTCTTCCAGTCGATGGCCAGCGACAAGGGCGGCATGATCTACCACATGCTGCGCTGGGTGATGGGAGACCAGAGGTTTGACAAGGCGATGCGGACCCTTTTCCACGACTACGTGGGAAAATCCGTGGGACTCAGAGACCTGCAGAAAGTAACCGAGGATATCCAGGGCGATCAGTTGACGTGGTTCTACTCACAATGGCTGGACTCGACCGGGGCCCCTGAATTCAAGAACAAGTACACGGTATTCCGGGTTCAGAAGGGCTTCCGCGTGGTGGGACAGATACAACAGGATCTCGACCTGTTCCGGATGCCGGTGCAGCTCAAGATCGATACCGACGGCAAGACGGAGGATAAGATCATCGACGTGGTCGGAACCGAATCCAGCTACACGATTGAGACCTTCGGCAAGCCGCGCCGCATCACCGTAGATCCGAACAACTGGGTGCTGAAGAATTCGGGCGACTTGAAACTACGGACCGCCATCATGCGCGGCCAGCAGTTGGTGCAGCAAGGAAGCCTGGCAGAGTCGCTGCGGGAATTCCAGAAGGCGATCGAACAAAATAAGAACAGTTCGCTGGCGCACTATCGCATTGCCGAGGTCTTCTACCTGCAGAGGAATTTCCAGGCCGCAGCCAATGCCTATCGCGATTCCCTCAATGGCGACGGCGAGCCGAAGTGGACCGAGGTCTGGAGCCACATTCAACTGGGAAAGATTTTCGATATCACCGGGCAGCGCGAACGCGCCCTGGGCGAATACCGGCAGGCGTTGCAAACCAATGACAACACCCAGGGAGCGCTGGACGAAGCACGCAAGTACCTGACGGCACCCTTCCAGAGAACGGATCCCTAATCCGCCCGCATGCGCGGAGCGGCGCAGGCGCGGCGCGGATTTTGTTTGGGGATGCGTGGAGGGATCAGCGGGCGGAGCCCGGGCCGGCATCCCGCGTGATGTGGTAGCTGGACGCCATGCGTCCGGCCAGGCGCACGGCCACCGCCAGGGCGCGCTCTCCGGTAAAAGCGGAACAATGTATCTCAGCCCGGCCGCCGGAGAAATACATGCCCACGATGGTTTCCGCCTTGGTGGTGGTATCGCTCAGATCGAGGGCATGGCAGTTGCTGACGATGACCGTGCCGGGCAGGCAGATGCGGTCGAGCAGGCAGAACATCTCCAGCTTGGATTCCTGTTCGTCCGGGCCGGTCTCCATCACAATATGCGCCCGCCGCGCGGCCTCTTCGATGCTGCTCGCGCAATCGATGCGGGCGTAGGCTTCGTCTACCTGCGCCTGATCCAGAGCACCGGAGCCGACCGCTTCATCCAATGTGCGGCGAATTTCCTGCCGCGCCGACTCAAGGGAAATCGGAAACAGGTCTTCGAGAATCACGCGAAATCCAGCCACGGCGGCGCGGCGGGCCAGTTCCCGTCCGACCTTACCGGCGCCGATGACTGCGATGGTCTCGGCCTCCGGAAGCGGCATGGCTACTTCTCCAGTTCCTCGACCAGGCTGGTGAAATTGGGGTCCGAGTGGCGCATGTAATCGGCAAGTTTCTTGCGCTCCTCCGGCGAAATGAAACCGCTGCCGACGACGATGCGCCGGAGCGTGGTGGAAATGTCGTCCACGTAATTCATCATTCGAATCAGTTCACCGCTTGAAGCCATGATGCCTCCTGAAAATCTCTGGCCGTGCTTCGATTCCCGAAGACACCGCAAGACAGTATTGTCTGCGTTCGAGGCGGGTTCGTCAAAACGCAGGCGGCACCGGTGTTGACATCTCCTGCCAAAACCAACTCGGCCGAATGGTACAAACCATGCAAAACCATTATCGCGATGGCCGCTCTGACCATCGCCAGGCGCGGACGGCACGGCGCCACCCGGTGGCCGACGCCGTGCTGGTAATTGCCTCTTATTACCATGGTATTACGATCGTTACTTGTGGTTGACCGGTTGTCAGTGAATACTCCCTTGTGCTGTACGTAGGAGCGATCAAGCGATGCCCCCGAAGATATTCAGGAAGGTTGTGGATGTCAACAAGGAGCTTT
>Ga0181529_10002121_pt1 | contig 24296 bp, 24 predicted proteins | sample PEATcosm2014_Bin_36_FD_119763 | JGI IMG/M metagenome (GOLD analysis project Ga0181529, IMG submission 119763) | Peatland microbial communities from MTU Mesocosm Facility, Houghton, MI, USA - PEATcosm2014_Bin10_30_metaG | ecosystem: Environmental > Terrestrial > Soil > Wetlands > Peat | place... | reverse complement strand
TCCCAAATCATCGAGGCGCCTATCCTGCACTTCACCGAGTAAGAAGGGTTGCGGCCCTCGATCTTGCCGTACACCTTCGTTTGCGCGCCGTTCACAATGCGATTCAGCTTAACCAGCTGCGTGTTTCCAATGCTGAGTGAGTTGTCTGCGTACGTTGCCATATGAGTTACTCCTGAGAGACTCGCAAGGCCTGGTCCAGATCGGCCTTGATATCTTCGATGTCTTCGATCCCGACCGACACGCGAATATAGTCCGCCGTGACTCCGGTCTCGGCCTGTTCTTTCTCGGTTAGTTGGGAATGCGTGGTGGACGCCGGATGAATCACCAACGTCTTAGCGTCGCCGACATTGGCCAAATGGCTGGCCAGCTTCACGCTATTAATGAACTTGACGCCGGCCGCTTTCCCGCCGCGCACGCCGAATCCGAGAATCGCTCCCGCGCCTTCCGGCAGATACTTCTTCGCATTCGCGTAGTGCGAGTGATTTGGCAGGCCGGGGTAATTCACCCAGGTCACCGCGGGATGCTTCAACAGCCACTCCGCCAGCGCCTGCGCATTCCGCACATGGCGCTCGATGCGCAGATGCAACGTCTCAATCCCCAGCAACAGCAGGAACGAGGCAAACGGGCTCTGTGCGGCGCCTGTGTCGCGAAGCCAGTGAGTGCGTATGTGGAGGATGTACGACAGGTTGCCGAGGGGCTTAAGTGCTTCTGTGAAGACCACGCCGTGATAGGATTCGCTCGGTTCGGTGAATTCTGGCCACTTCTTCGGATTCTCCGCCCACAGGAAATTGCCGCTGTCCACGATGGCGCCGCCGATATGCACGCCATGACCGCCAAGGAACTTGGTGGTCGAATAGACCGCGATATCGATGCCGTGCTCGAAGGGCCGGAACAGCGCCGGCGTCAGCACCGTGTTATCGACGATCACAGGCAGGCCGTGCTTGTGCGCTTCGTCGGCGATGGCGCGAAAATCCGGCACGTCGTTCTTCGGATTGCCGACCGATTCCAGGTACACCAGGCGTGTGTTCTCATCCACCAGCTTGCCGATTTCCTCCGGATGATCCGGATTGAAGAAACGCACCTCGATACCCAACTTCTTCAGCGTCTGCGTGAACAGCGTCCAGGTGCCTCCGTACAGGCTGGTGGCGGAAATGAAGTTCTGCCCGGCATGTGTGACGGTGAGAATTGCGGCCGTGATGGCTGCCTGTCCCGAAGCGAACACCAGCGCGCCGACCCCGCCATCGAGCGCGGCCAGGCGCTTCTCCAGCACGTCATTGGTCGGGTTCATCAGACGCGAGTAAATGTTGCCGAACTCGCGCAATCCGAAAAGATTCGCCGCCGTCTCGGCGTCTTTGAAAACGTAGCTCGTGGTCGCGTAAATCGGAACCGCCCGCGCCGTCGTGGTGGGGTCCGGCTCCTGGCCGGCATGTAAAGCAAGCGTGCCGAGTCCGCGTTTTTGTGGTGTGTCTGCCATAGTGAGTTCTCTCCGCTGTTGCCGTTTATCAGTGCTTGCGATCTGCGCAGTGCCAGTACATTATCCTAATGTCTATAGAGTATGTGATATTGCGCACGAAATTGCAAGTGGGGTATACCAGGAAACGCGCAAAACCGTGCTATGCGATTGATTACATTAATAATCTTTCGAACCGAACAACCGCGATCAGGCGGATGGCCGGCACCCAGTAAGCGCCGCTGCGAGATCCGCAATCAGGTCCTCCACGTCCTCGATGCCGATTGACACCCGTACCAGATCGGAGGTGATTCTCATTCCCGCGAGCGCGGCTGGGTCGACCGAAGCGTGGGTCATGGTGACCGGATGCTCAATCAATGACTCGACGCCGCCGAGCGATTCCGCCAGCGTGAAGATGCGGACACGTGCGAGTAACCCGAAGACGGCGTCCTGTCCACCCCGCAGGCGGAAAGAAAACGTCCCGCCAAAACCGGTCATCTGGCGCAGGGCGAGAGCGTGCTGCGGATGCGATTCGAGGCCGGGATGCCGCACTTCGCTCACTTCGGGCCGCTGTTCCAGCCAGTGTGCGATAGCGAGCGCGTTGCGGTTGTGTTCCTCCATGCGAACGGCCAGCGTCTTGATGCCGCGCAGCACCAGGTAGCTGTCCTGCGGACCGGCCACGGAACCGGTTGCGTTCTGCAGAAAGCCGATTCTCTCCGCCAGCGCGGGTTGGTTGGTGATTAGGGCGCCACCCACCACGTCGGAATGGCCGTTGATGTACTTGGTGGTAGAATGCACGACGATATCGACGCCCAATGCGAGAGGGCGCTGAAAGTAGGGTGAGGCGAACGTGTTGTCGCAGATGGTGATGGCGCCGAAGCGATGCGCCAGCTCGGCCACCGCGGCGAGGTCCACCAGGTTCATCAGCGGGTTGGTGGGCGATTCGATCCACACGGCCGCAGCACCGCGAGCCAGTTCCCGCTCAGTTGCGGCCGCATCGCGCAAGTCCACGTAGACTGCGTCGATGCCCTTGTTACGGAATACCTTCTCGAACATACGGAAGGTCCCTCCGTACAGGTCGCTATGGACGATGATCCGGTCGCCCGCCGCGAACATCAGGACCACGGTGGTTTCGGCCGCCATTCCGGTGGCGAACGCGAAACCGAATGCACCGCCCTCCAGCGAAGCCAGGCAGGTTTCCAGCGCCTTTCGCGTGGGATTGCCGCTGCGCGAGTATTCAAACGCGCCTGGCTGGTTGACTCCCCGAAAAGCGAATGTGGAAGTTTGATAAATCGGCGTCATCACCGCGCCGGAATGGTCGGCGGGATTGTGACCCGAGTGAATCGCGAGCGTCTTGAATTTCATGGTTGGGGTTCCTGGGTTCTGAATCAGACTGGCAGTTCCCATAGTAGATAGAGAATAGGGAGCTTGCAACCGGCTTCGTGGCATAGGGCCCAGTGCGCGGTAAAGTCAAAGTGGTAACCTGTTCAATTCGATGCAGAGCGTTGCCGCCGGCAGCCTTTGGCGTGAAACAGCGTTCCACGTTTTGCCAGGTCGCTAGACCAGCAAACGCAGCCGGCCCGGCGGCGCGGGGAAGGAAGGATAGACCATGTCGTCCAAAGTGAATCGTGAAACCTGGCGCTGCCTCGCGAGGTTGGCTCTGCCGCTATCCGCCGCCTTGGCGTTCGGCCAGGCGCCTCCGCAAGCGCGCATCAAGATCGATAGCGAGCGCGTTGTGGGAGAGGTGGACCCGCGCTTGTTCGGCAACTTCGCCGAACACCTCGGCCGCTGCATCTATGGTGGCATCTATGAGGAGAACAGCCCGCTGTCCGACGCCGACGGCTTTCGCAAAGACGTGATGGACGCCACCAAGGCCCTCAACGTATCCATGCTCCGCTGGCCGGGCGGTAACTTCGTCTCCGGCTATCACTGGGAGGACGGTATTGGGCCAAAGGACAAGCGTCCCGCGCGGCGCGACGACGCCTGGGGCGCGCTCGAATCGAACCGTTTCGGCACCGACGAATTTCTGAAATACTGCGAACGGGTCGGCGCCGAACCGTACGTTTGCATCAATGCCGGCCTCGGCACCATCGACGAAGCCCGCCACTGGGTCGAGTATTGCAACGAACCGGAGCATACTTACTATTCCGACCTGCGCCGCGCCAACGGACACGACAAGCCGTATAACGTCAAGATCTGGGGCCTTGGCAACGAGATTGACGGACCGTGGCAGCTCGGCCACCGCAGCGCCGAGGACTACGGCAAGTTTGCCCTCGAAGCGGCCAAAGCCATGCGCCGCGCCGACGGTTCCATCAAGCTGATCGCCAGCGGCAGTTCTAACTTCTCGCCCGGCTACGATTGGATCGGCTGGAATCGTACCGTGCTCGAGTATCTGAAGAACGACATCGACTATCTCTCCCTGCACACTTACATTGGCAACCGCGACAATGACTTCGAGAAGTTTCTGGCGACAGGATCCGACATCGACCGGCGCATCGCCATCGTGGAGGGTCAAATCAAGGCCGCTCGCGAGGGGCAGACCTCACGCCACCCCATCTACATCGCCTTCGACGAATGGAACGTCTGGTATCGGACCTGCTGCAGCTCAAATGAGTTCGTCACCGGCCGCGCGGGCCTCGAAGAGCGCTACAACGTCGAAGACGCGCTCGCCATGGGCATGTTCCTCAACTCGTTTATCCGCCGCGCGGATATCGTGAAGGAGGCCAACCTGGCGCAGTTAGTCAACGTGATCGCGCCGATTGTGACCAATAAGAACGGCCTCTTTCTGCAGACCATTTACTGGCCGCTCCTCGAGTACGGGAAGCAGCGCGGCAATCAGTCGCTGGATGCTCTGGTGACGACGCCCACTTACGACTATGACGGACGAAAAGTCAAATACCTGGATGTCTCCGCCACCTGGGACGCGAAGAGCGGGCGAGTGTTCGTAAACGTTCTCAACCGCAGCTCCAAGCAGGACATCACCGCTCGCATCGACAGCACCGGGGGAAAGATTCCAAGCGAGGTCGCCGTGTGGGAGATGAACCACACCGACTTGAAAACCGTCAACACATTCGAGAACGATAAGGAAGTCCGCCCCACCACGCGCACGGTGGCCGTCACCGCCAACGGAAACGGCTTCGACTACAAGTTCCCGGCCCACTCGCTGACCATTTTGACGCTGAAAGTGGATTAGAGGCCGGCCGTGCGATCCCGCGCTCGTGCCGTTGCCACAGTTGTCGCCGCCCCTACGGAACAATCGCGAGCGGGCGAACCGGGGCGGCGGTTGCGCCGCGGATTTTCAGCGGTGCGGCCACCAGCAGAAACGTCCACGCAGCCGCGGCGGCCAACTCCTCCAGGTTCAGACACTCGATGATGTGGATGCCGCTTTCCACCAGCAGGTGGACATGCACCGGCATGGCCGCGTCGGGCATTTTCTCGAAGGATAGCGTGTCGCTTCCGGCGGCGAAGACACCGTGCCGGCTCAGCCACTCCGCGCCCGCTATCCCAGGGCCGGGCGCGTGCAGTTCGGAAACGAATTTCCGCGCGTCGTGGAAATAGCGCGCCCAACCGGTGCGCAGCAGCACGACGTCGCCGCGCTCAATGGTGACCGACTGCGCGCGGGTGGCTTGATCGAGATGTTCGGGGGCGATTTCGAAATCGGGCGGTAGCGCATCCACTCTCGCGTGCCCGGCCACGTCGAGCAGAACGCCACGGCGAACGATGGGGGCCACCGTGTCGATCGAGTGCGCAGTGAAGCCCTGCTGGGAGGACTGCGCGGACGCGGCCTCGACGCCGCCGAACAACTTGCCGCCGCGGGAAGAATGGCATAGGGCGTCGATGTGAGTGCCCACGTGACTGCCCAGCGCGAGCGAATCCGCCGCGGAACTGTTCCCCGCCGGACCAACGAACTCGCCGTGCTGCTTCACCAGTCCGTACAGAAACGGAGGATGGGTGGGGTGATGCGGCATGCCGGGAAAGTACGGCTGCGCCAGATCGAAAACGCGCGCGCCCGCGATGGATTCAAACAGTGATTACATCTTCAGGAAACTGTACCATGCGCCGCGCCAGGCGCTGAGTCAGCCGGTCACCTTACGCGATAGTAAGGGCTTTGCGGCGCCGGATTGAGCGAAACTTCATTGCCAGCATGGGGTGCGCAGCAAATCGGATCACAGTATCGTAATCAGTAGCACCATGACCAAGGACAATGCGCTCGTGGCTCATGATAAGCAATTCTCCGCCGGCAACCTGGACTCCGTAGAACTTGAGTACAGGGTATTGCAAGCGATCTCGGATCGCGCACGCCGGCTGCTGAGCCGGGCGGAAGACCACGATGTGGAGTTCAAGAAATCCATGTTGGGGCTGCAAAGCGACGATTTTGTCGGCTTCGCCAATTCGAAAACGGGCGGCGCGATCCTGATTGGCGTTCATGGAACGAAGCATGGGACCGGCAGGTGGGGAGCCGCGATAGCCGGGTGTGCGATTGGCGATCCGGAGAGACGGAAGATCCTGGCCACAGCGAGCGAGTGCGTGCCGCCCGTGCCGGTTTCGATTTTTGTCGAGAACCGCGCCGAAAAGCCATTCTACCGGATCGAGATCCCCTCCGGCCCGCGCAAGCCTTATTGCACGGCGGAAGGAATCTACAAGATCAGAAATAACGGACGAAACCAGACCCTATACCCGCCTCAACTTCTGGCTCTGTTTCTGGAAGCCGATGGCGAGGAAATCCTTCGCCGGTTGGGGCAGGCGCCAGCCAGTGTTGGTGCCGCCGTGCAAGAAGTCGGACAGCGCGTCGATATGGAACGGGAACATTGGTGCGAGCCCGTATGGGACCTGCGGAGCGGCATCCAGAACTCGCTGAGAGGACCTGCGGAAGTCGCCCCCCATCGGGAGAGTAACGCCGGCGGGACTGGCGAGTTACCGACAGGAACGGTGGAGTGCCCCGTCCGCTTGAGCAGCCAGGATCTTTGCGGCTTTTTGATGGAGATTCTATGACTCGCCCGCACAGGACCGGCCGGGGTTTGCCATCGATGGCCTCTGGAAGGACTTCGGAGTGGACGCGAAACAAGCCGCAATACGGCCGGAGCTTCACGCGCAATCTTGCGGCGAGCGGAGACGGGGGACGCATAGCAAGGTAGCGGACGAAGAGTCGCCTATGCCGGAGTGCAAAGTTCTGCTGGTGGAAGATAATCTCGGCGATGCCCGTGTGGTGCAGGAGATGTTGGCCGACGCCGAAAACATGTTTCGGGTGCAGACTGCCGACAGCCTCGTGGCGGCCTTAAACGCACTGGCACTGCGCCGATTCGATGTTGCGCTGGTCGATCTCTCGCTGGCATGCTCGCACGGGCTCGAGACATTGTTGACCGTCCAACGGCACGCGCCTGGGCTGCCCATCGTGGCGCTCACCGGGCTGGACAGCGATTCGATGGCGATGGCTGCGGTAGAGCGGGGCGCCCAGGACTGCCTGGTGAAGGGCACCCTGAAAGGCGAAGCGCTGGCTCGTGCCCTGCACTACGCCATGCTGCGGCGGCACCATTCCTCCGATCCCGCCGAGATCCGGATGGCGCCGGTTGTGGGCATACTCGGCGCCAAGGGCGGAGTGGGCGCGACCACACTGGCGTGCCACTGGGCGTTGGAGCTGCGGCGGCAAACCAAGAAGAAGGTGTTGCTGGTGGACTTGGACGTCAGTTCCGCATCGGCTTCATTTCTGATGGAGGTGCACTGCGAGTACACGGCCGCGGAGGCGTCCACCAACTTGCACCGCCTGGACGTGTCCTACTGGAACAACCTGGTATGCAGCACGCCACAAGGGGTTGACGTCCTGCAGGCGCCCGGCGCGATTCGGTATCACGATCCGCTGAACGGCGAGCGCGTTCGCCACGTTCTGAGGTTTGCGCGAGCGCTTTACGGCTACATCGTCGTGGATCTTGGACGTCTCAACGATCTCTCCCTCAGCCTGACGGGAGAGGTGAGCGAGCTGTTTGTCGTCACCACGCCGGAGATTCCATCGCTGTACGAGGCCGGCCGTGTCTTGAACAAACTGCTCGAGCCGGGAATCACGGGCGGACGCACGCAGTTGATTCTCAATCGGCTGTCGAAGGGAATATCGCATTCCACCAGCGATTTGGAATGTGTCCTGGGTCGTCCGGTGTGCGCCACGATTGGCGATTGCTCAGCCGAGTTGCACGAGGCCTATGGCATGGGCCAGTTCCTCGACGAGCGGACGTTGGTATGCAAGCAAACGCGGCAGATGGTGGGCAACTACCTCGGCGGCGCGCCAGAACCCAAAACGGCAACGCGGACTACGCTGGGGCTGTTCCGGCTGGCAGGAGTGCGGGAGTCATAGCCGGTTCGAAGAGAATCGATCGGAGCCACTGGTGTCGGCGAGGCGTGCATCCGTGTCTGCGATCGCTTCGCCGCGTCTTACTATTTGATGCCTAGGCGGCGGTGATCCTTCAGGATGCAGCGATCCATCACTACCGTCAGGCCGGCGGATTCGGCGCGGCGCGCGGCCTCCTCATGCACCACGCCTTCCTGCATCCAAATCGTCTTCACGCCCTTGCGAATGGCGGATACCACGATCTCCGGCACGTGCTCCGGGCGGCGGAAGATATCGACGATGTCGACCGGCTCGGGAATTTCGTCGAGCGATGGGTACGATTTTTCGCCCAGCACTTCGGCGATATTCGGGTTGACCGGAATGATGCGGTAGCCGGCCCGCTGCAAGTATTCCGCCACGCCAAAGCTGGGGCGGAAGCGCCTGGCCGAAAGGCCCACCACGGCGATGGTGCGGGCTCCGCCGAGAATGTCCGCGATGCGGTTCATGCGCCCTCTGGCTTAGGCGCGGCCCGCTTCGTGCGCAACGCGCTGCGCAGCCTGTCCACCTCGTCCTCCGTCAGGTGGCGGAAATGGCCGGGCTTGAGCGGTCCCAGCTCGATGGGGCCGACGCGCACCCGCCGCAGTTTCTCCACCAGAAAATCGAAATGCCGGAACATCAGACGGATTTGATGATTCCTGCCTTCGAAAAGACGCACTTCGTACCAGGGATTCTGCGCCGCGTGGATGAGCTTCAGTCCCGCCGGCAGGGTGCGCTTGCCGGAGAGCGGAACGCCGCGGCGAAATTGTTCCTCCTGGTCGGCGGTCAGCGTGCCATTCACCTTCACCACGTACGTCTTGGGCAGATGCGTGGTGGCGGACATGATGGCGTTGGCCATTTCGCCATCGTTGGTGAGCAGCAGCAGCCCCTCGCTGTGGTAATCCAGGCGGCCTATCGGGTAGACGCGCTCCTTCACCCCGTGCAACAGGTCCATCACGGTCTCGCGCCGCTGCGGGTCGCTCACCGTGGTGACGGTGTTGTCGGGCTTGTACAGCGCGAGGTAGACCAGCCGCTTGGGCGCGCGTAGTAGCCTGCCATCCACCTTGATATGGTCGCGTGCCAGGTCGGCTTTCGAGCCGAGCTCGGTAACCGCGGCGCCGTTGACCGAGACGCGGCCTTCGGCGATCAATTGCTCCGCATGGCGCCGCGAGGCTACGCCGGCATGCGAGAGAATCTTCTGCAGCCGCTCTTCGGCCATCAGTTGTCTCCGGAAAACGCGTCTTCGCCGGAGGCCGGTGCCTCGGTTTCCGCGGCCGCTTCGGGTTCGGGCACCACGGATTCGGCGACTTCGGGCTCAGCCGCAGCCACCGGTTCCGCAACTTCGGCTTCTCCGGCCGCCGCCGGTTCGCCTTCGCCGAACGACATGCGGCGAATCTCTTCGAACTCCTTCAGCGAGGGCAATTCGGCCAAGTCCTTCAATCCGAACTGGATCAGAAATTCCTTGGTGGTCTTGTAGAGGATCGGCTTGCCAATCACGTTCTTGCGTCCGGCCGCAGCGATCAGCTTGCGGTCGAGCAGCGTCTTCAACACCCCGGCGCCTTGCACGCCGCGAATCTCCATGATTTCCGGCGCCGTGGCGGGCTGCTTGTAGGCGATCACGGCCAGCGTTTCCAGAGCCGGCAGCGAGAGCTTGAGCGGCGGCTTGAGGCTCTTGGCAAAGGCGCGCACCGAATCGTGGTGCTCGGCCTTGGTGGCCATCTTGTAACCGCCGGCTACCTCGCGGATCGCCACGCCGTGCTCGGGCTTGTCGAATTCCTCGATCAGCCGGGCCATCGCTTCCTGAACGCGCTCCACCGGTTGCAACAGCGCCGCGCCAATCTGCGCCGGCGTCACGGGTTCCTCGGCGACGTAAACGATCGCCTCCACCACGGCGCGCAACTGCGCGTCGGCAAGCGAGACCGGCGCATCGTTCACAGCCTCAACCGCCAGCAGCTCGTCCATCGAAACCGGCCGCTGCGGAGCCTGTGTTTCTTCGGTTGGCGGCTGCTCGGCTTCCGGAGGGGCCGCCCCGGTTTGTGTTTCCAGTTCTTCCATTCCCGTCAAATGTAGTCGTTTTCAATTGTGGCGATGGGCTGTTCGTCGGCGAACACCGCATCGAAATTCCGGTGCCGCCGCAGCGCGATTTCGCCGAACAAATCCTTCTGCGTCACTTCCACCGCCTGCATGCGAATCATCTCGAGCACGGCCAGAAACAACGCGATCATGGCACGCCGCGAGCGCTGCTCTTCGAGCACGCGGAGGATGAAGATCGGCTGATCCGCCGCCACCGCCAGAAACCGGTCGCGCAGGTTGCGGATCATATCCGGCACCGTCACGTCGGCTTGGTCCACCTCGTACACTGGGCGGAGCTTGGCGCGATCCAGCACTTCGCCGAACGCCTTCACCAGGTCGAACAGCGTGATCGCCAGGCCGGGGTCCTCTTCCTCGCTGGTGAAATCCTTGATTTGCGGATTCGACCAGACGTTCTCTTCGATCATCCGCTTCTGCTGCAGCATCTCGGCGGCGTTCTTGAATCGCTCGTGCTCCAGCAGCCGGTCCACCAGCTCCTGCCGCGGGTCGTCCGCCTGGTCGGTATCCTGGCCCAGCGCCGGGTCGCGCGGCAACAACATTTTCGACTTGATGTGGATCAGCGTGGCCGCCATGTAGACGAACTCCGCCCCCAAGTCGATGTCCATCTCGCGCGCCTTATCCATGTACTCCAGGTACTGCGAAGTGATGGTGGCAATGGGGATATCCTTGATTTCGATCTGCTGCTTGCGAATCAAATCCAGCAGCAAATCGAGCGGCCCCTCGTATTGTTCCAGGTGGATATCCAACGGCGATGACACTGCTTTCACGATAGCACGGGGCAAACCGGAAACCGGCTATTGGTGGGGCACGCTTCAGCTTGCCGGTTGTTACTGCTCCGTGGCCTCCGACTCCGCACCGCCTTCCCGCAGGCGGTCGAAGAGGCCACGCGCGGCCCGCTGCGCGGCGATTTTCTTGGTGCGGCCCTCGGCCTGGCCCGTCCAATCCTTGCCGACGCGGACCTCCACGGTAAACGTCTTCGAGTGCTCGGGCCCGCGCTCGCGCACGATCGAATATTTCGGTTGCGGCAGTTGCCGCGACTGCGCCAGCTCCTGCAGGGCGCTCTTGAAGTTGGCGATCGCCGGCTGGATGTCCGTGCCGGCCTCTTCGTCGCTGCCTAAGGGCGCGTCCAGCACGTGCGCAGCCACGAACTCGCGCACCGGCTCCATGCCGCCATCCAGGTAAACCGCCGCGATCACCGCCTCCAGCGAATCCACCAGCAGGGTCTTCTTGCCGCGACCGCCGCTCATCTCCTCGCTGCGGCCCAGTTCGAGATAACTGCCCAGGTCGAGCCGCCGCGCCACGCCGTGCAGGTGGGCGGCGCTCACCAGGTGCGCTTTGATCCGCGACAGCTCGCCCTCGGTCGCACCCGGCTGGCGCAGCATGAGCGCCTCGGCAACCAGAAACCCGAGGATCGAGTCTCCCAGGAATTCCAGTTGCTCGTTGTCGCAGAGCGCCGGGCCGGCTCCGATGCGCGACTCGTTAGCCGCCGAGCTATGGGTCAACGCGCGGGCGAGTAACGCCGGATTCGAGAACCGGTGGTTGATGCTCGACTCTAGCGTGCCCAGCTCCGCGCGCATGGTTACGGCTATTTCGCCGTGGCGCCCTTGGCCTGCGTCGCCATCGCCTTCACGCCCACCGCGACTTTCTTGATGGCCGGGTGAAGCTGCGGATCCGCCAGCAGCTTGTCGCAAATCGCCAGCGCTTCGTCGTTCTTGCCGGCTTTCTGATCGGCCAAGGCCAGCCGCACTTTGTAGGCGTCCTGCGGATCGCCATCCACAGCCAGTTTGAAATCCGTCACCGCTGCGTCGAAGTTCTTGCGCCTCATGTCCACCAGTCCCAAATCGTTCTCAATCTGGGCTTGCGTGTACTTCTTGGTCTCCGCCCACGAGGCATCCGGCATTCCGGCGCTCGGCTTGTTGTCGATGTTCGCTAGCGCCTGTTTGAAATCCTTCTCCGCCTTCGAAAGCCGCTCGTCCTTGTCGAGGTCGTTTTCGCCGACCTTCTGCGAGATCACCTCGCCCAACTGCATAGCCGCCTGCGGGTTCTTGGGATTGATTTCGAGCACCCGCTCGTTGGTGACCTCTGCGCTGGCGAAGTCGCCTTTCTGCTGGTAGGCGGTGGCCTCCGCCAGCAGGGCGACCTCTTTGAACTGCGTGTCGGCGAACTTGTCGAGCAGGGCGTCGGCAGCCTTAATGACGGCGTCCGGACCCTGCGGTTCCGCCGCGATCAGCGCCTGCACGGCTTCCCCCTCGGCCTTCGACTTCACCTTCATTTGTGCCATCAGGCCCGGAACAACGGCGGCCATTACCAGGACGCCGGTCAAAATCGTTCGTTTCATCCAAATCACTCCTTCAATCTATTGTTTGGAACTTGCCCGCACGCCATTCTCGGCTTGCTTGCGCGCCAGGTCGGAAATGCCATCCACCTGCAGGGCGTCGAGAAAATACTGTTGCGCTTGTGCCGGATCGTCGGCCGCCAAAGCCAGCTTGCCCAAATACACCAGCACCCACGCCTTGGTGGCTGGTCTGGGCCCGAGATCGAGCGCGTTGCGGAACAACCGGTCGGCCGTCTCGGGGTCTCTACTCAGCGCCGCGATGCGGGCCAAGCCGTAGTATGCGTCCGCGTGAAGCAGCTTGTCCTCGGTCTGCTCCAGAACTTCCAGGTACATCTTCTTCGCCGCATCCAGGTTCGCGGGATTCTGGTCGCGCGCCGAGTAAAGCCGCTCGGCGTCGTCCAGCGTCTTGGCCGCGCCGGTCAGCGGCACGGCGGGCACGGCAACGGCGGGGGCCGCGGGCTTGGCGGTGTGCACCGGCGGCCCGGCCTTGAAATCGATTTTGGAAAGCCGCGCGTCTTCCGTTTTCAGATCGATCCCGCCCACCATTTCGGCGTAGTAGACCTCCATCGACTGTTCCTGCTTCTCGTACAGTTGCAGACCCTCGGAAAAGTAGGGAGCCAGGATGAAGCCCTGATACAGCGCGCGCTCAATCGCGGCCGGATCGCGATCCAGGCGCGACTCGACGGCCTTGATCAGCGACTCGGTGGTCAGCGATAGAAAGTCGTCCCGGAAAGAATCCGACAGCCGGCCTACCCGCTCCGCTTGGTGCGTCAGGAACTTCTTGCGCTCCAGGATCTCCTGGTGGCGCGTCGCCAGCGGGTCCAGCAGATAATGCAGGTAGGCGTGACGAACGTCGAACCAGCGCGGCTCGGCCGAAGGCGTCACCACTACGGTGTCTTCATACCCGTAACTGCGCCGCTGTACCTGGCCGGGAGGGGCCAGCAACTCGATGAAGATCTGGAAGCGCCGTCCTCGGAACCCGGAAGTCTGCTGGCGCAAATAGGTGTTCACCTGCAGTACGGCCTGCGCCACCGGGCCGTGGTATCGCGCAATGTATTCGTCGATTTCCGGCTGCGCGCGTTGCCATAGCGCGGCGATGCCCGCCTCCACGTAAAATCGTGCCAGCAGCTTCGAGAAATCCTTGATTTGCAGCACTTCCGGCGGGAGATCGAGGTCGCGGCTTCGCATGGCGAAATCCGGAGGGTCACCCACGCTCAGCGCGAAAGAGATGTACTGGCTGAACTCGGCCGTCGGGTCGGGCCGGCGGTGTTGGGCGATGAATTGACGGATCGCCGGCAGGCAAGGGATTTCCCGCCGCGCCAGTTCCTCGCGCACTTCCTTGCGCAACGGGCTGCCATTGGGCGAGTCCAGCCCGGTATCGAAATCCGCCGCGTTCAGCGCCGCCATAACGGTAAACACCGTCGGACTGGAGTCCAGTTGCCCCGGCGCTGGCTGCTCTGCGCGCGCCACCAGAACGATGGCCAGCAGGGCTGGAAAGAGAAGTTGCTTCAACAAGGTCCGCCTAGAATAATTCCAGTGTACCCTAGCTCAACGTTTTCCCAGAACCGGGGCGTGGGGCAGGCGCTGGGGATGGGCGTGACGCGGCCAAGTGCCTCGCCAAGTCTTCTGGTCCGCCGGTTTCCGGTAAGCCCGCATATCATTCCAAACTTGTCGGGAACCCGTCCCCAACCATGCATCTCATCAGAGCGCCAATGAATGAACCTGTACGACAATCGTCATATGAGCGTCGTCACAAATGTAGTGCTCAAGACGTCGGTCGGAGACAAGGGCAGAATCGCCAAACTCAACAAGGTATTTCAGTCTGGAAAGGAATTTGTATCGTGTGACGATGACTCGCTGCCGCGTGGTTGGTATGCCGGCGGGAAGTTTCTCGAATGCGAAATATACCCCGGCGCATTCAACGGCCTGGTGCTTGAAGAACTCATCGAAGCAATTCGGAACGTCGGCTGGGACGACCCGCGGGGTGTTCAACTGTTCATCCAAGCGCAGGAAGAGGACCGCCTGAAGGAGGTAGATCTCGGGCTGTGACTCGGTGCCGGGACACGCGACGGCGTCGCCCTTCGGGGTTGTTCGACAAAAGCCATATCGTTCCCAACGCAACCCGGTTCGCGGGGATGTAGGATTGTATTTGGCTAATCGATGTTGGCATGGTCGGGTCGTCGGGCTTGTCGTCACTCAAGTCTGGCAGGGAATGTGGGCGCGCTTCTGGCTTTCGTTTGGGAAGCTAACGCCTTCGAGTCGCGCAATGCCGAGCGGCGCTCCCGGAAGAACCCACGGGGAGTTCGAACTCACGAACATGCTCAGCCTCTCAGACTGGGAACTCGCGCTCAAGGGTCGAATTCTAGCGAGTTCAAACTCACGCTGCAAGGTTCGGGAGAGGCAACTTCGCCGCTTATTGGGAAGACGTCTTCGATCGGTGCGGATTGACCCGTCATCTCAATCCACGGTTTTGACGTTTACCAGGGAGTTTGCGCTGACGACCCAAGCCATGCCTAGCTGTCATGAGTACCGTCCGCATTGGCTACTGCGATTATCCGGCGAAAACTGGGCTCCGGTGATCTTGAATGGCACATGCTCCGGGTGGCGCGGAAGGGCGGGAAAGAAGCTCGTGTCCGGGTAATGGTCAAAAAACGGCGTTCCCGGAAATTTGTGCGGCCACTCGAGCGGAGCGTCGCCAGCTCGGAAACTGTCCCACCGTCCAGTATCGCCCCGCCGGCGTGGGCGGGCATTCGCGCCGGATAGCGCGTCCCCTATTTCGCCGCCGCTGCCGGGACCGCCTTCACGGCCTCGACTTCGATCTCGATATCGACCCGATCGCCCACCACCACGCCGCCGCCTTCGAGTGGCATGTTGAAGGTGAGGCCGAAGTCGCGCCGGTCAATCGAGGTCTTGGCCGAGAATCCCATCCGCAGCCCGCCCCACGGGTCCTTACTGCGGCCCACGTACTCGGTGGCGAGCACAACCTGCTTGCTGACGCCACGAATCGTCAAGTTGCCGGCGATCTTGTACTCCTCCGCACTCACCTTCTCCACCTGCGTGCTTTGAAACGTGAGCGCCGGGTGGCTGGCGGCATCGAAAAAATCGGGCGAGCGCAGGTGGTCGTCGCGCTGCTGCTCCCTGGTATCGATGCTGGCGGCTTCGATGCTTACCTCGACTTTCGAATTGGTCACGTCCGCCTCGTCGATCATGAGCGTGCCGCTCCATTTCTGAAAATGGCCCCTGACCTTGGAGATCATCAGGTGCCGCACGGAAAACCCGATGATGGAATGCACCGGGTCGAAATTCCACTTCGCTTGAGCCATGTCGCCTCCCCTCATTGGTATGTTAACCATACCATGATATAATTTGCAAGTAGGGATCGATTTATTATCTGGTATGCAAGAGCAAACCAAAGAACGGCGGCCGGCCGTCGCCGGCGGCGATTGCCCGATGACGCTGCTGATCGGCGTGATCGCTTCCAAATGGGCCATGCCCGTGCTTTATAACCTGCTCCGCTCCGCCGTTCCGGTGCGGTTCACCGTTTTACGGCGCTCCATTGGCCGCGTAACGCAGCGCGAGCTTTCGCTCACCCTCAAGCGATTCGAGGAAATCGGCGTAGTCCAACGCCAGGTTTATGCCGAGGTGCCGGCGCGCGTGGAATACCGGCTCACGCCGCTCGGCCGGTCTCTCGAAGGGCCGATCCTCGCACTGGGCCGCTGGGCGGAGCGGCACGCCGGGGCCTTGGCGGCGGCCGGCAAACGCGCCGCTCGTGCCAAAGCCTTGCGCCCGGCAGGTTAACAATAACCCCATAAACGCGCCATCCGGCTTGCGCGCCACGCGGCACTTTGGGTTACCCTGGACTGTTCAAAGGAAAAACAACATTGCCAAGGGCCAAAATCACGGCGTTGGGGTGCTATACGCCTCCCCGCGTCCTCACGAATCAAGATCTGGAGAAGATGGTCAATACGAACGACCAGTGGATCATGTCGCGCGTCGGCATCCGCGAACGCCACATTGCGGAAGCGGAAGTGGCGACTTCCGATCTGGCGGTGGCCGCCGCCCGCGTCGCGCTGGAGCAGCGCGGCATCGACGCCTCGGAGATTGACGTCATCATCGTCTGCACCGTCACGCCGGACCACATGTTCCCGTCGACTGCCTGCCTGGTGCAGAACGGGCTGGGCGCCAAGGGCGCCTGGGGGTTCGACATGATCGCGGCGTGCTCCGGTTTCGTCTACGGCACCACAACCGGGGCCAACCTGGTCATGTCGGGCAGGTATAAGAAGGTGCTGGTGATCGGCGCCGAAACAATGAGCCGCATCATCGACTACACCGACCGCGCCACCTGCGTGCTGTTCGGCGACGGCGCGGGCGCGGTGCTGATCGAGCCGGTCGAGGAAAGCGAGGGCCAGCTTGGCTTCGTCGATTTTCTCGGCGAGATCGACGGATCGGGTGGCGACGCGCTGATCATGCCGGCGGGCGGCAGCCGCTTGCCGCCGTCACATGAAACCGTCGACAAGCATCAGCACTACGTGCATCAAGATGGCCAGAGGGTCTTCAAGTACGCCGTCCGCAAAATGTACGAAACCTGCCACGATCTGTTGGAACGTAACGGGCTGACAGTGGACGACGTCGCAGCGATGATTCCACACCAGGCCAACCTGCGCATCATCAAGGGCACCGGCGAGCGCCTGGGCATCCCGCCCGAAAAGGTCTCCGTCAATATCGACCGTTACGGCAACACCACCGCCGCCACCATTCCGTTAGCCGCGCGCGACGCCATTTCCCGGGGCTGCCTCAAGAAGGGCGATCTGGTCCTGTTCGCCGCCGTAGGCGCCGGCTGGACGGTGGGCGCCAGCCTCTGGAGATGGGCGTATTAAGGTGGGGCAGGCGCTTTCGCCTGCCAACTCCTCTCGGCCACTCAACTGCCCGGACGGTTGGCAGGCGGAAGCGCCTGCCCCACCGCCCCCGCATACGGTTTGTAGCCGCCGCGGCGCATCGCGTCGAGCGCGGCGGCTTCGGAGTCCGGCAGCACGTAGAAGAACGCTCCCGTACGGGTTGTCGCGAAGACGATACCGCCGCGGTACTCGTCCGCTTCCACGCCGAAATCCAGACCTGCTTCGGTGAGTAGCGTCTCCAGCTTCAACGCGTCTCTGAGCCGCTTGGCGATGTAAATCAGCACCGGCTCCTTGCCGTCGAAAAATGCGGGTTCCTGTTTCATGGGGCGTCCGCTACCAGTGTAGACGCCCAGGCGGCCGCATGGCGGCGACTACGGCGTTCCGCCGACGCAGTTGATGGTCCCATTCACAATCGGCCCCCCGGATGTCGATTGCACGTGGAAGGTCCAACTTTCTCCCATGTTCTCGCAAGATACGCTGACCGTGATTCCCTTCACGATATCGCCGACGAAGTGCTTGGTGGGGATAAACCCCATGCCATCGACCGTGACCTCGCAGGTATTGGTGGGAAAGCCCTGGCCGTAAACCACCGCCGAAGTCGTTCCGACATTCCCGACCCAGACTTTGAGCGGGTCCACCAAGGGGATGGTCAGTTGCGCATCTTCATAGCCCGGGACGCCGGTCACGAAGGCCACTGCGACTTTGTCGCTTGCGCCCGGAGTGTATTTGAGAGCCGTCCCGGTAACCCCACTCACGGACGGGCCCGTGGGCTTGCCTCCGCTGAACCCGGTCGACACCGTTACCGGAAGCCCGTTGACCGGCGTGAATGTCGGCTCGTCCGCGTCGTTGGTGCTCACCGTTAGCAAGTTCGCTTCCGTGCGTACGAGATCGTACGGAGTCGAAACCACGTTCAATTGGCCGATCAGGACCTCGGTCCTGGACGTGCCGCTCTTCTCCGTACACAATGTCTGCATTACCTCCACTGTCTCCTGGTTGGTCAAAGGCGCACCAGTAGGCATCGACATCGTGATTGCTGTGGCCTCCATCTCCGTCCGCAGCACGGAGTTGACCGACAGAAACACCTGCGCGCCGGGAAGCAAACCCGTCAGCTTGAGCGTGTTGGCCCCCGGCCTGACTGGTGGCACAATGCCCGGCGCGGGAAGCGACGGGGGCAGTCCCAAAACGCCGACGTGCATCGAAGATCCGTTGGCATTGCAGCCGGTCTGCTGCGCGAAAATCGACTCGCTCTTCGCGAGCGGCGTCCAGAGCCCGACCGTCAGGTCCGGAGCGGCGGCCACCACGGGATTGCTTCGCGGAACCGCCGTGCTGCCTGAAAAGATCTGAATGATGCTCCCGGGATGTGCGCCCTGGACCGGCACGGACCGGCCGCACTGGTACAGCGGCGCAGGCACCGTCGGCGCTGGATACGGCCCTCCTACTTCTGCGATGGGCACGCTGACATAGCCCGGCGGCGGCAGGATCAGTCCGCACAGCACAACCTCAATCTTGATTGAAACGGTCCCACCCGGATCGGTGGGTTGGAAACTGTTCGGCAAAAAGACCGTCGCCGTGTTCCCAGAGACTCCCTGCGAGCCAATTGTCGATTCCATGTTCGTCTTCCCAGTTACCACTCTCTTCAGGACCAGCACTTCTCCGCCGACCAAGTTAGATACAGAGAGCTGTTTGACGTTGCGGCACGCGGCGTAAGTGACGATCGGGAAAGGCAGCGGCGACGCCGCAACCGGAACCGGCTTGGAAGACGCGGGCGCCACCTGGCACCGAGTGAAGGACTGCTCCACGGTCAGCGTACCCGGTTGTAAAGGAGGCAAGCCATCGTAGGTATAAGATGGCCACTCGCTCAACCCATAGGTTACCGTCGCGTTGTTGGTGAGTTTGAAATCGGCACCGGGCGTCATGTTCGACAGATCGACCGTCGTCTGGCAAGCCCGGACGGGCATTGCAATCACGGGAACGCCCAGGCTGGTTGGAGCCGCTGGCACGGGAGGGCTCAGTGCAATCGGGCTCATGTTCGCGCCCAGCGTCTGCTGCGCAGTCAGGATTGATGTCTCCGGTGTCGCCACCGGCAACAGGCTGAACCACTGAGTCGGCTGGTCCACGGCGGATTTCACCAGCGTACTGCCTCCCACAGAGACCGCTAATTCCGTGCCAGGTATCAAACCGCCGATTACGATGGAATCCATGCACGGGGATAGCCCCGAGAGAAACACGGGCGGCGGCAAAGGATTCGGCACCGGCAGTACAGGCACCGAATTGGACCGGCCGCTCTCGCCCAATGTCACCGCATAGTCTGGATTCTTGCCCTGATAGTTCTGCGTCGCGGTGATTTCCTGCGGCGGTTTCTTCTCGACCAGAGTTACCGTGAGTGGAACCCATATCCCACCAGGGTTAGTGGAAGTGGCCGTTCCCACTTTCACGTTGTCGGCATAAACAGTAACTAACGATTGAGAAAGCAGGTTATCGACATATACCTGTTTGCTCGCAGGCGTGATCGGTCCGTCCAGTTCCGGGGGAAGCGCCGTTGCCATAAAGGTCTCTTCTTAGGTGGGACTTAGTATATAACCGCCAGACGGATTGCGACAATGTCGCACTGTGCCCGAAAGTACGTTGCACGGCGATTTGCTTCGTGCCCCAGATGCAATAGGTGTGAACGGAAGGCGCGCGAGGCCGAATGGCAGGCACGCGGAGAAGACGCCTTGGCCCCGGCTCGGGCCGGCCTACTTGCGCCATTCGCTGCCCGGCTGTTATTGTCGTGATCGGAAACCTGCGCCCCCATGTCGCCTCCCGTAATCAGCCGCGACGAAGAACTCTACTGGCTGGCATTGCAACTGGTGCCCGGGCTGGGGGCCAGGGGCGCCGGCAAGCTGCTCGACCGGTTTCGTACGCCCCAGGCCATCTTTCGCGCCACGCGCACGGAGCTCGAAGCCGCCGGCATCGGCGGCGCGGTGGCGCAGTCGATCGCGAGTGGCTGCACATTCGAAGACGGCGTGGCCCAGCAGGAGAAGATGGCGGCAGCCGGCGCGGTGGCCGTCACCATCGGAGATCCGCGCTATCCGCAGGCGCTGCGCGAGATCTTCGATCCTCCCATCGTGCTCTTCGCGCGCGGCAGGGTGGAATTGCTGAGCGCGCTGTCGCTCGCCGTGGTAGGAACCCGCCGCGCGACGCCGTACGGTATCGCGGTGGCCGAACGGCTCTCCTCGGACCTGGCGCACGCCGGCCTCACCATCGCGAGTGGCTTGGCTCGCGGCATCGATACCGCGGCGCACAAGGGCGCCCTGTCGGCGGGCGGCAACACCGTCGCGGTGCTCGGCTGCGGCGCGGATGTGGTGTACCCGTCGGAGAATCGCGCCCTGATGGCGGACTTGGCGCTCAAGGGATTGATCGTCTCGGAATTCCCCATGGGAACCACGGCGTTCCCGCAGAACTTCCCGATTCGCAACCGCGTGATCAGCGGCATCAGCCTGGGAGTGCTGGTGGTCGAGGGGGCGCAGTACAGCGGCTCGGCCATCACGGCGCGGCTGGCGATGGATCAGGGCCGCGAGGTTTTCGCCGTTCCCGGCAACATCACTTCGAAGCTGAGCTGGTGCCCGAACCTCCTGATCAAGCAAGGCGCCCGGCTGGTGCAGGACTGGAACGACGTGGTTTCCCATCTGCCCGCCGAATCCCGGCGGCATCTCATTGAGGGAGGGCGCAAACGGATTCTGGTGGAAGGAGGCGAAACCGCCGCGGCAGCCGATGCATCTAATCCTAGTGGACCCGGCTCCGAGCTGGGACCGGTTGCCCGCCGCACACTCGAAGCCCTTCAGGTAGATTCCGCCACTCACCTCGACGATCTGCTCGGAAAAATCGAGGACACTTCAACCTCCGAACTCCTGGCAGCGCTGTTCGAACTGGAGATGATGGGGCTGGTCAGGCAACTCCCCGGCAAAAACTTTGTTAAAGTGTGGTAGCACAGTCTGGGTTCCCGGCAAATCCATTTTTTCGCTCTGCGGGGATGGACTGTTTTTATAGAGAACGGCAAATATGGCAAAAGCTCTGGTAATCGTGGAATCGCCCGCCAAGGCGAAGACCATCAATAAATACCTGGGCAAGGACTTTATCGTCAAGGCTTCGCTCGGTCATATTAAGGACTTACCCAAGCGCGATCTGGCAGTGGATGTCGAGCACGGTTTCGAACCGCGCTACGAAGTCATCGAAGGCAAGAAGAAGCTCGTCGCGGAGCTGAAACAAGCCGCCAAGAAGGTGCAGGACGTGTACCTGGCGGCCGATCCGGACCGCGAAGGCGAAGCCATCTGCTTCCACCTCCAGGAAGAGCTCTCGGAAAAAAAGAACGGGCCGCGGATCTACCGCGTCATGTTCAACGAGATCACCAAGAAGGCGATCGTCAAGGCGTTCGAAAAGCCGGGCCAGGTGGACGTCAACCTGGTGGACGCGCAGCAGGCGCGCCGCGTGCTGGACCGTCTGGTGGGCTACAAGATTTCGCCGTTGCTGTGGGACAAGGTGCGGCGCGGCCTCTCCGCCGGCCGCGTGCAGACGGTGGCGCTGCGCGTGATCGTCGAGCGCGAGCGCGAGATCCGCGCCTTCCTCGCCAAGGAATACTGGACCATCGACGCCGACCTGGCGGCGAACAAGCCGCCGGGGCCGGCCGGGCGCCTGACGGCGCGCCTGGCGCGCATCAACGGCGAGGCCGCCGAAATCGGCTCGACCGAAGCGGCCAACGGCGTGGTGGCGGTGCTCGAAGGTGCCGCTTACACCGTGCAATCGGTTTCCACGCGTGAGAAGCGCCGCAATCCGGTAGCGCCGTTCATCACGTCCACCTTGCAGCAGGAATCCTCGCGTAAGCTGCGCTTCAGCGTGAAGCGAACCATGATGCTGGCACAGCGGCTCTACGAGGGCGTGGAAGTCGGCAAAGAATCGGTCGGCCTCATCACCTACATGCGCACGGATTCCACGCGCGTTTCCGACGATGCCATCCGCGACGTCCGCGACTTCATCGGCGAGCGCTACGGCCGCGAGTACCTGCCGGAATCGCCGAATTTCTACAAGTCCAAGAAGGGTGCGCAGGACGCGCATGAGGCGATTCGTCCCACTTCCATGGCCTACTCGCCGGAGGTGGTGGACAAGTATCTGCAGGAAGACGAAAAGAAAGTGTACCGGCTGATCTGGAACCGCTTCGTGGCCAGCCAGATGATGCCGGCGCTCTACGATCAGACCACCATCGACGTCGATGCCAAGGGCAAGAACGGCGACGATTATCTCTTCCGCGCCACCGGCTCGGTCGAGAAGTTCGACGGCTTCCGTAAGGTCTACAAGGAAGGCAAAGACCAGATCGACGAGGAAGACGAAGAGGAGAAGCATCACCTGCCGCTGGTGACCGAAGGCGAGCGTCTGCGGTTCAAGGCCATCCGTCCCGAGCAGCACTTCACCGAGCCGCCGCCGCGCTACAACGAAGCCACGCTGGTGAAGCGCCTGGAATCGGATGGCGTGGGCCGGCCTTCCACCTACGCTTCGATCATCTCGACCATTCAAGAGCGCGAGTATGTGAAGAAAGACGGCGGCCGCTTCACTCCCACCGAACTCGGCATGGTGGTGACCGACCTGCTTCTCGAAAGCTTCGACGATATCTTCGACGTTACTTACACGGCGCGCATGGAAGCCGAACTCGACGAGATCGAGGACGGCAAGATCGACTGGCGCGTCGCCATGCAGGAGTTCTATGAGCGCTTCGACAAGGACCTGAAGCACGCCGAAGAGCACATGACCAATATCAAGCGGATGGAAAAGCCCACCGACTTGATCTGCGAGAAGTGCGGCAAACCGCTGGTGATCAAATGGGGCAAGCACGGCAGCTTCATCGCCTGCACCGGCTATCCGGATTGCACTTACACGCGCGAGCTGACAGTGGATCTACCGGACGTCGATAAGGCCGATCTTTCCGAACAGGGCGACGAAGAGTATTGCGAGAATTGCGGCCGGCCCATGGTGTTAAAGAAGGGCCGTTTCGGCACGTTTCTGGCCTGTACCGGTTACCCGGATTGCAAGACCACCAAACAGATTGGCGGCGCGCAGAAGAAGCCCGACCAGAAGCTGGACGAAATCTGCCCGGAGTGCGGCAACCACATGGTGCTCAAGACAGGCCGCTTCGGCGAGTTCACCGCGTGCAGCAATTACCCCACCTGCAAGTACGTCAAGCAGAAAACCATCGGCGTGAAATGCCCGGAGTGCAACGAAGGCGAAATCGCCGAGCGGCGTTCCAAGCGCGGCAAGACGTTTTACGGATGCGTCCGCTGGCCCAAATGCAATTTCGTCGCCTGGGGCAAACCGGTCCCCGAAAAATGCCCCGAGTGTGGCAGCCCGTACATGATCGAAAAGTGGCTGAAAGCCGGGACGTTTTGGCAATGCCCCAACGCCGAGTGCAAGCATAAGCAACCCGCACCGGTGCCGGTGGATGCCGTTGTGCAGTAGCGTCTTTCAGGAAATCGCCATGCCAAATCCCGATGGCAGCCGTGGCGCACGCACTCTTGCGTGCAGCGTCGAGATTCCTCTCGACGTTTCTTCGTACGAAAGGCTTCTGACCGAGATCCTGCCGCAAGTGATCGAGACCGAAGCGCAGTACGATCGGATCGCCCGGCGATTCGGCGACCTGGTCGGCAAAGGCCGCGCCCGTTCGGCGGAAGAGACCCGGCTTCTGCGCCTGCTGGCTCTGCTGGTGGAAGACTACGACCACCGGCACGCACTTCCCCTGACAACAGCACCCCAGCCGAAAAGCTCCAGTTCCTCCTAGAGCACTCCGGAAAGATGGCAACCGACCTCTTGCTGATTTTCGGACAGCGCAGCCATGTGCACGAAGCCCTGACGGGCAAGCGCAGCATCAGCGCACCGCAAGCGCGAAAGCTCGGGCAACTCTTTCGCGTCGAGGCAGGGCTGTTTCTTTAGCTCACACGAACAAGAGCGCGTTATGGGGAAACCTTGATGTGATTGGGATTCATTTGGGCACACTACGGCCGAGAAATGTGGATTGGGAATGGTAGGAGTGCGTTGCGGGTGGCCGGGCTTCGCGGACTTATCGCCGTGCGTATCGGCCACCCGATGGATTGAATAGGAACTTCGATGATTTAGGCCCGCTGTATGGCGAGCACATCCTTGCCGATTCGT